>Ga0123352_10017924_pt1 | contig 11282 bp, 8 predicted proteins | sample TergutLab28metaG_FD_89700 | JGI IMG/M metagenome (GOLD analysis project Ga0123352, IMG submission 89700) | Labiotermes labralis P1 segment gut microbial communities from Petit-Saut dam, French Guiana - Lab288 P1 | ecosystem: Host-associated > Arthropoda: Insects > Digestive system > Gut ... | reverse complement strand
TGTTGTTTTGATTGGAGTCCATGATTTTTTCAGTGCTGGAATTGAGTGACACCAGGTTGAGTGAAAGTGATGGTGACTGACATGAAGTGGAGAAAGAAGGAAGCAGCGAAATGAAAGTAGAAGACAGTGACTATTTTTTGTGTTTGTGCGTACATACAGTCATGCCAGAAACAATGTTTGCATCTGAAAACCTCCAGTATTTTTAAATACATACAATGTTTCATATTAAATAGGATATTCGTATCAGAGAAGCCTTTCTTACATGGACAGTGGCAGTTTGACAATCTCTTCTGTAAGTGTGACATCACGATTGCAGGGATGAGATCATTTTTAAATTCCGTTTTTTTTTTCAATAATGTACAGAATGTGATTCTAAATACTGATGTGGGTGATGTGAATTAAAATAATGAAGTGTTGTGAACAAACTGGATGAACGCATATATCTGTGAGTGGTTTTCTTTTCCTTTCACAAAAGATGTTGGAAAGATTTCTACACCCATTTGTATGTTTGTGTGAAAATGTAGTTTGTGATGATATGTGAAATTGTTATTTGTCTTATGGACAGTTGCAAGAGGTCTTATCCAAAGAAGTGTGAAGAGAGAGAGGAAGCATTGTCTATAAGGTAAATGGATAAATATGCTTTTCTTTGCCAAGTATCCCTGTCCCTGGGGCCAAGCACAAACACGAGAGGAACATTTTAAATTTATTTCTTTAATGGGGGTAAGTACTTCTTTGGATGAATTACATTCTCCCCCTAAATAAGTGAGATATGATAAACTGAATGAGGAGAATTTTTTAACAGATATTACAGGGTGTTTGCGATGGACTTCTGAACCATGAAGCGATTTATTAAATTTGTTGCCACATGTTCAGTGAGTTACCTCTCTTTTACATTCATTTTATAATTCATAATATGAGTTTAGACTTTTGTGCACAACTTCACAATCAATGACCAGTCACTTATGCCCCTTCTGCTCACTACACACAATAAAATTTAAGTCAGTACCTTGGGCTAAATACAGTACCCTTTGAAACAATATGAGCAGATCTTAAGGTGAAGTGTATTTAAAGGGGTATGCATTTATTTTCAAATTGGCACCAGTGACCAATGCCTGTTCGTCTGTCAGGAGGTGTTGACGCTGCGTACCAACAGACACATGCAATGATATTAATTCAGTTAAAACATTTATTTCCTTTTATTTTGAGCTTCATGTATAACGAAAGCAAATTTGTTCACAACATGTACTAATTTCATTTTGTTTTTGTATATCTATATCTGTAAGTCTCAAATTCAGCAACAGGTAATGCGTAGATGGACAATAAAGGTGCTTGAAGTGCATGGTCACAGTGTTGTAAAGTTGTCCCTTATTTTGTTTAACTGGAATACTCATTTCAAATTTGATATATTTTAAGTTAATATCCTGATGACTAAACATTGGGATACATCGTTTTTTATTCGTAAGTTGTTGCTGCACAGTCAAGGTTAGAGTGATTTTGCCATCAACACAGTTGTAATTTCCTACTAAACTGTACACAAGCCTGTTGCTATTGAAGTGTGCAAGTGACAGGATATTGAATGCTGAAGAAAGAAATTCTTCCACCAGAGTGTGTTATTTCTGTTCAGAGATTATGGAAGAGGTGTGTGCAACTTTTTGGAATTTGGAACTGAATTTTCGATACAGAAAGGGAGTTTTACTCATGCAATAATATGTTTAACTGTGCCATTGATTTGCAAGAATTAGTTGGTGTCATATAAGAAAAATAGATGCTCTGTAACAATTTGTTAGCATCATTCATGACTAGAAGAATTTTTTTTCATGCAAATACATTTATTTTTCAGGTGAATTTGATTATAATGAATGTTTCAGTAAAGTCTATGGTCTATGATGTGAATTTTAAACATGCATAGTATTATGATACTTTAAAAGAACTAACCATCTGTGGATATTCTAATGTGATAATATATTCTGATCATTTTACGGCGGTAATGTACCCATTTTTAAATATCTGATTGTGAATTAACACAAGACACTGGTAGCCTATTATTTTCACCAGAATGGTTGCCCCAGATTCACTTCTCTTCAGAACCAGAGAGTATAACCTGCTGAGACCATATTGGTTTCAAGCAAGGATTCTGACTCTGACCATGCTGTGAATCACATGAATATAGTATCGTTTCTTATGAAATGCCTCTTATTTTTACCTTCAACCTTTGAGTCTCTTGCAAGGATTTGATTATAATTCCTTTAGATGTGGAACTATAGATAAGACAGAATGCCCAAAAAATAAAACATGAAACTCTTCAATTTTTCACTGGTTTTGTCAAAACTTGCTATTGAATAAATGAATGAATAAATGAACTACTACAAAGCTTTTAACAGACAGTGCAAAATGTGTAACAACATGGTGAGCAATTGTTAACTCTGAATTTTGCTCACAGGGTATTATATGTTTTTTATTTTATTCTCACGGTTCTTGGCCATTAGTTTCCTAAACATCATGAAATGACTGCTAATTACAGTGGAGACACTGTGTTTTCTTTGCAGTAGGGACCAACTCTTTTTATTTGTCAGGAGTTTTATTAGGTGTGTTCACAAAATTACAAAAAGGGACAATTAACTTCATCATGTCTGTCTGTCCATCTGTTCACATGGAGCAACTCATCTCCCACTGGAAGGATTTTCATGAAATTTGATAATTATTTTTCGAAAATATGTCGAGAAAATTCAAGTTTCCTTACAGTTGGACAAGAATAATAGGTACTTTACACAACAAACAATGTACATTTTCAATCATATCTCTCTCAGCTCTTCTTATAATGAGAAATCTTTCAGGCATGAGTTATATAGAAAATCAAAACACACATTTCATTTTTGATAACTTTTTTTCTGTCTTGGTATAACATCCTTATAATTATGCATTTAGTTAATTAATAGTTTTAAATAAAAATTTGGCTCTTTTAAGAAATTATTCAGTTAAACCATGTATACATACATCTCCTTAAATTTTCTGTTATTTTCATGAAAAAGAAGTGTTGTGAGGAAGTCTTGTTAATCTCATTATCTCACTTGAAGTTTTGTCATCAGGTTTTATAAACAAATTAGTATTTGGATTTTACAGAAATGTCCATTAGCACATCTGATTTTGTTGTACTGGTGTATTGTAAATGCTTATTCTTATTTCATTTCAAATCAAACTGCTGATATTCTGTAAAATGTCTAGCATACAAATAATTGCTTGATGATTCAAATAGTAGATGTCTTATTAGTATCTTGTTTTACACCTGTAAACTTTGTATTTGTAATTATTAACAAAATTGTTACATTCAAGAAGAATGAATTTACAGACATTTATATCTTGCTTATTTTTTGGACATTCTGTTAATGTTTAATAAGTGAAATGTCTGTTATCCCACAGAACTACAAGTATTTTATCTCCCTCTTATCTCTATCTTTCTCACATACACAGCTAAATATTCTGTATGTACACTAATAATGAGAATTACCATGTAGCTAATGTAAACTAGACTATGTAAGATCTGTGAATTTGATTTTTGTTATTTGTACCTAAATATGGAAATGTTGTGACTGTTGTACCGTGTGTCTAACCAATGCCCTTCATGTTACCATGACAGCCAGTGAGTATTCAAATATGGGAAGATATATAGTTTCAAATTTTGGCAGGATTTATTTTTTCCCATATGTAAACATAATATATGGTCAATATTTATGATATTGAAGGAGAAACGTGAACATACAAGAAACAAAATGGAACATGAAATCTTTCCCATTCAGATATAAATAAATGCCACAAATATGGTTTTATCAAGAACAGACTTAAATATATTATCTCAGCTGTAAAATAACAAACTTTCCAATTCAAAGCATCAGTTGTAGGAACAAGTGAAAGTTGACTTCCTCCTTCAGAAGTTAATGATGTCCCACACCAAAGCTTTTTGATGTTACCAGTTTTCTGATTGAAGAAGTTTGTGGCGATTCTTTTGTGCTAACATGAGCCACTGAACATTCTGAATGGTGGCAATGCATCTGACACTTTTAATCTTCAAATAATTTATCACCCACATTGAAATTATTTTTGTAATCCATCTTAATATACATGATCATATTATTTGTGGCTGTCATTTGTACATTCTAATACATATTTCACATTGGCATATTAATAAGTGTGATTAATATTGAATTATAAATATAACGAAAGTGTTCTCTTAACCCACTTGCATGTCATTTTGTTTTGTCTAGACAAAACGACTAAACACAGTCACGCCTATGTTTTGAAGATAAATGTCTCAATAATTTCATACTATACAAATACAGACAAGCTGCATCTTTTATCTTTTAAATAAAACATTTTCACTTATGCAGTTTCATTTCAGTGTAGCTGATGTCTCACAAAATGTCAGAAGTTACATGGCTTTCAAAGAATGTTGGTGGGTTAAATGAAGTTTTATAAAGTTACGTACAATTTTTTTCTCACATTGAGTGATGTCTGCAGTCATGAGTATGTAATAATAATATAATAATAATAATATAATCGTCCTTGGTTGAAAGACTTGAAAATATGAGTTTGTCGTTATTTTATATTATATATACACACTGGAACATATAATTTGAATATGTAATCATAAATATGTATGTGTTACTTAGCAAAGTCACTGTAGATGTAGATAGCTTCACTTAAAAATTTGAGATAGTGTAACTAGTATTTCTAAAGCTATTTTTATATGACTTAAAATTATTTGAAAATTAACGTGTCAGATATCTGTAAACAGTTCAATCCTGGTTGATATACATATATGTGCTTCTAATGTGTGCTCTCACCACCTTGCATTTGTATACTAAATGTGCAGCCAACTTGAGTCTTTTAAATGGAATTGAGAAGCCATGTGAATATAAAAATGTTTATATTGTATTTAATGTACTGAGTATTATTTAGAATTGACCCATTCCAGCATCCAAAATGAGTATTAAACAAGTCTGTTGATGTTTCCACCAGTTTGGGTTGACTTGTAAGAGAGTCATCTGTGCTGTTTCTTTCCTCCCTCCAGTGATCCCAACATATTTACCTCCAACGTTTCTCTGCTCCAAATTGTGTACATCCTCTAGATTTGTTTCTGTGGCTTGTCTTTTGTCACACCAGTGCCTTGCCATCTGCATGTCGATTGCTTCCACAGTTTCACACTCTTGCATCATGATGATGATGATGGTGGTGGTGGTGGTGGTGATGATGATGATGTCTGGGGTACTGTACCCCATCTTGTTCTTTTCATGAGATTCCACAAATATTTCATATTTATTGCTAGTAACTGTTTTCTTCTCCATTAGAGCAAATTGCATAAGTAAGTAATATTATGTACTTTATGTATACATACATACATATAAATATACATATGTGTATGTATGTATGTGTGTGTGTGTGTGTGTATATATATATATATAAAAAGTCATCTCTCATCCAAAGCAGGTGTGAGGGGGAGTGGTAACAGCATATCTGGCAAAACCATGTTGCACAAACTTCTTATGAGAAAAATAAGATTACATGACCTTGGAGTTTTTAGAGTCTTGTCTCCCTGCACCATTTGCTTAAAATACCTACATTTTTGTACATCAGATTTACACTGTTCACAGGCTTGGCTTTTGTAAGTGATGCTGTCAACTACCACGTCATATGAGTGATAAACCACCCATGTGTATTTAAATTTTTCAGTGTTTGGCAGATTTTTCATTATATGTTTCATTATTTTAAAACACATAGTGTGTTACTCTTAAACATGTGTTTTGTTTGAGCAGTTATGTTGCAGAGTTTCAGTCACAGTGAGAAATGTGAAGGACAGGGTTCGTGTTACTGGTGTTCGATATGTTTGCCACTTACCTGCAAATTATTTGAGATCAAGTTCAATATGCCCATATGCCACATTAACAACATGCTAAACACGAATTTTTCATGCAATGGCAATTATTCTGGGAACTTTATAGCCACACCTCATAAAAGTGTTTACCCCTATCCATCATGGTGAAAAAGTATTTTGTTGAGCTTCAGTCCCACTCATTGACAAAAGGGAATAAAATTATTTTTCAGAAGGGCCAAGTTTACATTTCTGTCTAGCAACACTGGGCCTGCTATAGCAACAATGGATACAGAAGTGACACACCTTGTGGAGGACAGAATTTTCTGTTCTCTGTGTTCTACTCATTTTTAACAGTCACATTCAGAAAACTGACCTCTTCTGTCAAGAAAATACTGTTCAAAATACCAGATGTTGCTGCCATGAACTCTGCAAATGGACAGTGGAAGTCTTACCAAAGATGGTAGTCATTGTCACTTAGACAAGGAGCTGTATCTTGTAAAAGAATCGTTTTTGAATTATTTACATAATGTTTGTGTTCTTGTATTACCAATGCCGATCTGTTGCATTCTTGGCGGTTCTTTGTACTGTTTCTTCCCCCCCCCCCAACACACGCGCACACTTCTTACTCTTCGCTTATTACCAGCAACGCCTTCTGAAATTGCCTAACACAGATTTCTGACCCAATTCAGGTAATCTCTCTATTTTGGTTCCTTCTGACACCCCTACTCCAAGTATATTTATAACATAGAAAAATGTTTTTATGTCCTTTACCTCAGATGTTTTAATTACGAAGGGCTTCTGATAAGTCCTTAGCCCGACCTACTTCCCGATGTCGTAGGACGGAATCGATAGTTTCGTTGGAAAGAGGGGTCTGTTCGTGTGCGAATTGCAAATCTTTCCTTGTTACAGAGGCTGAAAAGAAGCATATAAGGCGACGCGTGCGATTTCAACAACATGGCGACGCAAGCTGTCATCAACTCCCCCCCCCCTGCAAGGCAATGCGCCGAAGGAGATTTACGCCATTCTGACAGAAATATTAGGGAAAAATGCGCCATCGTATGCTACCGTCAAAAACAGGGTGGCCCAGTTTGAACGTGGTGATTTTTCCACTTGTGATGCGCCTCGTCCTAGACGACCCAAAACAGTGATCAGCCCGCAGATTATTGGCCAAATTCACGAGCTAATCTTAGAAGACCGCCGGATTTCGGCTAAATCAATAGCTGAGCAACGGGGCATCTCACGCGAGCGGGTTGGGTCTATCATTCATGAAGATTTGGACATGCGGTAGGTCTCCACGAAGTGGGTCCCGAAATGCCTGAACGTGGATTATAAACGTCAACGGTGTCAGTCGTCTAAGCAATTTTTGGAATTTTTTCGGCGCGATCAAAATTATTTCCTGTCGCGATTGGTGACCATGGACGAAACCTGGTTATATCACTATGATCCGGATACAAAACAAGAATCAATGGAGTGGCGGCATAGCGGCTCACCCCACCCCAAAAAATTTCGAGTGCAAAAATCCGCTGGAGGAGTTCTCGCCTCGATTTTTTGGGATCTAGACAGCATCCTCCTCATCGATTATCTTCCAAAGGGCCAAACTATCAACGCGGAGTATTACTTATCTCTGCTGGTACAATTGAAGGACATTTTGAAGGAAAAACGCCCCGGGAAGATCACCAAGGGGGTCTTTTTTTTGCATGACAATGGCCCGGCTCACCGGGCACTTGCAACCCAGAAGAAACTGGCCTACCTGGGCTTCCATTATCTTGATAACGCACCTTATTCTCCGGATCTGGCCCTATCGGACTACCACCTGTTCCCTGGCCTGAAAAAAACGATTGAAATGTCGCCATTTTTCGTCTGACGCGGAGTTCGTTGCTGCCGCAGAGACCTGGTTGGGCGGACAACCTTCTGAATTTTTTTGAGTGGTTTGCAAAAGTTAGAGCAACGGGCTAAGACGTGTATTGAGCTTCGTGGGAAGCATGTTAAATAAATCCCGAATTTGGTCGCTGTAGCTTGTTTCCTTCCTGGTCGGGCTAAGGACTTACCAGCACACCCTTGTATATTTAATGCGTTTATATAAAACCCCAGTATAGTGTTTTCTGCTTTAAAAATTATTGTATTCTGTTATGTGACATGTTTACTTTCATTGGTTTTCACAACCATCTACGAAACTACACGGTGTCACGTCCCAAAGACCGTAATATTGATAATTACTGTCCCGAACACTCTAAATTTCATATTTTGCTTCAACCTTGTTTATTTTAGTGTGAAGGGGCGCGGCATATTCAGGCATCACACATACAGCATTGATCCATTTCAGTAAAACGACAGTATCTTTGGCAAATGGTGCATTAAATGTTCACACAAAATCTGCACTAACTCTAGCTCAGAAACTTAAAAAGGCAAAGCTCTGGGGGTCCAACAAGCTTGTGATAGAGTTGTGGTGTGTGGTGTAGAATACAAACGAAGATATTGGTCTTCAAAACATGGTTTATATGTGTAAGTTCTTTAATTAGTGTTCTTAGTTCACTAGATTGCCTCTCTCAACTAAATTTCCATTAAACCTGACTGCTAAATTATGTTATAAAGTAGACGGATGTTATGTGGCTGCTTTACTTCATTCACTAGTTAATTATTTAGATAATCGCCGGCCACTGACGCGGAGGACCGGGTTCAATCCTCGGCCAGTCCATGTGGGATTTGTGGTGGACACAGTGTCACTAGGACATGTTTTATCCGAGTAATTAAGTTTTTTCCTGTCCACATTTTTCAATCAAAAGTCAGTTTACATGTTCATGGCATGAAATTATCTCCTTGTTGGATGGGAGTTGGTACATAAGCCATCATTGTTTAGCCTCAACCGTCATTACTCTCTCATTACACACATCCCTTACTTCGGAATGTTTAAGTCTACATCAATCTGTGTGAGGGGGCACGCGGTGGCACAGTTGGTTGAGGCACTGCGCTACAAGCCGGAAGTTCGCGGGTTCGATTCCCGATGGTGTGATTGTAATGTTTAATTGACATCCTTCCGGCCGCACTATAGCCCTGGGTCGACTCAGCCTCTAAAAGAAATGAGTATCAGAAATATTTTGGGGGAGGGAAAAGGTGGCCGATGCGTAGGGCTGACAACCTTACCGTCTTCATATTCCGATTTTCTGGGACTTCAGGGAACCTCAACCTCCTGGAACACTCAGGTCCTGTCCGGCCCTGTCACAGGGATTGCTTTACCTTTATACAGCCTTCCGAAGACGCCCAGTCCGTCCGCCTACCTTACCTTCCCGTCAGTGAAGCAGGACCAGCTGCTAAAACCTCTGTTTTCCTTCTTTTTTTTTTTGTGAAATTCGATGTAGGACATCTTTACAAAAGGTTGCCGAAGAAGCGCAGGTTCCATGAAATCGGCTGAGGGCAGTCATACTCTACTTAATGGCATCAGAGTGATTTTTCCTCTTTTTTAACGTTTTAAAATCAATTCGGACAAAATTAGCGAAGAAGATGTCCATAAAAGTAAGTGTACTGAGCCGTCGGGAGTGTTATGAAAATCGGCTGGCTGGTTTCCACACTTCGCGTAAGGGCGTAAACAACTATCAACCCCTGTCTTCCAAATGTAGCTAGTGTCCGTTTTTGGTGAAAATCGGCGCGAGGTTGGCAACTTCCATCGTCTGACATAACGTCTGGAGCATGTACCTGTAATTAGGCCTAAATTAATTTTCTGACCCCTGGAGGAGGATTTGTCTTACGTGACATGCGGGAAAATAATTGGTAACTGGACTACGGAGATTGTAACGCGCATTTGGGTTATTTGCATGGTGGGTGAGGGATTAGGAAAATGGTTAGTGAAAGAAAGTTACGAAAAACTAACACAAATTCTCATAAAATTTATGCTTGAAAAAAGTCATAAGTCAAGCCACAACATGTCCTTTCTTGCATGAACAAGCGACAGTAGACTGCAAAGTTCATGTGAACCAGACTTCCGAAACTTCGACGTGTTTTCTATAGGTAATAACATACATTTTCTTATGTTATCAATGCATGGGACTTGACCACGGCTTGTAATAAACACCGTCCGTATTAGTGAGAAGTTATGTTGTGAGATTTGATGTTTTCACGACGGTATTTGAGTGTGTTACTGAACGACGTTCTTAATTGCTACGATTATAAGGCGTCGGTGCTGGATGAGTGAGCGAGCATAGAGTAGCAGTGGAAGAGAACTCAAACAGTGGATATAATGTAAAAATTGCTACCTACCTGCATACATACATACATACATACAAAGGGACATGCATACATACATTTTTTAGTGGCTTTGTGGCCCAACGCTGGCCATGGCCTCCTTATTCTTGAGGTGTTTATATCACACACGACTCACCACAGTCAGTGGGACTCTCTGGACGGATGAACAGCTCCTCGCACAGACCTCTACCTGACAACCCACAACACCCTCAACAAACAACAATGCCCCCCTGCGGGATTCGAACTCACAATCCCAGAAGGTCAGCTGCCGCATACCTACGCCTTAGACCGCGCGCCCACCGGGACTGGCACATACGTGCATACATTCATAAGTACGTTGGCACATACATAGACATTACAAGCATACGTACTTATATACATATACAGATATTGCACGCATACATATTTACGTACATATATACACATACATACATAACATAGGTCCACACATACATACTCATATACATACATTAAATGCGTATGTACATATATACATTATATACTTACTAATTTAAGAAAATATTTTGGAACATTAGAACGAATTGCTTCAGGGAGCGAACAACTCGAGCGGAAGGATACAGATTACGTTTGAACACCTGGTTTTGGCCTTCTTGTTTACCAGTTACGCAGTAGGAGTGTAGTGTTCGTAAGAGGTAGCTGGAGGAGCCTTCACCATCGTCAAATTCGCGTTTCTGCTTGTTTATGCGGGCAGTACAGGTACTTATCGTAGTTTGGTGTGCAAGAAAACTGATGTATGGTAAAAAGAAGAAATGTTATGCCATGTAATTTCAAATTTCTGTTGTTTTATATTGCGACATGACTTCAATAACTCTCATAATTCGTTTCCTTTGTTAAAATTATAGTTGTTTTTTGGTTCATGTAAGAAACGGAGAACTAGAGCAAGAGTAAAATGAAAACTAAAAAAAATGCTCGCCGTGTATATTTCGGAATAAAAAATGGTGAGCAGAAAAGAAAATTAGCCGGCCAATCGTGGAAGATAGCTTTAAACCAAAGTGCAGATAAATGAAACTGGATGTGATGGTGAAATTCGGAGTTGAAGTTGTGTTATTTTGTACAGACTGAGTCAAAATGAAACATGTTAAGAATACCTCCCCCCCCCCCCCCCAAGCTTGGGGGAACCCCGGAAGAATCCGCAGCCGTTTAAAAATCATCTTTTTCT
>Ga0123352_10017921_pt1 | contig 11283 bp, 11 predicted proteins | sample TergutLab28metaG_FD_89700 | JGI IMG/M metagenome (GOLD analysis project Ga0123352, IMG submission 89700) | Labiotermes labralis P1 segment gut microbial communities from Petit-Saut dam, French Guiana - Lab288 P1 | ecosystem: Host-associated > Arthropoda: Insects > Digestive system > Gut ... | reverse complement strand
GGCTGGCCCAGGATAGAGATAGGTGGCGGACGCTTGTGAGTGCGGTAATGAACTTTCGGGTTCCGTGAAATGCGGGGAATTTCTTGACTAGCTACAAACCAGTTAGCTGCTCAAGAAGGACTCTGCACCATGGAGTAAGTAAGTAAATAATAATAAAATTGTTTTTTTCTACAACAAAATATTGGGATTCAAAAACAGCCTAAAGTAATGGTATTAAATTCATTTTAAGGTGTTACATCCTTGTTGCACATTAAATACCAATAAATGCTGCAGTCAGTAAACATAACATTGTATTCAGAAAGAATAAGGCCACACATTCTGGCTGAAATCGTCACGCCTAGTTACAAGAATACAAGATATATAGGTGTCAGATATACTCCCTTTTGTATTCTTGTAGTTAGGCCTGTTGATGGCTAGTCTTTTGATAGGTAGCTTGTTTCATACTGAATATAATGGTGTGTTGACTGGTATGCACCTTAAAGTAACTGTATGTTTCAGTGGAAATGACAGCCAATTAAACCACGGGAGTAATGTACATTCTGTGTTATGTGAGTGCTGTTAGGAACATGAGCATGATATAGGATGCACGTGTTTTCTTGTCATATTTGGATATTGGTAAAGCATATTTTCACGTGTCTTGCATATCAGCAAGCAAGTAACAGGAGATCTGCTGTGAAGTACTTGAATACTTTGGAATGGAACAGGCCAATGAATTTGTGTAAGAACTGGTCACTTGGAATGTCATCAAGATACTTGACTGGCTGTCAAATTGTGTTTGATGTTTGTCAGCAAGTACAAGTTAACTGCACAAAATAGCATTGAAATATGTACACCTGCTGACACACACACGTATATATATATATGTGTGTGTAGTGAGGTTGTGTGGAGTTGGTCTTCGAATTCAGATTGGCTATGAATAAAGTTATTTCTTAACATGTATGTAATTTTTATATTGATACATGAATAATTACATACATATAAGAATTGTTCTTCTTTGTGTTCTATTTCGGTAAGTGCTGAAAGTAGCATTTCTACAGTCTTTTTCAGCCCCCTCAAACTCAGAATGAAACTGTTCGTACTCCTGTCATTTGTGACTTCATTGTTACTTCAAAGCAAATGTTACCTTGTTTATAAGCACAGTATATAGAGGCTTTTCCATTTTAAACAAACTTTATTTATTCCATGCACAAAAAGCATACAAAAGAAATTTGTAAGTATGTATTTTTAGGCCCTTTTCATCTGCGTTTGACAACATATGAAATGGTGAGTGTCACGTTACTGGGATAGTGACATATTCAACTGTGATTATATTCATTTGCTTTCAGTTTTTGATTTGCAGCAGTTGGCAACAGTGTTGTTACACTAGCTCATTTGCATCAGCTGTTATGTCATTTGCATGTGTACTAAGTTTGTGTCTTGGGTGTACATAAGGCAGCATCTAACTGGAAAATCTGCCGAAGCTCAGTAAAACGACTTTAAGAAAACCAATTTTTCTTCCATTCCCTCTCGTGAGACTTCCTTTACCCACTGGGAGTTAATCGTACAACCGGTTCACAACTATGTTGGTACAGGGAATGAAACCCCATTTTATATGCATGTCTAAGTAAGGAGTTAGTCCATAGGTGGGAGTGTTATGGGACAGCGTGCTTGGATTTTGGAGACTTGTGTCAGGTTTGCTGTGTCTGTCTGTTCATACCATCATGAGTTCAAATGAAGGCTGTCAGTGATGCCGTAAGACACCGTTGTATCAGCTGTCTGAATGCTTATTAAGGGAAGTAGATCAGTTACCATTTTAAATTTGGTATACTCCAAATCAGTATGTTATTAACACTCTGAAGCCCAAACCCAAGCCCAGGCTATCCCAGCTTCCTGCGCGGCCCACATGTGAGTGCATCTCTGGTTTATATATTTGCGTACGTGTTATAACATTCACGGCTTCAACTTCTGTTTGGGTCAGATGGAAAAATATGTAAAAAATGCCTGGGTTTCTGGACCCGACAAAATGCTAAAGGGCTGGAACTCAAAGTGTTAACATTTGAAGTTACAAGGATAAGGCTGATAGTCAGTGTTGGGGTTCATAATTTTTTGTTTTATGTAGATGGGAAGATAGTTGTAAATTTAAATTTCAGAAGTAAGTCCAAGGTGAATTACCAAATGTGTTAATCTGTCTAGACTTCATTTACTTCACCTTTATGACAGTAGATCTGAAATTCAAATAGGAATTTTATGAATAATCACTGTTTACCAAGTTTAATACAAATTCAGTTCTTACCTCACAGACTACACAGTCCATCAACATTATGAAGAACAGCTGTGTATGCTGTTTAGGGAATTAATATGTGAACACAGAAATACATTGTGTGGGCAAATGTGGGGTTTTTATTGTTAAAGGAGGTGGTTCATATAGTTACCACCGTTTTAAAGGGTTAATTCTTCATTCTAGCACATATGAATATTTCTGTACTTAACTAGGGATTTGTTTTCTAATAAAGTTACATTTAGCCTAGGTAAAAATTTCTGTTTGGAAACAAGAAAGCCAACGTTTCTTGTCCCCACCCCCAAGCAGTGTTACAAACTGTAATGTAGCTTATTTCATTTATATATACATATATGTAATGCACTAAATTACCTATATGCAGGTTGGCAACCCTGGAGAGTGCACTGTATAAATTTGTATAAATTTTAGCCTTTGGTATTTACAGTTAAGTGTTTTTTATTGTTCTTGCTGAAGATATGGCAAGTATTTTCCTGAGTTGTGTGTTTTACATCTTTATCCTAAATTTACTGCTCTCTCTCTCTCTTAACAGTTGCGTTTTTCTTTCGCATGCCATAACTAGTCTAGTTGTGTCTCAGTACTGCAGTAGTGTGTGTTCTAAATCAAAAACTAGAATTTAGTGTTGCAATTTCCTGAGTTTCATGTGCTGTATGTATCAGAGTGTAACATTTTGATTTGGCCTCCTCTCTTAATGTACTTTTGTTCCATAATGACTTGTAACTGTCAGAATAAGCATGTAATATAAGAAAACTGTACGACCGCCTGATTACATCTGGGTCAAAGAATGTATATCACTCATTTCAAATCATAATACAATGCGAATGAAAATACAATTTGTCCCCACTTTTGGTTCTTTGAGCCGTTAATCAGATAAATTCTTAATCTTGTCATGTTTTATTCTTGCACTTCCATTACCTCACTGACATTTATTGGTCTTCACTTTCGCAGCCATTTTGGCATCTTTTTGTGTGATTATTACATATAATAAAATTAATTATATGTCAGCTCTACCTTTTTATTTATACGTATGGCTACATGTTTCGACCCAGCAGTCAGTCATCTTCAGGCCTACATGGCAGACAGAGTCATTGGTGCTGTGTGCACGTTGGGATCCCAATATGTTTACAATAATAAAATACATAAAATCTGGTAAGTTTCTTTACTAAGGGCGAAAGAAATATGTAATACACATTTATCTGGTTAAAATTCTTAAAATTATAGGTTGATATTTAACAATTAAAACAGTTTCTATTATCACTTGGGTATCCTGTGGGAATGTGAGATTATAGCACATTATCGTCCGCCGGAGTGAGTTTCATGTTATTACAGCTTCTTGACAACACGTGCACCCCCGAGAAGCTGTAATAACATGAAACTCACTCCGGCGGACGATAATGTGCTATAACCTCACATTCCCACAGGATACCCGAGTGATGATAGGAACTGTTTTAATTGTTAAATATCAACCTATGATTTTAAGCATTTTAACCAGATAAATGTGTATTACATATTTCTTTCGCCCTTAGTAAAGAAACTTACCAGATTTTATGTATTTTATTATTGTAAACATATAGGGATCCCAATGTGCACACAGCACCACTGACTCAATCTGCCATGTAGGCCTGAAGATGGCCGACTGCTGGGTCGATTCATTCTAGCACTTCGTGATGCCTTCTTTCAAGTTCGTTATTACGTACAGTGTAGTTTTCTTTGGCCCCAACACACGTCAAATGCTACATACATGCAGTGCCCCCTTGATGTACTTGCTGAAGAAGCCGGTTTGCTGTTGAAAGGATATAGCGCAACAGGTGACGATAGGTCGGGAAAATGGAAGGGATGAGTGTAAGGAGAGAGAGTAATGTATTATCAGGGATATTAACAAGATTGTGAGGTACAAAGAGAGGGGAAGAGGAATGAACAAATAAAATGGATGGAAAATAGCAGGGATAGAACTAGAAGTAGGCTGTGCTGGTGATAAATGAAAGAAGGGAAGCAGTCACATCCCGCGTCAGTTTTGACGTGTCCGACGGCGCGGGTTCTTGTCCGTTACATCCATCCGCAGATATTATTTCTGTACAGACTGATTGCTGACTCCATATTTGGTAGTTAAGTGGTGTGTTTTCCTGTGTTCATTAGCACAAAAAAATCCCTTCACTTGTCACTACAGAACATGCAAGTTCTCACAGTTCTTGAATTTTGAGTCTTCTTTTCCAAATAACCATGTGAACATCTGGCGAGCCTTCATGCTGGCGCGCACCACACCTCGACTCTTGTACCAATGTGCTGAACTTTCTTTATCAGAAAGATGTGAATGAATCAGCTTCAGACGAATCTGGTTCAGGATTCCTACCAGAAGTTCGTCTACATTGTGGCTAATTCCTACGGAGATTTCAATGAACTTAGCACGGTATGTGCACGCCAGGCATTTGCCATCTGAAAAAAATATCGCACATCAGTGACATGGGTTGGAGTGAACATGGCCATGTCTAATGGCATGTTAATTATCAATGAGGGAAATATCTATTTGTTATTTTATTGTAATGTGTTTTTGTGTGGAGACCGCATGCTTAGTTACAAACAGAAGCAGAAGATGGTAGTAATGAATTCTGTTCCCATCTGTCCTGTAGTGTCAGTTGGTAATACGGTGTTGACATGTGTCAAAGAATGAACCATTAGGTTAATTAGGCGTTCCTTACAAAGTGAAAAAAAAGCGAACACCTTATGTGGAAACGATGTCAGTTCGTCCGTCTATGTGTGACCTAATATCAGCGACCAATGTTTTGGGTCGGGTTTTCGTTAAACTCAGTGCAAGAGTTCTTGGAAGGGGGGAGGGGGGGGGGAGTCTTTCGACCAAGCGAGAGTTCCTCGAAAATCGGCGCAGTGATAAGCACACTTCCATCATTGTCCACATTTTTTGCCCGATTTGGGTGAAATTTGGTAAAGATGTCCACTTAGTAGCGCGGAGTATTTTGTGTGGGTTACGTGACAATCGGTGGCGGTGAGTGGCGTGCTTAGAGGGAGAGAAATGAAAGTTTGCGCATATTTTCTAAATTTCTAGTGCGTTTGATAAAATTCAGTACGAGACGTGCCCCTTGGAGGGGGGATTGATTTGAAGATTGCGCTGAATGTGCACGGTGCAAACATGGGCAGTTTTGGAGACAGCGTTACCTGCAATGTGGACTTCACTAAGTTATTCTTATTGTCAAAAAAAGCCCCGCGCAACTGTACGTAGCTTATTTACGTCCATGAAATCAAACCTTCCCTGACAGATTCTGACGGCACGAAATGCTGTAGATACCTTCTGTACCAAATTTTATCAGAATCGGACCGAAAAATGTAGAAAATGCCTAATCACATTTATTTACACCATCACGTACAGAAAGTATGGCTTTAGTATCATAGATTTTCACGTGACCCACAGCTGTCCAACGGCACTGTGTTCAATTCTCTTACATCGAATGTCACCAAACTCGGCCAACAAATGTGTAACGCAGTGCGTAGACACTGATTTACGTACGCGAGTGAAATGTGACTGTCACTGGGCCAATATTAGTGAAACGTCGTCATTTTTTTTGTGCGTGTGTGAAGTTTTATACCGAATTTCATGACAATTCGATTAAACGTTTTAACCTCTGATTATAGGTTAGGGACGGGCGGACGTGGTCTCCACGTAAGGCCCTGTGTTGTTACTTCATAGAGAACAAGTATCGCCCATTTTACAAACAGTTGGCAAATTAGCTTTTAACATGAAATGGCTACACATTTCATTAAGATTTCAGGCTTTGTTTTTAAATGCTGTTATGTTCCATGTAACCTGCCCAATATAGACAACAGTCAGGACTCTTCCATTCTCACAGATACCCAATGGAAAGAGTTTGCATATTGTTGGTATTACGTAAAACCATTGTCAAAATCTATACGCTGTAACTAAATACCGAAACCTGTTGACCCTGCGCAGTGTGATAACTTGACAACAATGGATTTTCACCTGCATTTACATCAAAGTCATTGTAGTATGATAAATGACGTATTTTAGAAAATCGCTGTACTCGTGTCTATTTTAGCTAAGCGCCTGTTAAGTATATCGAATTTATCTTAAAGCCTTGAGGAATGCGCCATGACGTGCCTTGTGTTGATACTGCTCTGCTGCGCACGAGGTCCACCTTGTTGCCCACCAAGATGGCCGGTCTGGAGCGCACGAGTTCCCAGTCCTGCAGCCTGGCCAGTTCAGTCTCCGCCCTCTGGAAGCTGGCCTTGTCGATCACCGAGTACATAACCACAAATGCATCTGGTGGGTTCGCTCTGTCAAGCTCCTCCTGGAAAGGTCAGAGCAATTTTATTACTCCATGGAGCAGAGTCCTTCAGAATCTGACATTTCCTGAGCTATTCAAGAAATTCCTCACATTTAATGGAACCCGAATGCTCAGTTACCATGTTTTACAACAGCCCGCCACTTGTCCCTATCCTGAGCTAGATAAATCCAATCTACACTGCCCCAAGTCCCGTAACATCCATTTTGATATTGATCATATACGCTTAGGTGTTCCAAGCTGTCTCCTTCGTGTTCACCCACCAAACCCCTTGTGCATTTCTGTCCCATGCGTGACACACCCCCGCCCATCTCATCCTCCCTGAGCTGTACACCCTCCTAACACTTCCTCCCTCTTAGGCCCAAGTATCGTACTCAGCGCCCCATTCTCGAACACCCTGTGTCTTCATTTGTGCGTCACTGTAAGTTCCACTTTCAATAAAGTAAACAACATCTACAATCCGGTTGTTTGTGTTTAGACATCATTGTTTTTCTATAGCAAACTGGAAGACAAAACAGTCTGTTCAGAATGGTAGCAGGCTCTGTCCCTGCATTTAGCCTGCTCTTAATGTCGTCGTCCACGCACCGTCTAAATTAGGATCCATAAATCGTGTTTGACTTGTCTTTCGACGTTGCCAATTGTTAACAAATCACATTTTGTTTTCTGCACAGCGCGATATCTATCGTCTGATCAGTTTTGCAACAACGGAATTATGTCTGCTGTAAGGAAGATTTTACGAACGAGGTGTCACGAATGACGGTCCACACGTGACTGCTGCACCGCAGTACTCCTTGTCACTCTTAGTATTAACCTTTTGGCGCCGGAATTTTATTTTTAATTTTAGCACACCCTGTATATAAAATGTGAATAATACAGGAACCAAATACGTTAGAATTAGGAAACAAACTGCATTTTGAAGAGAAAGAAACGGAGAGTATATGCCATGTTTAAAATATTCAGTACCTATAAGTATTTGTTGAATAAATATATGAAATGCAACTTTAGAGGTTAGCGGTGCGGTACGACCACTATAGTTGACATTAGGCGTCAAAAGGTTAATCCCCCGACATTTATGCTGTTTCGCCCATTTTCAGCCACCTCTCTGTGTCATCAGTCTAGCTGTGGAAACTTAATTACATCCGCTGTAGGATTTTGCTTCACAACCGAAACACTGTGTACCCTTGCACTATGATTTCCTGTGTGCGGCCCCAATGTCCGCCCCCCCCCCCAGTTTGAACATACATAACTTCAGTAAATGTGTGCACACTTGAAGACCATTTTGTAGCAAATTGTCGAATCGGAATATTATTCAGTACGAATTTAATGAACAACGTCATTTTGACAGTGGTCGGATTTGTGTTGTGGTTTTAAGATGTGTGGCACCGTGTAGTCTGGTAGGTGGGCGTGTCTCTGTGTTCTTCGTAGTGTTAACGTTTATTTAGACAGCTTTCTGTCCTCTCCCTGTGGCGCTGCGGCCTAACGCGAGTCATGGCCTCCTCATTCTTGAGGTTTATAGATCACACACAACGACGCATCACAGTTGGTAGGACTCCTCTGGACGAGTGATCAGCTCATCGCAGAGAACTCTACCTGACAACGCTCACAACAGACAAACATCCATGCCCCCGGTGGGATTCGAACCCACAATCTCAGCAGGCGAGCGGCGGCAGACCTACGCCTTAGACCGCGCGGACACTGGGACCGGCATTTAGACAACTTTAGCTGAGCAAATTTTGGGTCGGAGGTCAGATTATTTCTTCTTTCAACATGTTTTTTTCCCCAAACATTTCTTAATTTTCATTCCACCAGGTAGATCGACCGATTGTTCTGAAAAATCCTACGCACGAGTCGTGCTAAAATAAGCCATGAAAGAGGGCCATCTAAATAATACATGGAAATCCAGTTCCTACCTCGCAGAGAAATCAGCCCTTCTGCATTACAAACATTCGCTGTGTGTTGTGAGACTCATACAGAAGGCATAGTACACTGTGCTGCGAAATTGCATAGTTCTTTTGACGTTACAGCAGGTGGTGCAAATAGCAACCACTGTCCTTTGGTCGTCGCATGCAAAGGTACCTCTCTGCTGATGGACAGTAGAATGTATAAAGGACGTTATTAGAAACTGGACTCTCCGGACAGCACAGTGTTACTGCATAGTAATGCTGAAGCTGTTTTTGGTGAAACAGTGAAGCCTACCGTCGGGACTTTGTATGTTCTGAACGTGGTACAACTGCAGTCAAACTACTAATCTTGAAAGCTGGAAGGGAACTAAAAGTTTAGTTCATGATAATTTAGCTTAGTATCCATTGTTTTGAGTATTCGGTTCTTAGATGTACCGCTGCTTCAGGGGGGTAATCGGGTCCCGAAGCTGCGAAGGAAAGTACAGCCCTCATCTGCAGGTTTAGTAGACCCTAGAAGAATTCGGTTTAATAGGACCGAGTGACCCTTGAAGATGAGGGCTGTACGTTCTGGCGAAACGTCGGGTTCCGATCACCCCCTGCACCAGTGTCACGTCTTAGCTCATTTGGGGGCTGTTGTGTACACGGTGATGATACAAATGCAGATGACTTCTTGTATAGCCGAGGGGCACGGATAGTCAAGAATGACTTTACCCCATTGAGTTAATTAGTTAGTTGTTAACAGCTTTTTGGGGGGAGTTTCTCAACGTGGCACTGAGCAGAGCCGAGCACTGCAGAGCAGGTGGCGTCGTCGGTCTGCATGCAGCAGTGATGTCGTACGCTCTACGGCGTCTAGTCCCACGATTTAAAAGAAAAGCGCCCCTCAAACTGTACACGTTAATGCTCACCATGTGGGCCGGTTCCGTTTTAAGCCGGACACCTTGTATTTTGCAGTGTGCGGTATGCAAAATAAGTAGGGCGTACCTAAGTTGAATGAAAACCTTCGTAAGGCGGAGAGAAATTTTTCTGTTAGATGATATCCTGCTGATTGCTTGTTGCACTGTGCACTTCTCACGCACGCAAGCGTGACACACTTTATGTATTTTCTGGAAGTGGAAACGACGCGAGCGGTGCCTCATTTGGTTTAGGCACTGCGCCACAAGACGGGAGGCTCCGGGCTCGATTCCCGGTAGGATCCTTGGAGATTTTCAAGTTACCTATTCCTTCTGTCTGCTTTCAGTAGTCCTGGGGTTAAGTGAGTCCGAAAAAACACATGAAAGGGTAAAAATAAAGAGAAAGGAGCTTCAATATTGAAGAACGCCATAAGACCGCGGAAGTAGCCATATCCGCCACTGCAAACTGTAGAAACCAAAACAGACGGACAGTTTTCTTCAGCGATCACGCAGCAATAATAATGTGCTTTGGGGGGTAAAGTGCGGCCGGAGCGTACAGCTCAGCTCTGCCGTTGTAGCTGTGCCGAATGTCAAAGTAAGGATGGAAGCCCAACATTCCATCCCCTCTCTGATTCTTCGTGACTTGTTACCGGAAAGTTATACCTTTACCTTTACCTCTTGCTTACTCCATGCAGCAAAGTCCTTCTTGAGAAGCTAACCGGTTCTCAGCTAGTCAAGAAATTCCCCGCATTTTATAGAACCCGAAGGTTCATTACCGCATTCACAAGTGCCCGCCACCTGTCCCTATCCTGAGCCAGCTCGATCCAGTCCATACCCCAACATCCCACTTCCTGAAGATCCATCTTAATATTATCCTCCCTTCTATGCCTGGGTCTCCCAAGTGGTCTCTTTCCCTCAGACTTCCCCACCTCTCCTCTCACTCATACGAGCTACATGCCCAGCCCACCTCCTCGATTTGATCACCCGAACAATAATGGGTGAGCAGTACCGATCATTAAGCTCCTCATTATGTAGTTTTCTCCACTCCGCTATCACCTCGTCCCTACAAGGCCCTAATATTCTCCTCCACACCCTATTCTCAAACACCCCCAGCCTACGTTCCTCCCTCAGTGTGAGCGACCAAGTTTCACACCCATACAAAACAACTTACCTTTACCTCTACAAATTAAAATTATACGCATGTCGCGTAAGGCAGGGAGAATTTACTGACAGCACGCAGTGGGCGAACAGAAGAAGCCGCTGTGTCTTACCTTAGGATTTGCCAGGTTTACGAAACAAAGTTCCGACTCCTCGCCGTTCAGCATAACAAACACAGACTGCTCTTTCGGCGTGTCTGAAAACAACAAAAACAGAAGCTGAAATGGTCGTTGGGGCCTTCAAGGTGCTGCAGTAAGTCCAGTGTAATGCAGCTGGCGTTCTTTACGTCGACAGATTGTGAAAGGCTGCCAGCGAATAAAGGTCAAGCTGTATAGTACGCAGTTAGACCTTTTTACGTTATGACCCCGTTTGCTTGGCCCATTGGCCTACCTGGCAAGGAGTACATACTACTCGAATTATGGACCAAAATAAATTTTACGGCTTACGATTTATGACGTAAAATTTTATTATCTACTTTCTCGGAGAAACAGATGGTGCAGGGTGGTTCTAAAATTAGGCGCGCCATTTATTTACAATATCAGTTGAAGAAGAGTTCAAAAGTTTGGTCGTAAGACTGTGTTTCGCTTGAATGGATTAGCTGCGATTTGGTTGGTTGCCAGATTGTGTGTTTGTGTGTGTGTGTGTGTATGTGGTGTGTGTGTGTGTGTGTGTGTGTGTGGTGTGTGTGTGGTGTGTGTGTGTGTGTGTGTGTGTGGTGTGTGTATGTGTGTGTGTGTTGTGTGAGTGTG
>Ga0123352_10017919_pt1 | contig 11283 bp, 11 predicted proteins | sample TergutLab28metaG_FD_89700 | JGI IMG/M metagenome (GOLD analysis project Ga0123352, IMG submission 89700) | Labiotermes labralis P1 segment gut microbial communities from Petit-Saut dam, French Guiana - Lab288 P1 | ecosystem: Host-associated > Arthropoda: Insects > Digestive system > Gut ... | reverse complement strand
GTTCAGTAAGGTTTGGCATTAAACTTGTAATCCTAATCCTTTGCCGCCTAATGTCAGGTATAACTGTCATGCAGTGAGATGCTCAAAATACTTAGCATCAGGTTAAGATACTGGCATTTAATGGCCTTCTTTATGTGGCTGTCATTTAAATTCCAGTTGTCTGCAGCTGCCACTGAGCATGTAATTGTGGCACTAAAGGATTTAGGTAAAGGTACAATTCACCCTAGACAGGGCACAAAGGCCCAGAGGCAGAGTAGACGTAAAGCTTTACTGTCTCTTTATCTTCACGCCAGATAGGCGTGGTTTGTCAACACCACTCCCTGCCAATTTACCACAGGTATAGACGCGATGCCATTTTTATAGGAGATCGGTGGGCCCCAGGCGCGCTGTGGAAGGGTGTGGAAAATCTTCCCCCAACAGGATTTGATCCCCAGACTGTCCATCACACAGCAAGTCGCTATTCCATCTGTTTTGTACCAAAGTAAAAAAAAACTCCAAAATTCAAATTTAATTTCCAAACAATTCTGACAGCAGTATACTGCACTTCCAATTACCTACTGTTTGCTGCACTGTGTGCATCATACAGTGAATAAAAATTAAAATATAATACTGTGTTTCTGTACTGTGTCTGTTGGCATAGTGAGGTGACAGCAGGTTGTGGAGGCATGTGCTGAACTGTGCAGTGGTTAAGAATAGCAGGTTCTGCAGTGTGGAACTAATTATGTGCCTCCAGAACCTCTGACCACAGTATGGAAACAGTTCCAGGTACTGAAATATTGTGTTTTTTTGGAGTACTGGACAGTGAAAAATGTCTGCAAACCAAATCACTAACAAGTTTCATCAAAATTCATTCATTCATTAGGTGCAGTCATAAAATTGTGAAAAGTGACTGTTACCTGCATCATGTCTGGGGATGACTCGGCTCCAACTGGGTGTCTTCATGACATTTTTTGGGAAATTCTCCTGAGAAAATTCAACTTTCATTAAAGTCAGACAAGAATAATGCGTACTTTATGTCAAGACCAATATAAATTTCTGATCATATCTCGCTGAGTTCTTAGAATGAGAAATTTTCCAGAAAAAGTTGTAAAGAAAATCAAAACATGCATTTTATTTTCAGTAAATTTATTTTCAAAAATCATGCCATTGATGACATAATGTGGAAAAAAATGACATTATGGAGCGCGCACATTGTGCGCTGGATACTTAAGGCTACAAACACACTTTTGGAATACGTAATACTTTCTGCTCTTCTACTGCAACAATGGTTGCATAAATGCACCTCAGTATTACATGATATGTACATTGCCTGCTAGTTGTGAAGATAAAGTAAGCAAAAATTGAAAAGTGTATAAAATACCTTCTTATTGTGCATTAATTTTGTGCAGTTATATGTATAATGCTTAGTAATTAACACAACTATCAGTACTGTTTTATTCGAATCAAAAGAAATGTTTTCTTTTCAACAGGGATTAAGTGGGAAGACAGTTTGCCTTATTGCAGACAGTTGCCAGCGTTTGAAAAAATTGAGCCTGTATGGTGTGAGACTTACTGATTCTGATGTAATCCATGTTATCAACAAACTTGGAAAACAGTTGACAACCCTTGGCTTTTCTGGGGAAGATCTCACAGATGTTGCATATTTATACCTTATTATTTGTGCCAGGTAATGTTGTGTTATACGGTTCAGATTTCTTTGCAGTTTTTGTTTATGTGTGAACCACGTCTGCTCAGTCAGTAAAACACCTGAATGGCCATTATGTGTGTTCATTGCTTCCTATGTTATATATTGTGGTATTGGTGTAATTTGGCAGCCATTCTACAGCATGGGTGATGTGATGCTGTTTGTTAAATAATGCACCAGTGTTTTGTAGGAACTTGTGTACCACACAACATGAAATCTATAATTTTAAGCATTTGTCTGTAGTAATATCTGGGGGCCACCAGATGAAGTGAAGCAACTTTTTATGCAAGACAAATTTATTTTTGTTCCTTGTGCCTTCCTTATGCTTGCAGTAGTGTAGAGTTATTGAGGGGAAAACACCAGAAAACACAGCATTGTAATCTGTTTTTGTTATTGCTTATTGCCAATTATTTTTATTTTAAAAATTGTGAAAAATTTGGGACAAGAAGCTATCTTATGTACTGAGGAAGAGATACTTGTGGCATTCTTAGCCTTTGAGTGATATTTGAGGTTCTCATAGCAGTGTCTGTAAAGAGAGCTGTTGTCTTGGTTGTGACACCATGTAGACTGATACAAATTTGTCGTCTCTTATTTTTCTACCATGAAGTGAGAAGTGGTAGGTTCCTCCTCCTTTATGGTGGAAACAGAGCTAATTGCTTCCTCCAAAATATTTGTAAGTTTCTACCAAGCTTTATATCCCGAAAGATAAAATTCTCGAAGAACTGGGGAACTGTATAACAGATGTTCAGCAGCATGTACCTTGTTTACACTTAATGGATGAATGGGAAAGTGTTGTCCCATTAAATGTACGTCCTTTTCACCAAGAGGGAAATGCCCGCAGTGGGAATTTAAAGTGAATTGTTCTCTTCTGGAACAGAAACCCTGCATTCCAAAAGCCATACACTAAAACTGAAGTCCATCAGGCAGTACCAGAGCACTGAGAATGGCTGACACACTTCTCATTGGTATGTGTAAATATAACACCATACAGCTAAGAAGATCAACATCACTGCCATATATAAATCACAAACATATTTTTATTAACTAAACTTGTGAAGAAAACATAATGAAATTTTTATTTATACAATCATTTTTTTCAGCTGTGCAAGTTGTATGGCATTGACTTACATATGAAAACTTGGTGAGTTGATAAGATATAGGGTGTGGTTATTGCCTTTTGAAGCGACTGTTATGTTTTGTTTGCTTGGAACAACTGATGAAGTCCATTACAAATCAAATTATCCACTATTGTGGCTGTAAAATGATTTTTTTTGTGTTCAGAACTGTAGTACAGAGCATTATCAATACACCAGCAAGGCTGCTGTAATTAAGCTGTCATTCTGAGTTTGGTGATATGTCATGTTACTGATGTGTTGCAGACTTCAGGAACTGGAGTTATACAATTGTTTTAAAATGACAGACAGAGGGTTGCTGGAGGGGATTGGATCATTGCATGAACTTACATCTTTGCGTCTCACTGAGGGTCGCAAATTGACTGCCCAAGCATTGTCCACGTTTCTTCATCGACCTTCCATGACTGCCATAGTGTTGTTGGACCTGTCAGAATGCTCCAGTCTGGATGATGGAGGGTTGAAAGGCATTGCAGAAAGGTGCAATAAGTTAACTTATTTACATGTCTAAATGTAGTGGTCTGTCTTGAACATGAAGTGCAAGTGTCTGTGTATGGCTGTGAGGTAAGTTTTTCATTGTGTTTGTGTTTACAGATGCATACATTTGAAAAAATTGGCAGTGTGTTGGTGTGACAGTATAACTGATACTGGAATCAGCATGGTGATAAATCACTGCAATCAGCTGTGCGTACTGAATTTGAAGGGCTTGTGGTGCATTACAGGTATGTGTGCACTTTGTGAAGACCTGGAGGGTGCACTGTGTTTTATAACTCTGTGGTGTGATATTCTTACAGCAGGTTCTTCACTGATCATAAAGACCCACCACTGCACCATATTGTGAGCCGGTACAATTCAGCTCATATCTTCATAACCTTTTCTCTAATCCCCCATTGTACAGCTTGCTGCAGTCAAATACAGACCCCCTCATTATCATCATCCACATCTTTAAGTATTTGGACAGTGACCTGTTCTGTTTCCCTCAGTCAGTACAGTATATTTTTCTATTGACCTTCCAGCATTACTTTTCCCATGCAGAATTTAATTCAAAATTCTTTTGTTGTGATTTTCTTTTATCATTTTGAGCATCTTCCCACACCAGTGCTGTACATGACCATCTGCATATAATCTGTTGCATAGGCTTGTTGACACAGAGTTGCTTCAGCTCACTGTGTGATTGACATTGCGCCTCATTTGAGGGTAGTTATCCACTCCAAGTAGATCCATTTCACACCCATTCATAAGTGTTAGCACAGGGCTTCCTGCAGGTAGGGACATAATCTCGTGTCATGTGAAATATTGAACTAAAATATCCTAATTTTGAAGTGTATCATCCCTGTTGTGTTAGTTCAATAACAAAAAACATTTGAGTATTATACATACAGCTACACACAACCATATTTCACATAGTAGTACAGTAGGTATACAACTACATGTTTTTGGCCCTATATGTTGGCCATTTTCAGGTTGTAATTCATCATACAGGGTTGCTATACAAGATGTGTGGAGTGTTTTTTAAGTATTGGGGGGGATGTGTGGGGGAATGAGATGTCATTGCTTCAATAGTGGGTAGCATGATGTAGGGCCGTTATGACTAATTTATCATTAGTTGTCTTTGTACATATGTTAAGTAGGTTAATATTCCTATGCTGAGGATATTTTTTAAATAGCATAGGAATATTAACCTTCTACATAGAAAACTAATGATATTTTACTCGTAACAACCCTAGGTCATGCTACCCACTATTGAAGCAACGAGATCTCATTCCCCCCACATAACCCCCCAATACCCTAAAAAACACCCCACACACATCTTGTATAGCTACTCTGTAAGTTAAATTACAACCTGAAGATTGCCAATATATAGGGCCAATACAATGTAGTTGCACCCAATGTAGTCGTATACCTACTGTGCTACTGGGGGAAATATAGTTGGGTTTGGCTGTATGTATAATACACACTTGTTATTGAAGTGTTCCTACCTTCAACACAGTTATTACAATAGAGTTACTGTAGAAGTTCAAATCAGAATCAGAGACACTTTATATTTTGCATGTAGTGTGCTAGTCCACTAGAAATATGTCGTGCTTCAAGTCAAATAAAACCATGTATGATTGTGATGCAACAGTATTGTTGAATATTTACATTTATCTTGTGTTTGTAGGTGAAGGATGGTTGACACTGGTGCCTTTACATGTGCCACACCTGAGAGAATTGTGTTTGTTGAAGTGTTATAGAGTGGTTCGTAAGTATGTAAAAGTAATCATGGCTGCTCTACCAGAACTGAAAATTACCATGTAATTGGGTGATATTGTGGGAGGAATTAGGAACAAACACCTGGAAACTACTTATTAGTGCTGCACTTCAGATGTGGATGTTATCTTCAGGCAGTGGGCACGTCCACACCAATCAGAAGATTGTAACTGTAATCATTAGAAAATCTCAGTCATGTGCCCAGTATTTATGTGGAATAATGCACAAAACTTGCTTTTTTATAAAGCTTAACCGTTTGGCTCTGAAGAACGACAGTAATCATTGTGGCAGTGAAATGCTGGGAAAGGGAATAAATAACCAGCATAGTTGTCGGCCACTAGCAAGCAAAGGAGTGGATGGGACATTTAAGTGTTGGTATTTTGCAGGGCACACTGTGCATTTAATTGTGGTTCAGAAAGGTTAATTATATTCCAAACATTTTCATCTTGATGTGCCATAAGGTCATGCTATTGACTTTCTGATCAGATTATCATCTTCCTTTGCAAGTGAGTAAGTGCATAAATTTGTTTTTTTAGTGGCATTTGTGCTTTTGTTCAAATTGTGACACTAATGTGAACATGGGAAGTTGCACCTGCAACACAAACTCGTTTTCTTTAAGGACACTGTCAGTTGTTAAAATACATCAATAGAGGGATTATTTTAGAATGAAGTAGTGCGGAATAATGCTAACAGGAAAATCTTCAAGTGTCTGGAGAACGACCTATCCCAATGTTACTTTGTCCACCACAAATCCCCACATGGACTGGCGTGCGATTGAACCTAGGCCTGTGTGGTAAGAGTCTGGAATCTAACGAGCTGAGCGATGGTATGGATGTTGATCTTTCTGATATCAGCATAATGGACATAAACAGTAATGTTGTTAGTCAGTATTGAAATGTACTGCCAGTGAAAACACTGCCTTCATTAATTTGACAGAATGTAGCAGTAGAGAATATAGAAAGTAAAGTAAAACGTTTTCACCGTTACTGCAGTGATGGTTTTATAGTTCTTGATATTCTGCTGTGAAGTGTAGTGTTAACAGTTAACCCTTTGGTGCCAGAATTTTATCTTTACGGCAGTATTAAATCCCCCCCACCGTCCACTTTAATGGCCGTTGGGCCATTTAAAGGGCTCACTGTATGATATATATATATGTCGTTCGGTGCCAAAGGCTTAAGAGAGAGAAATGTTGAGCATGTGTTGTGTTATTAACTGGCATGGAAAGGAGACCCTGAGGGTCAGGTTTTATAAGTACGAGGGTGATCCCAAAAGTAAGGTCTCCATAATTCTGGGGCTGCAGGGAAACTGTTCGCGTGACTGTTGGCCACACCCCTGTGTTTGTTGGTTCCCCCACTCCCAAAAAAGCTGTCGCTCAGCCCGCTTGGTTCGGCAGCCGTTTGTAATGGAGCTTCCGCTTGCTGCTCCCGCCAGGTGCGAAGTTCGAGCAGTAATTCGGTTTTTGAACGCAAAAGGCGTTAAACCTATCGAAATTCATCGCCAATTGATGGAAGTGTATGGAGAGTCATGCATGGATGTCAAAAACGTCCGTAAGTGGTGTAGAGAGTTTACAGCTGGTCGCACGGAAATTCACGATGAAGAAAGAAGCGGGAGACCATCAATTTCCGACGAGACAGTCGCGAAGTTTGAACAAATCATGCGTCAAGATCGGAGGATCACTCTCGATGATATCTGCATTTGGGTTCCTGAGGTTTCTCGAAGCACCATTGGTAGGACTTTGACTGAAAAGTTGGAATATCAGAAGGTGTGCTCAAGATGGGTCCCACGCATGCTCACAGAAGACCACCAATGGCAACGCATTGACTCCTCACGCGAATTTCTTCAGAGCTACGCAGACGAAAATGACAACTTTTTGGATTCGATTGTCACGGGTGATGAAACCTGGGCGTTCCACTTCACACCTGAGACCAAACAACAATCACGTGAGTGGCGGCATTCCTCTTCGCCCAAACCGCGAAAATTCAGAACAACACAGTCTGCCAGCAAAGTCATGGCAACTGTGTTTTGGGATCGAAAGGGGGTATTGTTGGTCGACTTCATGGCTCATGGGACCACAATAAACGCTGACAGGTATTGTGAGACACTCAAAAAACTCAGACGGGCGATTCAGAACCAGAGAAGAGGAATGCTGACCAAGGGCGTATGCCTTCTCCACGACAACGCTCGCCCCCACGTCGCCCGTCAAACCGTTGCTCTCCTGGATCAGTTTGGATGGGACATCATCACCCACCCACCCTATAGTCGGGACTTGGCACCCTGTGACTACCACTTGTTTCCCAAGTTGAAAGAGCATTTGGCCGGAAGGCGCTTCAGCGACGATGACGAGGTGAAAGTTGCGGTTCAACGCTTTCTCAACGACATGGCGGCGAGCTGGTATGACATGGGCATACAAAAACTGCCTCTGCACCTACAAAAATGCATCGACCGAAATGGTGATTATGTAGAAAAATAGAGGAATGTTCAATCTTTAAAATGATGTATCAATTATTGAAAATAAATGTTTGTTTCTATTTCTAAAAAAATTGGAGACCTTACTTTTGAGATCACCCTCGTAAGTACTTACAAAAATTTAAGGCATGATATAGCTAAGGGGAGAGATGACTTGTGAGAAATTGGACACAGATTGTTGGATAATAACAAAGTGGATCTTATAGATGGGATTGTGGAGATGTGAACTGCATCTTTGTGGTTCAGCATATGGTACAATGGTAGGTTCTTGTGAATGTGGTAAATGCACTTATATTTTTTTACTTTAAAACATTTAAAATCGCTCCAACATGTTTCGATCGTTTTAGATCATCTTCAGAAAACAGATCCAACAAACAATTAAAAAATACAATATATTAGTTTACAAACAAGCACATAAATATCTAATAAACAAAACCTGTGGCCCCAAAACTTAACATATACATAAAAGCACACAATAATAACAAACCAATAAACCAGTAATAAACAGTACACAAGCTCCACCATACATAACAGCTAAATATTTAAAAGAAAACTACATAACTTAATTAACTTACCATACACGTATAATACAAAAAATTCACAGGGAATCACAGAAGAACTAAAGAGAATTGAAATTAATGAACAAATGAAAATAATAACCCTTGATATAAAACACGGATGTCAACCACAAAATTCTCGCTAAATAAAAATATTAATGACAATGAATTAATCAAACCAACAGTATATATGCTCAAAACAAACTAAAACTAAACAAACTCCGTGGCCTTAGTCCGCACGCGAACTATACCGACAGAGCGGCCGCCGCCGGTCGGCGAAGTTAGTGCCAACTTTTGCAGATAGAGGGGTGTCATGTGGTCAGCGCAACGAGTCCCCACAGCCGCTAATCTCTGTTTTCTAGACCTGGAGCCGCTACTTTTTTCATTCTAGTAGCGCCTCAATTGACCTCACGAGGCTGAGTGGGCCCCGTTCCAGACCCACCACTACTCAGAAAATCTGGTAACGCCGGGGATCGAACCTGGGACCTCTGTATCTGTAGCCAGAAACAAAAGTATGTTCAGTACAACAAATGACTATTCCAGCCTGAGAAGAATACCAGTGGGTTCCCTCATATGGCTGAGGAATACTTACAGTATCTAGAAGAAACATATGTAAAACATTGGCTAGACAGCAAAGAAATAACATACTGTAGAAGATACGTTGATGATATTCTAAATATATACAACCACAACAAAACACATTATTACAGCAAATCAACAAGATAGATAAAAACCTTCAATTTAAAATGTCTACAGAATAAAACAACACAATAAATTATATGAATATTTCTATACACAGAAATAACAACAACATGGACATAAGTAGCTATAGGAAACCCACAAGCACTGATCCCACCATTCAGTTTTCTTGTAACCATCCATGTGAGCATAAAACAGCGGCATTCAGATACTGTATACACAGAACAATAACATTTCCCATCACAGAAATATCAAGGCAAGAAGAATGGAAAATAATACTGCAGCTAAAAACAATGGATATTCAGTAAACAACATAAATATTCTAAAGACAAAACTGATAGCCAAAAAACCACCAACAATACCCCACGACGATCCACATAACAAAAAATGGGTAAGTTTCTCTTACTCAAACCCAGTAAAAAAACGCATCAGCAATCTGTTTAAGCATTCTAATATGAACATCGCATTTAGAGCAACCAATACCATCCAAAAACAACTACCTGAAAAGCCGACTAATAAAGATCCAAGTGGAATATATACATTGAAGTGTAACACGTGTAATAATGTGTATATTGGACATTCGGGAAGATCTGTACATGTAAGACACAAAGAACAAGAACCACAATTCATTGTCCGCCTATGCATTGCACATTTCACAAAACGGACATGAATGTGGAACAATAGCAGGTACATTACAACTACTGAAGACATGTCAAAAAGGCACACGCATGAACTATTGGGAAGCAGTATATATGCAAGTATTGCATCGACATAAAGTGTTGATTACAGAGCAACAAGTCAGTGAAAACAACCCCCTCTACGAGCTCGTAAACACAACATGAATCCTCCCACATAACCCATAGCCAGTCTCCAGTTGCACAACACACGACACACACAGCCAGGCGCACCCCCAGTTACGTACGACTTACACAATACGGTAAGCATAAACCTTGCTTTATTGCAGATACCCTAATTATTTGCGTACAAAATTCATTTCTTACTGCATTATTTTGACAATCTAATCTTACTATATTGGTTTGACAGTCTAATTAATAAATATATTTTATATTACAGACATGCTGCCACAACACTAAATTAATGCAAGAAAATCAATCGGTGAGTGTATTTTAAATATGACTTTCGCAAGGAACAGTGTATCTCCCCGAAGATGATCTAAAATGATTGAAACATGTTGGAACGATTTTAAATGTTTTAGTGTAAAAATTTTATACAAGTGCATCAGTTGGTGTGCTGATTGATTGATTGATTGATTCTATCAAAAGGGTATTGCTAAAATAGAGTATGAGTTGTGATAAAAACTTGTAAATACACTGAAACTGTAAAACACGTAATATTGCAGTATAGTGTTGTGGTACAGTTTAAGGTGAATTCAGTTGTTAGGTGCAGGCTATCAGACTGGAGCGGTAAATGGGCAGCACCGGAATGTTTGGTGTAATGTGTTCAGTTTAAAACTGTATGTACACGAGATCTGGTCCATTTTATGGCGTATTGTTTATACTGCTATATATTCTGCTTGAAAATGGCTTTGGGAGTTGAAACGTGTTGTAAATTATTTAAAACATGAGTTAATGAAAGGTGTGTTCGTTTGTTTTTAGAGAAACAGCCCCCAGTGGGCCATGACCTCATTTACCATGTTGGTAGATCACACACGACGCACCAGTCGGTAGGACTCCGCTGGACGAGTGATCAACTCGTAGCAGAGACCTTTACCTGACAACTCTCACAACAAATGTATGTGCCCGGGTGGGATTCGAACCCACAATCCCAGCACACGAACGGCCACAGGCCTATGCCTTAGACCGCGTGCCCACTGTGACTGGTAAATTGGTTTTAGACTCTGTTTACTGTCACTTGATCTATTACAAAGCTAAATCACTTATCACATTAGCTGGAAGGGCAGCTGCGATGTCCAGGGACTAACAGTCTTCAAGAACAATGAAATAACTTTGTAATTGTACATTAAGAAACCGGAAGGTTGCGGGTTCGATTCCCGATAGTGTAATTGGAATTCTTCATTGACAGTATCCTTGTGGCTGCACTTGGGCCCTGGGTTCGAAACTCTAACAGAAATGAGGACCAGGAATATTTCTTGGGGATAAAGGCGGCCGGTGTGTTGGACTGACAATCTTACCACTTTCATGTGCCGATTGTCTTGAAATATGGGAGTCCCAACCTCCTGGAACCCTCAGAGCCTGTCCAGGCCTGTAATGGGATTGCTTTACCTTTACCCTCACTGACACCTTGACTGCTACGTCAGGGCGGTGTCTGGAGCATTTGCTGTAATATCGCTGAATATCAAAGTAAGCCTGAAACGGTTTAAGGTGTCATTCATTAATTATGCGGTTCTGATCTAAATTGTTTGTACCAAATTTATGTACATTGCTGTGATTTTATGTAAGGACAGTTTTGTTGGACAATAGATAAGGTTCAGCAGCAGTTGTGTGTTTATCAGTTCAGTTCGCTGGCCTGGAGGCGT
>Ga0123352_10017916_pt1 | contig 11284 bp, 8 predicted proteins | sample TergutLab28metaG_FD_89700 | JGI IMG/M metagenome (GOLD analysis project Ga0123352, IMG submission 89700) | Labiotermes labralis P1 segment gut microbial communities from Petit-Saut dam, French Guiana - Lab288 P1 | ecosystem: Host-associated > Arthropoda: Insects > Digestive system > Gut ... | reverse complement strand
TGTGCGCTGCACAGAGACGGCGTGTGCAGTACACACACGCACCACGGGCAAATATGCTGCCATAACACCGACTACGTCCATGTCAACGGACACGATCGAACCATTACTATAATTTTAGCCAAACACTGTATAAAGCTCTCTGATGATGGATCCCTTGTGATCCGAAACATGTTGGAGCAATTTTACATGTTTTTAAATATTTTATAATAATCCTAATCCTACGAATTATATATTTGTGCATATGTTGGATAATAAACTGTTTTAATCGTCACTGATGCACGGCACAAACATGAAGAATGCTACAAAATATTACTTCATTTTATTGGATTTTGCAAGGCTCTACTACAATTCCCCACGTCAAGGCCCTCAATTAGCGTTATGTCTGGCCTACGTCAGAAGATCGTTCGTTGGTCATGTTGCTGTCGCCTATTGTGGGCAAATGGAGACCAGGGAGTTGGGGTGGCCCCATATGGCATAAGGTTCACAGCAAGTGCTCCAAAAATTGCAATGACACGCACATACACGGCAAAAAGAAAGTGAGAATTTCACAGAAAACAGGGAGACCTCGTCATAAAGTCTGTGTTTTCAGTTTTAGAAGAGAAAGCGAGTCAAAAACATGCTTTATGTGATATTTCCTCTACAAGCCTATGTACAGATACTCCCCGTCTTAGGCAGTAGTTGCATTCCGGAAGGTCCAACGTATACATAGGGCCAACTGCAATACGAACACATGAGGAGTCCAGCCAAAATACAGGTTCCAGCACACTACAAACTGATAGTTCGCGGCATGACCGCCCCGCTGTCTGTTGTCGCCCAGCAGTATTCTTCCGGAAACTTCGTTTCGTTGCGTTTTCATTCCAGCAAGAAAAAATTGGGCTCAGGTTTCAAATATATATTTATATTTATTTATTTAACTTTTTAAAAATTGCTGAAGTCTGAAACTGCCTAACTTAAAAATGCGTAAGGCGGGGAGCGAAAATGGGCCAGCGCCGTTTTTCTTACTCCTTAGGGACAGTAACCTAACAATCCACGGCCTCAAGAGCTGTCGCCATTGAATATCATAAATATAACCCTAGACTTTAAACTCATTAACGTCTAAACGAATTAATTCTGTCAGTGCCAATGTGGAAAACAACACGCTGATAGTGTCCAATAACCGTTCATTCATCAAAGGATGTACACTGGCGTTCCTAACTCAAAAATAAGTTTCTCCAATTGTCCCCGTGGCCAGTACGTTCTTCTAGAGGATCCATAATTTGTCGTACACCGTATTACATCATCAATCTCTCGTCGTACACCGTATTACATCATCCATCTCTCTTTCTTTGGGTCTTCCCTTCCTTCGTGCTCCCTCTGGTACCTATTCTAGGGTATTCTGTGGTACTATTTTTCGCGCATCATTCCCAAATAACGACGCGGTAACAAAAGCAAGTACAATTAGTTGGGCCGCGTATTTAGAATACACGTAAAAAATATGAACCCCGAAGTTTTTTGCAGAAATTTTCATGGAAAGAGGTTACATGGAAAAGTAAGGCTTATCGGTGGGAAGGTAACCATACAGCAGCGGTCCAATAAACATATTCTGGTAAATCAGGAGGGGGTAGGTACGTCAAAACACGTCTTTGTATCTGTTTCATTAGGCTGACGACATGTTTCGGTCACAGTGGGCCATCCTCAGGTCATAAAAATGTATAATGAGGAAAAACAATCATACATACAGCCAGCCTGAAACGTCCATGTAGCTGCTACGGACACGCTCGGGGTACCCCAAGCTTTCCACTTAGCACTTCCAACCCCACTTGGTTTTTTCGCCTCACATGATGTGTACAACCATACATATGTACCACAACTAATGATCTTACACTGTATAGTTTTTCATCATACATTTTTGTGACCTGAGGATGGCTCACAGTGGCCGAAACATGTCGTCAGCCTAATAAAACAGATACAAAGACAGTTGCGTTTTGACGTACCTACCCCCTCCTAATTTGCATAAAACACAACGCGGATGATGTATGTAAAGAGTATTCTGGTAATGAGCAGTATCCAACGGAGGACAGAATCCAGAGCACCTTAGCGGTCAGTACAACGTACACATTTTGACGATCTTCATAGAGAAAAAGAAACTAATCATGGAACATTCAGTCGGACATTTAAATTGCATGCCCATTACACCTAACAGTCGCTCGCTCTTCCACCGAGCCTCTGTACCTTGAACATGAGGCGAAGTGGTGTCATTAATACAGGACATTTTTTTTTTAATTTCAGCTGTCACATTTGTAAACAATGTAAAACTATAACAATAGGCCGACGGCGACCAGGAATGAAAAGTGTACTTTGTTAGCATTTGATGATCACGAACTGACAGACAATTATGGCCTGGATAACACAGTTCAGAGTACTGACAATAAATATTTGACTATGTTGCATATTCCGTGCATTAATCATACCCACAATATATAAATAACCAACAGAATGCACTACAATGTTTACGATGTATTTTATTCACTATACTATCAACATGTTTCGGCCGCTATTGCGGCCATCTTCAGGGTGATGTTATTATTACAAGAATACAAAACGTACAAATGTGGTTTGCTGTGTAGCCGCCACTCCACAGCAATTAAAGCTATTATAATTTCAGTAAAAATTATATAACTAATGTAAACATGGGTTAAAAATGGATAATGATTAAAATCTTGGGAGTTACAATAGTTTAGTTTGTGCAGAGTGATGCCTGATGTAGTGATGTGGTGAGTTTTAATCCAGCGTGTTGGTGATGTGTGGACGGTGTGGTATACTGGTTGGAACTAGTGCTGGCAGTTCTAGGATCAGAAACACGGCAAACACATATATTCACGATACCGCGTCAGCAACATTAAAATTGCAGCGTAAACTGCAGTGCATTTTACGTTATACTTCCCTACATACCGACCTGAAGTACTCAAAGTAGGCCTATCGAGCTCAAAACACGCTGAAAGCTGAATTCAAAATCCAACTTGACTTCTTGTGCCGTAAAAAAGGCAACAATGTCACATTTCCTCGTAATTCTTCATTTATAACTTTTCAGCGCAGAAAACTAAATAAAGGTCGCGAATTATACATTGTTTTTAATTTCGCAGACTTTCCTGGGTGTATTATGTAATAAGAACAATAAGTTCTCATCCCTGGGAATTTATTTAAATATTATCCGACTGCGCATAGCATACTTTTTTAAACAACACTTTTTTTTTAATTTCGGCCGTACAATTCACAATCACTATAAGTGTTAAGCATAAACATTTTCACAATCACTGTCAGTGCTCAGTGATCTGAAATGATGTGTGGGCCAGAAAGTAAGACAACGTCCAGCAAAACTCCCTGTTAGTGATAGCTGTACAATAAATGACAATTTATTATGATCTAATGTAAAATTCTTACCGAAAAAATTGTACAAATTAAAACGTGTTCGGGTCGAGTCCACTAAACTGTGCATGCCGCGTGTCTGACAGGCCTGATTTAAAGCTAGCTACACCACAGAAGTTCTTAATTTCAGCTATAAGGATCAGCTTCCCAAACGGAAACGTCTGACCTTCATATACCACAGGATATTCTCTACGCTTCCTCCCAAACAGAACTCCTTTTTGTGTGTGTGTGTGTGTGTGTGTGTGTGTGTGCACGCATTTGTTAAAACCTGCTAGAACGTGTGAAATAAAGACGGAGGAGAAAGAAACAGAGGGGGCACGATAAACAACCCTCAGACGTCGAAGCAGTGCACATGCTGCGCCCTCCTAGAGAACACAATCAGCATAAGGGTGGAAAGAACAGAATGACGATATGTCTGGTTTCGTCAGGGTAGGGTGTGAGTGAAAGGAAATGGGTTTACTGCAACATCAGGAATATCCTTACGTCAATGATAGATTTCACACAGCCTGTCTTTCTGGCTCCACATATTACTTGTCCTACAACGGCATCTACAAACAGGGTCCATGCATATTTAAAACGCTTCTCCTTGCTCTGTGCTCAACTAGTTTTAAATAACTCACCTATCTGAAACAACGTTGGATGCTTACACTCTCTGTGCTACAGAGTGCATTCAAAGAGGTGTTAACATTACTAAATTACAAACATGCGAGATTTGGGGCCCTTACAAGCGGCAATGCTGAAGATTCAGTCTTCTGGGATGTAACACAGAGTCGTCGACCAATCTCACGGCGTCACATCCCAAGACACTTAAATCTTCAATTCACGGAAACGTTTTAAACGAAAGGTACCAATAACTTAAGCAGTTAAAAAGTTTCAAATGTTACTGCAAAGAAGGCGTTTTAGAGCTGAAAGTTCGCACGTTTAGTCATTGTTTTGATGAAGGTCTTACAGATCACACATAAAGAGTTTGTGTTCGACGAGACATTTGTCATATTAATTACATCACATCTCAGTTCCTTTGCATTCTGTCGATGGTACATCATATTTAGACATATAAAGCGTTAATTACCCGACCAGACACAACTTTAAAAATCTAGCACAACAGTCTTTTATTATTCATAACAACACGTGTCGGCTGTCCAGATCAGCAGCCGTCAGCTTGACGCCGGATACACAAAAAGAAATATAAAGGCAGGCACATAATATATTGGGATCACTCCCTGTCATCAGAAATAAAATAAGGAAGCTACCCTAAACCACATCTAGGCCCTGAGGTTTAGGAACTTCGGTTAGTTTGTCACAAGACGTTTGTTAACCCTATCAAGGAATGACTTTTAAATAAAGGTAAAGGTAAAGTTCGCCCTAAAACAGGCCACGAAGGCCCAGAGGGGAGCCGAGGTAGAACTGTACTCTTTCTTTAACCTCGGCGCTTGATGGGGTTGGGTGCTCAACGCCACGACCCGGCCGCTTTACCCCCGGGAAAGACCTGGTACCCATAGCATAGGTGTCTGGGTGGGCCCCAGGGCCGGTCTGGACGATTGTGGAAAAATCTCGTCCCCACCGAGATTCGATCCACGGACCGCCCAGCCCGTAGCGAGTACATTCTGTAAACAGATTCAGTTCGTACCGCACAGGACACTACTGAAAACACCCACTGTTTATTAACGTACAGGGAAAATATGATAGAGAACACACAAACGTACTTTGTCAGCAAATTGCCGAGTTTCTTAATGATATGGTAGGTGGCAGCATAGAAAGTTACATTCAGTCTTCACACGATTTTACGGGTGTTCAAATTCCTGCCTGTTCGTCCGTCCGTCCGTCCGTCCGTCTGTACGAATGTAAGGAAGTCTTCAACCACTGAACTGTTCTTCGTAATATTTTACAATAAGGAATTTTTCGAAAACAATTTTGGTTAAAATTTACCACGAGGAACACTTCACAGGGAATTTTATTTGTAAGTACACTTCCAGTTACAATATATTTGCTTATTTTACACCTGCGATAATAAATTACAAGAAAAGGACCAGAATTTACTAATGTTTGCAGTATTTTATTCCAACGACGCTCTCATTACAGACCAGTTTTGGCAACACAAAGTCTACAAATATCCTACAACAATGGTATTTCAGCAGGACTCGAAAAACATTATTGGGGCACACTGCTGGAGCAGTCAGTGAATTTCGGGACAAGTCTCAGTTTTAATGTATTCCTCCCGTTCCGATCTTCTGCAGTGACAGAAGCTCGTTACTAAACTTAAGTGGATTCCTTTTGCGTGAATATCATCAGGCTTTATGTGGTTCACTAACAGGATAGGCCATGTGGACTGTGGGGTAGGCGGCACAGCAGCGGGACACGTTTATCCCAGGGCGCTTACGTTTTCCCATGTCCATTATCTTGTCCATTAGTTCTTCACACAAATTCTTGTACAAGCTGCGGGACGGCCAACGATACTCTCAGAGGTCACGGGTTCTGCCAGTCGGTCTAAACCCGTATCAAACAGTTCATTCCGCAATCTGTCTGACGACAGGTCCACAGCCTCTTCCAAGACGAGTTCTCCACACTGTGCGTCCTAGTGCTTCTTCTTGCAACTTAAAGTATAGTTTCTTTTCCTTAAGATCATCCATCAGCTGCTTACGTCTTCTTCCTCTTCTTCCCGTAACTTCTATCCTTTCCTCTATCTTTCCTTCACTTACATGTTTTAAAAGCATGTTCTACGCAAGATGTGACCAATACAGTCCGCCTTCCACTTTCTTATCGTACGCACAATATTCATTTCCTCTTGACTGTAAGCAATTCTTCTTCATTTCTCACACCATCGACCCAAATAATCTTAACCATCCTGCTTCAGCGCCACACTTAAAACCTTCTCCGGTATTTCCGATCTACTTTCCAAAGTGTCCAAGTTACAACACCATAAAACACTATGATCCAAACGTAGCACGTTACTAGTTTCTTCCTTAAATTTAAATCCAATCTGCTAGTGGTTAAGTGTCTTCTTCGTGTTGAATGCTGCTTTTGCCATGACAATCCCGGATTTTATTTCGCAAGCAGTAAAGGTAAAGCAGTCCCGTTACAGGCCTGGAGTGGCCCAGAGGGTTCCAGGAAGTTAAGGTTCCCAGATTTCATGACAACGGCACACGATGGTGGTAAGGTTGTCAGCCTTACGCACCGGCCGCCTTTACCCCAAGGAAATGCTCCTGGTACTCATTTCCATTAGAGGCTGAGTCGACCCCAGGGCCATAGTGCGATCCGAAGGATTTTATGTCAACGACACCAGCAGGGATCGAACTAGCGACCTTCCGATTTGTAGCACAGCACCTTAACCACTGTGCTACCACGGTCCCCGTCACAAATAGTAGGTATACGTAAACAAACATAACGGTGATTCATGTCGAAATGCAATAACTGGAAAGTGGGATACAATTCCGTAATTTCTGTCTGACATCCGTGCTGTCCTCGTATCCTTGACTCTTTTTACTTGACAAAGAAATTACTATGCACGCACACAGTAATGTCCACCAGCCTACAGTAAGCATGCAAAGCGTTCAGTTTCCAACGAACTAACATTTTATTAATGGGAATGACAAAACAGTGAAAGCTGTCGAGTTACGAGAGCTTCACTGCCAACGTCCACAACGATTATCTAAAGGCGGTGGGGGGTAAAGCCCCAACACAATAGGCATTTCAGACTACACAGGGGGTATTAAAACCGTCAAAATTGGTCTTCCGTAACATCATCTATTGGTATTATCAAGCGGTGACCTTGAAATTGTTTCTAGTTAAGGGTCTTTATTTCACTACATGATGGGAATTAATTCACTTATTCTACTTTCATCTCAGTTTCACTAATAAATTAGTACCGGGTGATCATACATAACGAAACCCACACATTTAGCTATGGATTACAAAGCGTGGCACTGATTACCTTCCAAAAACTTGTCAATTCATGGGCATTTCATGCAACGTTCAGCCTGACACATTCACCTCGTTCATGCTAGACGGCAGGTTGCGGCAACCTTAATGTCCCGCTCGTCCATTGCTCTCAAACAGTAGCTGCATAATGTTGCGCATATTGCATGAGATTGTGTTTGTGGTGGACGCCACTGACTAGCCCACCCACCTAGCCAGGATATTTTACCATCCGAGCACCACAACCTTATAAACACTGGGAAAGGAGCTGCGAGTGCACGTGGGAACTGCGAAGTGTTGTCGGCGTGACGCGCGACAGACCAGCAGCAAGCAAGCGGCCGGCTACAGACATTGTGCGTACGCAGAGGAATAGTGGCGCGTGGTAATTTATACCTATACCACATGTTTCTTGTGCGAACCAACTGGGTTATCGGCTGACACCGCGTGATGCAGATGGAACGGAGAAAAATTTTCGTGGACGCAACGTGCCAGCAAAGCCAGCTGATCTAAACTAAAACTAAACTCCGTGGCCTTAGTCCGCACGCGAACTATACCGACAGCTGATCTACAGATGAATATTTGGATTTCCTTCTATATGAGTCACACTGTCCGTAGATATTTTGAGGTTGTAGTCTTTGCTCATTTGGTCTAATATATAGACAGATTTCTGGAATTCGTCTTCAGAGTCTTGTATTATTACTTGGTCGTCTGCGAAGAGTAATGTGTTAAGGTAGAGGTTTCTTTTAAGCACTATACCAGCGTCAGCTTTGTGTTTCCAGTTTCTCAACCACCTTGAAAGAATGAACAACACCAGACTCCCGAAACACGCCCTCAACTACAAACCTCGAGGAAGAAGAGATCGTGGACGCCCCAGGAAACGATGGCAATGCGTCGATGCCGGAACAGGTCAAACGAACTAATCCATGGAGGAAGATGATGATGATCATGATGAGTCACGCTGTGGTATAAACAGAATAGCATACGTCCTACTTCGCTTACGACTCGAAGATTTAAGAAAAATGGATGGAGTGTTTGCATTTCATATTTAGCACAGGCCCAAAAACACTTATGCTTTATCACCATTACATTTTAACATGTCTTTACCTTACATCAGGAAATTCATTCTTGAATAGATCAAATTAAATAAAACATATCAACTACTTATTTATGCTGATGATAAGACAAACATATTAGCACTACAAGCTAGAACACAGCAACTATATGCTATTAGGGAGGCTGACTCAGTGCGATCATTGTCGTCCCTGGGCATGCCATGGAGGTAAACGAGACATGGAGTTACAACTTCACTCATTCTTAACCTCGGCGCATGACAAAGTTCTCAGTTTCGCGCTCCGTCCGCTTTACCGCGGGGAAAATCCCCGGCAATCCGGAAGGTCGCGGGTTCGATCCCCGATAGTGTCATTGGAATTTTTCATTGACATAATCCTTCCGGCCGCGCTATGGCCCTGGGGTCGATTCAGACTCTAACAGAAATGGGTACCAGGAATATTTCCTGGGAGGTAAAGGGGCCCAGTGCGTTGGGCTGACAGCCTTACCACCTTTATGTGCCGGCTGTCTTCAAATCTGGGAGCCTCAACCTCCTGGAATCCTCTGGACCTATCCAGGACTAGAATGGGATAGCTTTAGCTTTTACCCATTAAATAGGAGGCGAGACGGGCCCAACAACCGGTCTGAATATCTTTGAAAATAGAAAATCACTTCCCCCTGCCGGAAATAAAAGGACGAATCATCCCACCAGTTTATCACTACACCCACTACGGTATACAAGCTCTCAATGGCAAGAAATAAAGACTATATCTAAAAGCCTTGTTACCAGGATGTAAGGCAAAGTAAACTACTGCTGTGGGTATACAGCGTCGAAAGCTAAGACACTGGGGCTCGAACATGTACCTTCCTCTGTGCGTCCCTTGTGTCGCTACTAAGGTAACTGTCTTTGTAGTTCCTGTCTGTAATCGGCTTAGAAGAAGTTCATATTACTATCTTCAAGCTGTAATAGACGATGAGAAGCTGAGATTCGAATGATGCACTTTAGAAAGCGTCATATGAGTCACAACTGACACAATTTCGTCTTAAACTCCTGTCTTTTAATACGCTTACAGGGACATAGCTGTCTGCTTCCTTTCGCGCCTTATGATACCTGTGCTAGTGTGCAAATAACAAAATACTGCATCGGGCAGATTGTTCGCGTTCGCGTTCACGCCAGTAAATGCAAAAAGTTCTGGAATCCCACATATATATTTTAATTAAAAAAAACTGTTGTTCCGCCCATCGCCTAATCATGAAATGCATGTACGAGTACAAAGCAATCAAGGAAAGAAAAATCTGGAGCTGTTCCCTTGCATGCAAATGTTTAATTTCTTCCTGAAGCACAAAGTTCTGTGTCTAATCTACGCACGCACGCACGCACACACAACTTCAATAATCTGACAGCGTTGCTTTTGTACTTAACACAGAATTAAGGTAAACGCAGAATTTTAAAAAGATGTATAACTTTGAAATTACCTCAACAAACATTCAGTTTAGCCAATTTGAGGATCCGGTATTCTGTGCTCAGTACATTTAGTCCAAAATTAGAACTAATACTACTGTCCATCCATGTTACTGCAGTCTCCCTTGTGTATCCGGTTTTTAAACCCACAAACCAGATTACCAAAACAATTTAGTCTTCTTCAGGGTCAACCATATTCACAGCGGAATAAATTATTTAGGTCCCCTTTAAAAATACACGAAGTAAAATGCAAACGTCATTCTATCAGGACAGGCTATATTACTTATGTCTACAAGGAATTTAGTTTCCAAACTTACGTGCACTTGTGTACACTCAATATGGAAGAAACGCCTTCCGTTGTCAAGGTAACTCACATGTACACGCACACGCTGTATGCATACCTGAAAAACTTTCACACTGGAAACCATAGACGTGTTATCACGTGACGTCCTTCACACCATCACATTAAAACAACCAAGGGCTTGGTTAATTGTTATGATTTCTTGTAAGTTTTAACGTGGTATTTCAAAACTTAACTTCTTATCAGCCAAGACGTCACGTGACTTGTCAAAAAATCTGGCGGTACAATTCCGTCCAAACCTTGCCCATTATAATCATAAATAATATTTTGAACGCTGCGGAGGGTCATTGTGGGGGGAGACAAAGACAACAGTCGAACGATGAATTTCCCTTCACACATGCCACGCAGGGTCCTCACTGCTTTTCTAACATTTAAACACTATGTATTTTCCCACACAGTGAATTTATGTGCTTCATGCGATTTTCCGAAGAAACAGCGAAAATTTCCCTAACCAACTATGACCGACTGTTGTTAACAATGGATACGGTATTTGTTCTTATAATAAAACCAACCAGATGCACTAATTTCTCAAATTTACTTTTTGGAATAAAACTCTACATGTTTCGGACAGTTCCTCTGTCCATCGTCAGAAGTTTTTCACTGTACGCACAGCAATGGTATATGTCATACAGGTTTGTCGACAGCTTGCGAGCAGGATCAGGACGGAAAGTCCTGATCCTGTATGACATATACCATTGCTGTGCGTACAGTGAAAAACTCCTGATGATGGACAGCGGAACTGTCCGAAACCTGTAGAGTTTTATTCCAAAAAGTAAATTTGAGAAATCAGTGCATCTAGTTGGTTTTATTATAAGAATTTATCACGATGCACGGTCAACTGAACGTCAAAAACGGTACTTGTTCTCCGAGAGGTACGAAGTAAAGATACGTACCTACATAATTGGGATTAATTTCAGTCTGCAAACCGCCTGTGGTCTAGTGGTCAGAGTTTCTGGCAACAGATTCAGAGGTCACGGGTTCGATCCCCGGCGCTACCAGATTTTCTGAGTAGTAGTGGGTCTGGAACGGGGTCCACTCAGCCTCGTGAGGTCAACTGAGGAGCTACTTGAATGAAAAAAGTAGCGGCTCCAGGTCTA
>Ga0123352_10017915_pt1 | contig 11285 bp, 8 predicted proteins | sample TergutLab28metaG_FD_89700 | JGI IMG/M metagenome (GOLD analysis project Ga0123352, IMG submission 89700) | Labiotermes labralis P1 segment gut microbial communities from Petit-Saut dam, French Guiana - Lab288 P1 | ecosystem: Host-associated > Arthropoda: Insects > Digestive system > Gut ... | reverse complement strand
TTCTTCTTCTTCTTCTTCTTCTTCTTCTTCTTCTTCTTCTTCTTCTTCTTCTTCTTCTTCTTCTTCGGTGGCGCTACAGCCCGGGGTGGGCCTTGGCCTCCTTCACAATACGCCTCCAGGCCTCTCGATCCCTTGCTCTCTCTCTCCATTCGTTTATTCCCACCTTTCTCAGGTCCGTGGACACGTCATCCAGCCATCTTATTTTTGGTCTTCCTCTTCGTCTTGTTGCATACAGCTTTCACAAACACACACTCACAATACGTAATACTCATTGCTTTCCCACAGCAACAATGGCTGCACGAACGCCCCTCACTGTTACGTTATACGTTATACGTCGTTTTCTTTCAGGTCCTCTTCGTAGGCGAACTGTGACTCCTCGTTGCTATTTTCTGGTTTTTATGTTTATCAGAAAGGAAATAAAACGCAAATAATATTAATACTTATCCCTTCCAAGTGGTTAAGGTGCTGTGCTACAAATCGGAAGGTCCCTGGCTCGATTCCAGATGGTGTCATTGGAATTTTTCATTGACATAATCCTTCCGATCGCACTATGGCTATGGGATCGACTCAGTCTCTAACAGAAATGAGTACCGGGAGCATTTCCTGGGGGTAAAAGCGGCCGGTGCGTAATGCTGACAACCTTACCACCATCTCGGGCCGTTGTCACGTAATCTGGGAGCCTTAACTTCCTGGAACCGTCTGGGCACCTCGGGCCTGTAATGGGACTGATCCCTTCCAGAGGCTGCCACTAAGTTGTCTGCGTTCCCCCATATTTGATATTTTGTTATTTTGCTTCATGTCAGTTCGAGGTTCGGGCGCCTGAACCAACAAAAGGATGTGGACCTGCTAATAATGGAATAGTAAGGAGCAGGGGTGGCCTAGACGGTTTGGAGACTGGGGTACTGGCAGGACGGCGCCGGTCTCCGTAGGGGCAAAGGATTTGTCTTCTCCGAAACGTCTAGTCTTGTCCTGAGTAGCGCATACCCTTGTATTTCCTGGGGCTAAAGAGGAGGGTGCCTGAAGTAAACCATTCACCTACATCTAGCGCAAAGGTTAAGAGTGAATGACTGGATCTGTACCTTTACTCCCCTGTATGCCTTCATGGCCTGGAAAGCGAAAATATTTACATTTTTAATAAATAAATTGTACAGGACATGCAAATGCATCCGTCTCACACAGGTTTCTGTTTACAGCAGATGGTGACGAACTTGTAAACTTAGACACGAATTATGGCCCGGTGAATAATGAATTTGTAATTGAAGAACAAGAGACCAACTTGATGTCACTAGTTATTATGTTTTATTTAACTTCTTCTATGCTCAACATGTTTCGGACACTAATACATCCATCATCAGGGGCCTGTGACTTCTATTGAATCACCACATTGGTCGTGTGTTCTGTAAAGATGGAGGTTTTTAGCAATAGTGTAAATTATAGTATACAGGGGTGAATGCTTGGTGTGATGTGTTTAGTCGCTTTGTTGCAGTTGGTACGCTTGTTTCTGTTGGTGTTGTCTGTTCTGGTATTTTCCGCTTGAGCATAGAAGAAGTGAAATCAAACATAATAACTAGTGACATCAAGTTGGTCTCTTATTCTTCAACTATCACAATGATGCACGGTCCAATATGCATAAGATGAATTTGCAGTTCAAATTATCCTTAAAATAGCCAGTTGCTTAGTGCTATATATTTTAAGTTGTGTTTCTTTCCTTTATTCTCTTTCTCTGTTTTCCATCCGTACATTAATTTTTTCTTTTTTTTTATGTTTTGCTGACCGTGCAACTCAGTATAATCTTAGTAATTAACCAACTTAATGCACAAAATCTTGTTTTATAATAAGTTTATTATATGCCTCTACATGTTTCGAGCAATATGTGCTTATCATCAGGAGGTCAAAATTGTATTATACAGCATCTGGTATCGTCACACACTGTAGGTGGCCATCCGGTGCACCATGTTGGTTAATTACTAAGATAAATGTTGTATAATCTTAGTAATTAACCAACTTAATGCACAATATCTTGTTTTATAATAAGTTTATTATATGCCTCTGCATGTTTTGAGCACCTTGTAGTTACAACAATCAGTGAACAATTTATACGATTTTATGACTAGATAGACTCAGCAAACATATAATGTAAATAGACATAGTACCTTTTTAATAAGTTTAACAAATGGATAAACGTAACCTCTATATGACGTAACATGTTTATAGTAAGTAATATACAGTAATCACACCCGAAAATTTCATACATAAATTTTACTTCCATGTGCTCATATTTATAAAATTGTATTTTAGTAATTTTAGACATACTCACTTGTTTCAGTGTGATGATACCAGATGCTGTATAATACAATTGTGACCTCCTGATGATGAGCACAAAAGTGCTCGAAATGTGTACAGACATAATAAACTTATTATAAAACAAAAATTTGTGCATTAAGCTGGTTAATTACTAAGACTAAAGTTTTCGTTTATTGTCCAAGTACGTGCTTAAATCTTTATTTCCTTTTGTGAGAGGAATGTTCCGTCTAAGACAGGTTCCATGAAGAAAGGTAGTTTTTACGAGTCGAACACATTATTTGACTAAATGCTTCTTTTTTCTTGGTATTTTTGGTTAATCAGTTTTATTTTGTAGCCGGTTGTTTGGAATTGTTCGAGAAATATACTCTTGAAGTGGTAGAGGTCAGTGACCCGTCGTTGGAAATGAAAGAGTTGGGTGCTTGTTCACTTCAGTATCTTGTAGCATAAATGTCCGCTTTGTTTCATGTGTCGGTGGTAATGTGGGCTTGGGTTTTGAGCTGATGTTATGCGTCCGTAGAATGTTTCATTGCTCACAAGCTTATCTTTGTTCAGCTCAGCCTGCAAATCGTGAATATTGTCCTGTAATTGCGAGACGCTGAGCGTGTCAAGTTTGTCACGCAGCGTTTCGTTATTCCAGCGCTTGTGGAACTGAAACTGGGCTAATTTCAGCAGTTCTTCTGGAACTAAGACTAGCGTCATTTCAGCAACATTAGTGCCTCTTTTCAGCGTTCGTAATGCAGATAAGCACGTTAGAATATTGAACGATGGCCTTATGGCACGGGACAGTATAATGTGGGCTTTAGGCACGAGGCAGTAAATGATGAGCTTATGGCACGAGGCAGCATAATGTGGGCTTATGGCACGAGGCAGCATAATGTGGGCTTTAGGCACGAGGCAGTAAACGATGAGCTTATGGCACGAGGCAGCATAATGTGGGCTTATGGCACGAGGCAGCATAATGTGGGCTTATGGCACGAGGCAGTAAACAATGGGCTTATGGCACGAGGCAGTAAACGATGGGCTTATGGCACGAGGCAGTATAAGTTGGGCTTATGGCACGAGGCAGCATAATGTGGGCTTATGGCACGAGGCAGTAAACGATGAGCTTATGGCACGAGGCAGCCTAATGTGGGCTTATGGCACGAGGCTGTAAACGATGGCCTTATGGCACGAGGCAGTATAATGTGGGCTTAAGGCACGAGGCAGTAAACGTTGAGCTTATGGCACGAGGTAGTATAATGTGGGCTTAAGACACGAGGCAGTATGGTGTGGACTAATGGCACGAGGCAGTATATTGTAGGCTTATGGCACGAGGGAGTTTTTGTTGTAGAACTGATCCCGTTGTGATGTGCCATATCAGTACTGACATACGTATTACTATTGCCGTATGCCAATAGTAAATGATGGGCTTATGGTGCGAGGCAGTAAACCCTGATTTCCGCTTTGATGAACTTGTCTATTAGTCTTCTGTTTGTGCAGATAAGGAAAAGCAGTGTTGCTGACCATTATACGCGTTACTGTCTGTGGGTCATGTGCATAGGTCTAGCCTGTTAATTAGTGTCTCAGTCGAGGATTCCTCATGCAGTGTTGGACAGCTGACTTTTGTAGCGGCAGTATTACAGACACGATTCGATGTTGAACAGGAATATCAGCTGTGGGAAAGATCTGTTTGGGTCGATGACAGCAGCGGGAATTTACAGATAGCTGTCGTTCCACAGCCGAACATAACGATATACGGCGTAACGTTTCAGATTAGAATCGCGAATCGCACCTCATTTACCCCCTGAACTCAATTAGCAGCTGCCTTAGCCAATTTAGATTTTGTCACTTTTCTTGTAGAAAAAACATTAAAAGATTTCGTTTTTAAGTTTGCAGTTTGTTGTTCACATCGAAAAGACAAGAAATGGCCACAAGATTTTGTTAAACAAGCCTGAAGGAAAGGGCCACTCACGAGACACAAGCGTGTATGTAAATACGATTTGGAATAATATTAAAGTGGAAGCTAGTAGTATGAAATTAATAATTCTTGCGTTATCTGAATCCATGGGATCCAGTTTAGCGTGGTCGGTATAACGACTTGGCTACGGACTGTATGATCCTTGGTTCAAATACCGGCACGGACAAGAGATTTTCTGCCTTCTGAAACGTCCAGACCGCTTTTGCGGCTCATCCAGCCTCCCATCGAATGCAGAGTGGCTAGGGCGTGATTTTGACCCCTCATCTTTATCTAGCCTAGGTTAACCCTTTGGCCCTGGAGCTGGACATTGACAGTTTAGCACACCATTTGTGTAAAATGTGAGTATTTTGTGAACCAAGAAGGGTAACATTAGGAAATACACGGCATTTTGTGGAGGAATAAACGAAGATGGCGAGAGAAAGTCTAAAAAAATAATTAAATATATTTGTTCACTTCAGGCCCACATCCGAAACTGATGAACAGCAAAGCACCTTTACGGACGAATTTTATATAATTTAAAAATTTTTTTAGACAAATCTGTAAAATACATTTTAAGAGACAATTTTACCTACCCCAATCCTGTATTTGCACATCACACCCTTTAGACAACCGGTTTAATTAGATACATTCCACGAATGTAAACGACAGGATCCCAGAGTGTGCATAGCTTCTGGTAACACAAATGTTAATATAGACTTGAAGATGACTAGGTTATAGTCGAAACATGTAGCCCTGTGTTGCCTTATATAATAAAGTGATTGTGCTGACGCACACTATATAATATTGTATAATGAGTGGAGCTATTTCTGTACTTCCCACTTACGCCCTCATGGCGTCGACAGGGACTCTTTTGCCTGTTTCCATTTCCGTTTTCATTTCCTGAATCCGTGGGTTTAGTTGTGGTGTTGAGATTTGTGACAGAGTTCATTTACTCACAAAGGTGGCTCACAGCTTATTTATTTGCTTTGTTTTCGAGTTGTCAATAGCTGGTACCCAGAAATGTACACCCCAGACGGTACGTTCCACTGCTGGTTCGTGACCCTTGAGGTTATATCTCATGAAACACACTACTATATCTTGACGCACATTTATCGAGCATAAAATTGCAGAAGCAAGTGTAATGAACTCCACAGCCATCATTGCTTAGATCTTACGGTTTCCCTTGCCTGAAGTGTTGATATGATCACTTGGCAACGTTGACATAAACGGTGGTACCCATCCTCCTATAAATGCGCGCGCGATACCGTATCTCTGTGCGTCTGAACTCCCAGTATATTCGCAAAAAAGGTCCCACCCGCTAGTCCAGTCAAGGTTTTATTGCGAGGTGTGGCAACAGAACAAACATTTCTGTTTCCAGTTTAAATTCACACAAATACTAGTGCTTTGCAGGCTGTGTTTGTCAGCCGATACTGTCCCATTCTACATCGTTTTTCCTTTCTGAAATTTCCCTACGTTAAACGTACTGTAGTGCCAAAACCGAGCGGTAACTTGGGCGAGCCTACTATGGTCGTTCGTTAACCCTTTAAACGCCGAGGTAAATACTATCTGCCATCTGCTCTCATTGTTAGGAGCTCGCCATATTCACCACGTTAGCGGGATAAGGGTTAAACCCATTCTAGAATTTCCAAGGAGACAGGCAATGAATGGTAGCGGTAGCCGAAAGTCGAAGGCCTCGTGATTATCAAGGTACTGGGGGGCTGAAGGGATATAGTAGTATATAGTAGTTCAGTCAGTAACAATTAACGTAACTAACTCAACACTAAGTTCTATTGACTAATCATATATACACAAGTTATATACAAGTGAATTACACAAGTCAAAATAGTTTTCAGACGTTCACTAGTTACGATCGAATTCTGTTACAAGTTAATAACTCAATTTATTGTCACGCCATTATTTATTCCCAAGTGGTAATCGCAAAATTTAGAAAAGTAATTTTTTTGCCGAAAACGACTCGCTGAAATAAGTTATTTGAATAATCGGTTAGTACAGCTTACCTCCTGTTAACAGCCAAAATGCAAAGTAGCCAAACATCTAAACAGCAAAGTTTCCCTTTAAGTATAGCTCTTCTTCAAGTGACACAGAAAAGTCGAATATTAGTTCCAAATACGTAAGCCAAAGAAACTTCAGTAAATCTTCTTTAAGTCTTCTTGTAAGTGAGTCTTGTTTTAACCCAATTTCCCTGGGATTATATAGTGGCGTTGTGTCTACTCAGGAATTTTTCTTGCAACTTCCTAATCCTTGCATCATTTAACAAGGGCACGCATACCTCCCATGTTACCTCAAACTCAACAAACAATTATGAGACAGGGCGCGAGACATTTTCTAGTTACAGTGTTACATCAATCGAGGTTCTGTTATAAGCAGTTTCCAACTTTATAAAAGAGGCCAAATGGTTTCAAAATGTTGCCTGCATTACAGTACTGCTCTCCATGGTATGTGCCGAACACCCTTCTACACACCGATCTACAGATACCCACATTTAAAGCAGAAATAACTAACTTCAGCACCAAATACCGAGAGAAGTTAATCACACATCCCAACGAACTCATACCCGCTCTACTAGACGAAGAAGAACCAAGAAGATTAACCTTGTGGCGCCGGAATTATTTTTTTAATTTTAGCACACCTGTATATAAAATATGAATAATATAGGAACCAAATACACTAGAATTATGAAACAAACTGCATTTTGAAGAAAAAAATACGGAGAGTATATAACATGTTTAAAATATTCAGTACCTATATTTGTTGAATAAGTATATAAAATGCAACTTTAGAGGTTAGCGGTGCGGTACGACCACTATAGTTGACATTAGGCTTCAAAAGGTTAAAACGTTTCAAACCAACTGAACTACCCACAAGGTTCTCATAAGTACCGTACACAGGTACGAGAATATCTGATGTGAGGATATTCAATGGAATATTACTCCACAGGTCATGTGATATCAGCGTAGGATATAAGGTTAAGAGTACTTATAGTCTGTAATAGACTGGTGGTACAATAAAGGAGACAAAAAACAGTACTGCTGCTCGCATACGGTCTTGCGATGGAGAGCGCAACTGATTCACTTTTGCGCCGTCTACCGTGACACACTTTGTCTTGCATTGTATCGCCTTCGCTTATAATTATTACGCTAAATTCTAACGCCTTCCTTTGTAGCAGCTGAAACAAAACAAAGGCATACGAATTACTTTATTTAGGTAGGTTTAGAAAATATTCACTTACTTACTCCATGGTGCAGAGTCCATCTTGAGAAGCTAACCGGTCTGCAGCTAGTCAAGAAATTCCCCGCATTTCACGGAACCCGAAGGTTCATTACCGCACTCACAAGCGTCCGCCACCTGACCGTATCCTGAGGCAGCTCGATACAGTCCACACCCCAATATCCCATTTCCTGAAGATCGATCTTAATATTATCCTCCCATCTACGCCTGGGTCTCGCAAGTGAAATATCGAAATTAATTTATTGCTTTCAAAATGTTAATTCGCTTGCAAGAGCAATCGAACTCATTGACCGATTTTGATCACACTCGGTATGGTATACATACCACGTACACTAAACTTTGTCCAACTTTTTTATTGTGCATTGTATAAAGTGCCACTGTACTTAAGGACGTAATAAAACTTTACGTGTACGGAATCTATTTTCTGTTTTGCTTAATTATTAAACGACATAATACGCAGGTTTCGATACAATCCACTTATTATGTCCGAAACATTCTCCGAACTGACCAATTTTAACGCAATACCTACTTTAACCCATACGCCTTCAGGCATGTGGGTTAAAGGAGGTATTGTGTTCTGTCTGAGCCTCTTCACTAGGTGCAGGTGAACGATGAGATTCGCGTGAAGGGTGATTTACTCCCGAGGAAGCAGCCGCCGGTATAGGAGCTGGCTGAGCGGGCCTTAACCCTGCTGAGGAGAGAAGCTGCTGTTGCCTGTCCGGGAATGGCACCGCGCTTTACTCTCTTAGTACCAAGGAAATGTTTCAAAATGTAACATTGTTACGTTGACAAAGTATGCCAAAGGTCCTTAACGTTCGTGCATGTGTTGCAGGTAGTCAAGTCACACAAGTTATTTCGCTACTCTCTGACTCACGCAGCCCGCTTTCAACCCGACCTCTGCGCGATACTCGCACAGGATGGGCCAAGGTTCAGAAGGTGGCGCTAGAGTAATGTCTGCAGTAGCCTACGGCATTTTCGAAATATGCCGCTGTGAGCATGCGCGTTGAAGCGAACAGGGACTCGTTCAGCTCTTAGTGCATGATTATGCCGCATCGTATGATGAAAAGTGGGGATAATTAATACGGTTCTTTGTATGCTTCAGCGACTGTCGGTACATGATTGATGCAGAATGAACGGAGGTGCACGGAGGAATTTGCGTCTTGTCCGTAACGACCATGATGAAGTTCATATAAACAAGATGGAAATAGTAACCACTGTGTCTATCCGCAATATTTTCAGGAATCCGCTGTTTCCATAAAGAGCAACTCTTTTAGTGATTACATGGTTAGACCCTCTTCACACCAGTGTATAAAACCGAGAACGGTATTATGTCCGAATATATGGAAGTGTTCTTCTTTGGTTTGCTGTGATGATGCGATTTGTGTAACGAACAGTGTGTGTATGCTGAACCATACTTAGGATTACCCTGTTCAAATTTAAGACAAAATGATTTAACCCTTTACCTGCTAACGTGAAGAATATGGTGAGCTCCAAATAATGCTAGCAAAGGGCAGATGGGATTTAACTCGGCGTTTAAAGGGTTAAAGTCCATTGTTTTACAAATTGATTTGTATGTTGCTGAAAAGTGTGTCTTAGGTCCTATAGAATACCGCAACACGTGCCCGGTGCTGGAGACTGTCTCGGAATCTACGAGAATTAAAATGAAAGGCAAAGCTAACCTCACACTATAACATGGAATGAAGGCACAGAGGTGGGATGGAGGTTTAGCTCTACTCTTTCTTTAACCTCGGCTCTAGATGGGGTGGGTGGTTAACGCCATAAGCGATGAACTTATCGTATCGTGGAATGAGCAGTTCTGTTCGCTGTTGACAGAATCTTGTCGTTTGTTGCATCAGCGACTGTGTCACGATTGTTTTCCCTTAGCGGTTAATTTTCAGGTTCTTTAGCCGCCAAGATTTTGATGCGGCGTTGGAAACAGGTGACAATTATTCGGCGAAGAATTCCCCTGTTTTAGTGCATCCATTGCTGGTTACAATTTGCGAAATCACGCGTCATGGAAGATTATTTTCTAACGGATTCTCGTAGCTCGACGGCGCTCTGCCAAGGGCAGAGGACATCGTGTTAACTATGTTGTCGGTACCGATGGTCTCCTACTGACGTCATGTTAACCAACGCTGACCACAAATGTTTGTTAATGCAAGAAACAAGGATTATTCTTAACTTAAGAAACTGCATTGACAACTTCATGTATGTTTTAACGACATAGAGCCTATTGGTTTAATTTGTCATATCAAATTCCTTAAAGACCCCTGTTTCCATGCGGTTACCGGGTTGGGTGAACGTCCTAGAAGAATGTTGTTTCTTATGTTTATTAGGTGCTAAAATTTTCAGAACTACATTTGAGATTTTGCTACTGTGCTTTCGTTGTTGTTGAACTGAACAATGGATTGTTTTGTCTGGACGTTTTACGGCACGTCGTTGGTTTGCGGAGCCACGCAGTGATAAGTTGATTTGTCTCAGCACTTGTAGCAACACCAACTTGATTTGTCTCAGCACTTGTAGTAACACCAACTTGATTTGTCTCAGCACTTTTAGTAACACCAACTTGATATGTCTCAGCACTTGTAGTAACACCAACTTGATATGTCTCAGCACTTGTAGTAACACCAACAAGATGCACTAATTACTCAAATTTATTTTTGGAATAAAACTCTACATGTTTCGGACAGTTCCTCCGTCCATCATCAGGAGTTTTTCACTGTACACACAGCAATGGTATATGTCACACAGGTTTGCTGACAGCTTGCGTGCAGGATCAGTGTTGCTGTTATCTATACGCCAGCTGAAATCTTGGCGGCTGCTAATTGTATCTGATGATTGATTACGCCAAAATAGTGTGCTGATTTATGGCAGCAATTGCCAAAATTCGTGAAGACATCACAAGAGGCGCGGGCGTCTCTTGTGTTGTGGACTGCCCACGTGCAAGCCAAGCCGCACCCAGCGCACTATTAAACTGACGGCCACACGTGTTCTCTGAATTTTATTTTAAAATTTTTTCTTCTGATAGTTTGTTTGTTTGTATGGTAACTGCAGGGTGACATTTCTGCGTCATAGAAAGGACAGCAGAAAACGAACAGGTGAGTCTCCGAGTCTGGCCACTGGAGATCCCTCCAGCTGTCAGCGAAATCGGTGTTGATCCGAGACCGGGCAACGTTCAACTAGTCACTGGGCACTACAATTTGTCAGCGTTAAAGCGGACCAGCTTTGTTTTTGGGCCTACATTAAGTTAGGACCTGTCAGTAAAGGACATATTGCTGAAGAGCGATACATAGTTTGTTGCAACTGTTGAGAGACGGCAGGGGACGGAAGCACTGTCATTGCTTGTATCGAATACCAGAAGTACGTGTAGGCAAAGTGAAGGAATTCCGATCATTGCCGTTTATCGGAAATGAAAAGTCAGAAAAGCTTAATTTGTGCGGGCCTACAGCGACAGCCGTCGTAAAGACGTAGGCGTAGTGAGACGGCATTTCCAGGTTTTAGATTTTTATCCTTTTGGTATCTAATCATTAGCACCAGTCATCGTGGGGTAAGTAGTGCCTACTGCCATTAAATTATTTGGATATTTAGTTGAGGTGAATGAACATACATCAAGAATTTGAGTCGAAAAGTTTCCCTCATCCCGGACGCATAGCCTTCTGCCCTGCTCCTGACCGCCGACCACCAGCAACCAAAGCATTACACACCATATGCGGTAATAACACAAGTACAGTCTCGATCTCCTGATGATGGGCATATAAGTGCCCGAAACATGTCGAGCTGATTATAAGTGCAATAA
>Ga0123352_10017914_pt1 | contig 11285 bp, 9 predicted proteins | sample TergutLab28metaG_FD_89700 | JGI IMG/M metagenome (GOLD analysis project Ga0123352, IMG submission 89700) | Labiotermes labralis P1 segment gut microbial communities from Petit-Saut dam, French Guiana - Lab288 P1 | ecosystem: Host-associated > Arthropoda: Insects > Digestive system > Gut ... | reverse complement strand
TACAAAAAAAAAAAAAAAAGCAATACCCACACAGTGAAACAAATACACATAAGATAACAACACACACAAGACAACTACAACAATACACACGGTCAACCGACAACAATTACACACAAGACAACTTAAAACTAGCAACAAAACACACGAGACAAATTGGAATACAACATGTACAGAAGGTTAAAACACCCGAACAAGCATACCACAGGACTTCACGCAGCTGGCTTATAATCTGATGATTCCTGTATTTAGCTACTTGTTACATGTGTGGTTTTTCCAGCATTGTCTGTTATGCTTTACAGCAATTCAGTTACGCTTTGAAATTACGATTAATCTGAATATACACCTTGACTCGAAAGGTTAGGAATACATCCTATAGAATAAACGGTTAAATTACCTAGGGCAGCAGTTCTCCAATATACAGGATTATTCAAAATGATTGTCGGGGTACAATTGTCCAGCGGCAATTCCGCACCAAATTCGGGAAACAACCACCATCCGTTAAATTCCATTCGAAGGTGGTATGCACAGTTTCAAGAGAGAGGGTGCGTGTGTATCCCGGAACTGAAGGTACGAATCAGAACCGCCATTGAAACCATCACCGCTGACATGCTACAAACAGAGTTTGGAACGAACTCGATTGTCATATTGATGTTTGTAGAATCACAAAGAGTGCACATATAGAGCACCTGTAAGGTATGTAACTAAAACTTGGAGTGTTGTTCTATTAAACAAAAAAATACATATACACCTGTCTCGGGTGTATTGTGTATGACAAATTGTTAAAACCCTGACAATCATTTTGAATAACTCTGTATTTATATAACGACACGCTTGAAAAATGGTGTCCACATACGCCACACACTTCCATGCGACTAATAACATAAACTAAATTAGTGTAAAAGAATCATATTTATTTAAACTGTCATACATACGGATGGAGTTTCCTTTGCGACCTTGGAGTGACCTTGATGTCATGTCGCTTTGGGAGCTATGCGGCGCTTCGAATGCACACGACGCACGCTCACACGAGCCTAACACTTGTCCCACTCCCTCAAAATTCGAGTTCGAGGTTTTTCCGTTCGGCGATGGACAGAGCGTTCTTCTTCTCTTCTTCTTCTTCTTCTTCTACTTCTTCTTCTCCTCCTCCTCCTCCGTCAGCTTACGCTCCGGATGCACCGCAGCCTTGGGCTTATTGTGCAGCCCTAAATACTTCATTCAGCACAGATTCAATAACCCTGTGCCTCGTATGAAGAGACAAAGGTCCCTTACTGAAGCTGTGCTCATGTCTTTTGTTTCGACAATCAGCCTCCCAAAGACATTATAATGCTGACGAGCCAACGCCTCGCAGCAGCAAATAATGTGCTGCACTGTTTCAGTCTCCATCCTGCAGAATCTGCAGATTGGATCCCTATCAAACAGGCCCATAATACAGAGGTGCCCTCTTACAGGAGCATGCCCTGTGAAGATCGCAGTTACCATTTTTACTGATACTGTAATACTTAGCTAGTGAATCGCGTTGTGGATGGTCAAATTTATCACAACACACCCAACAACTGCTCGTGACACTTCAGTGTGTCGAGACACATAATTTAAGAAGCGCTGACGTAGAGGTACGTTGTAAGGCAAAAGTAGAGACAGCAGTGCCAACAAAAATATCGGTACTTAAGTCCGTTGAGGTTGTAAAGTGAAAGTCTGGCATTTGTCTTCAGTAGCTGCGAGTTCCACATATAATTCTTGTGCGTGTAAGTTATAGATGTGGGAGGTTTTCAAATCGCGATTCCATTGCATATGCGTACGGCGGACTTGTACAGTTTTGCAAAGAGATTTCGCTAGAATACGTATTGGTGCTAGATAGAGGTAATTTTTATTACGAGAAAGGTCGATACTGCAGTACTGGCCGAAGCATAGGTATTGTTCGTCGGTATTACCGTGGTGGCAACTGGTGCTTAATAGCATTTCCTTTACGTGTGACGCCGACTTTGAGGATACATGAGAAAGAGACTACGTGGGAGACCCACGCGTAGATGGATCTTCAGGAAGTGGGATGTGGAGGTGTGGACTAGATCGAACTGGCTCAGGATAGGGACAGGTGGCGGGCATTTGTGAATGCGGTACTGAACCTTCGGGTTCAATAAAATGTGGGTAATTTCTTGACTAGCTGCAAACCGGTTAGCTTCTCAAGAAGGACTTGTTGCATGGAGTGTGGTGTTTAGGGTACATGTAGAAGGCTCGCTGCGGAATGGAACACGGTGGCCCCATTACTCCCCCAGCTGACATCAATATACAGACGTACAGTCCAACAATTTTCGAGCCTCGTATGTGTCTCAGTGCGCAGCTGGAAAGCGAGAGATTTTCGATGGGCAAGTGCATAACCGTCAGATGCTGGTTCTGTACATATAGAGCCAGGTCGCTCGTTTGCATAAGGATTGCATTGTTTCTCCAAGAACATATGTGATTGTATTGGTGAGGCTAAAGTGAACAGTGTTAATTTTAGCATGCGGTTTGACGTCAGGCTCCCTTGTTATTCCCCAGATGTGGTAACTCTGAATGTATTAAGATAAAAAAAATACCAAGAAATACAAATAAAGGAATCTGGAACTAGGAATGAAATTCTGTTGCAAATGTACCCTGTTAATAGCTACATAAATTACAGGCGACACGAATAAGCGTTTATGTATTTTGTTGCTTCAACACGTATCGACCTTGTAGCAGGTCATCTTTAGGGTAAAATACATGCTTTTTATATTCCCTTTTTATGCCTTACACACAAATGTATTTAAGCCTGATGATGACCTGCTGAAAGGTCGCAATATCTCGCAGCACTAAAGTACATACACACTTATTTGTGTCGACTGTTATTTACGTAATTATTAATTAGAAACACAAGAGGATGTTCCGCCGTAGAACTGTGCCGTTCTCAACTGCACCGATTCATCTCTACTGCTTTCGTCACAATATGATGCACTATTAACGCTTTATATAATCCAGCCAAACTACCGTGTTATGATTGGCTCATTGCACTGCTACTTTCCATGAATGAGTATGGTGGGGTGGAGGTTTAGCTCTCCTTATTCTTAACCTCGCCATTAAATGAGGATGAGTGGTTACTTTTAGATCCAGTCGCTTGACCCAGTGCTACTGCATAAGAAGCTGAGTGGCCCCCAGGGCCGATATGGACTCTTTGGAGGAAGAGTCTCTTTCCCTCTTCGGGAATCGAACCAGGGTTTGACGGTTGTCCAGCTCGTAACGTAGTCACTATACAGAATGTGTTATCCCGGTTTCTGGATGTAGCTGTGTACTCCCATCTACGTCTTGTTACCCAGAGGTGTCTCTGCCCTTCGGTCAGTGCGACTAAAATGTATGGTTTTGTGTGTTTGTTTGTGTCTTTATTTGCGTGTTTATGTGTGTTTGTTTTTGAGGGTGTATGTGTGTGTGTGTGTGTGTGTATGTTTATCTGTATGTTTATGTGTGTATGTGCGTGTTTATGTGTGTTTGTGTTTGAGAGTTTGTATATGTTTATGTGTGGCTGTGTTTGAGTGTGTGTATATGTTTATGTGTGTTTGTGTTTGAGAGTATATATATATATATATATGTTTATATGTATGTTTATGTGTGTTTGTGTTTGAGGGTGTGTATATATGTGTTTGTTTATGTGTGTTTGTGTTACTGTATATTTATGAGTGTTGATGTGTGCTTGTGTGTTTGTGTTTATGTGTATATGTCTGTTTATGTGTGTGTTCGTGTGTGAATATGTGCGTGTTTATGTGTGTTGGTGTTTATGTATGTTTATGTGTGTTGGTGTGTGCTTGTGTGTTTGTGTTTATGTGTGTGTGTTTGTCTGTGTGTTTATGTATGTGTTCATGTCTGTATATGTGTGTTTGTGTTTGTGATCTCTCATGTGGCTACAACGTGTCTCTTCCCTATGTGCAATACCACTACCAGAATTTGGGATATCTGCCGTGACCTGTTCCCTATGCATACGAAACACGTGACAACAGATCTGCTGAACAAAATTCCAGTTACACACCGATCTCGAATAACCGGGGGGGGGAACGGAATGTTACAGGACAGATATGAAGAACTGGAGTAAACCTATACAATTCCGTGACGAATTGCACTGGTTGGGGAAAGGAAAAAACTCGCTCCCTGTTAAAATTCAGAGCGCTTCTTATAGTTTTGATGTTGCTGAATCCGAATGTGACTACCAAATTGCCCTTTGACCCACCAACGATAGGGAGAGGGGATCAAATTAAAAAAAAACTACGTTTGTTATGAGAAAGTAATATATTGGTTTCTAATTATAACGTACTGGCAAATAATGAGCTATGTCTTTACATGCGGTACCCTAAATACAAAAAAAATCCATTAAACACTCACTTCGTCTTCTTTTGCCTCTAATTTCCGCCAGTTGGTGTCTCCCTTACATGACTCCAACAGAATATTAATATTGCACGTACCGGGCGTTGTGTTCAGATGTTTTTTTTACCTTCATTAACCCAACACTTAATGCACTATTCTTGACACACCAAGTCACGCTGTTTGACTAATACTCCGACGCGTTTCGGCGCTCGTCGTACCATCTCAACTGTTAGCTTTTCAACACGTCAAATAGTTTGGAACTTCTGTTCGGCGGTGTGTTGCAGAAATGCAGTTTGCACTGACAGTACTCGATTTATAAAGCTTCATGGTGGTCGCCTGGACGATTGGTCTTTAAAATTACGTTCAGACAATATTATTTTAGGTATTTAAATGACCTAAATAAGTAGCAATAAATGAACAGTATAAAGAACCTTTTGCCCAACTCCACATTTCGGTTTTTGGCCATTCCACTGAGGTATCAACTGGTATCATCCAAACTATGCCCAGCATCAGGAGCTCCCTGGAGTAGTGTCCGGGCTGCAGGCTAAAGCACGTGCTTTAGCCTGCAGCCCGGACACTGCTCCAGCCTAACCGCACCTAACCTCCAACATACAGCAAACCAAGAACGAAACGACCAATGTGGTAATCAACATTATAGTCATGAGCTCCTGATGATGGGCATAATCGTGCCCGAAACATGTTGAGCCTATAAGAAGTACAATAAAATAATAAGTGGCATCTAGTTAGTTTTTTATTCTTCAGTTATCACAATGATGCACGGTCCAACAAACATCAAAGTTTATTCACACATTGCAGTTTGTAAATCTATTTCCAGTGAAACTCTATCAAGATTATTGCAGGGTGAAAATTGATTCCCTTACGAGGCTGTCTATAGAGGTGTTAAAACTAACTGTACCTCAGTTCTTCGTGAGGTTTGAGTGCCGTACCACGCAGTAAAACAGGTCACGATAATGTGTAGCATTGCCCTATTTCGTGTGTAATATGAGGTAGTGAGGTATATGCCGTACATGTTTCTTTGCTACCAGTTGGCATCCTCTTACAGAGCTGGCATAAACGTAGCCCCGTGGAACTGCAGGAACTTTGCTTTTTGACAGAGCTTTACGTGCTGCAGATGTACGTTCGTTCTCCAAGCAGATCCCAAAGATTACAGCCTCACTAGCGCAGAAGATGTTGAGGATCAACGCTGTTTGCTCCTGAAGATTACTTGTGTCGTTCTCACATGGGCACCAATCGCTGTGTTGATCCGGTCGGAAGGAACAGCGTGGGTGTCCAGCGTTATCCCTCTATTGCCTGAGGAGGTTTCCCCGTAGACATTAATTGGTGTTTAATCCAGCGGTTCCCAAAGTGCGCTTCGCGGATCCAATCTGATCGTGCTAGCAACTAGTCAACGTACATGCTTGATAAATACCATATGCTGCATGTACAGTAAACTACCTCCTGATGATGAACAGTTAATCTGTTCGAAACACGTAGAGGATAATTATTTAAATAACCTAAGAGAGAAAAGTCGAAGAACTATGGAGAATCACCCGTCAGAAGTCAATAGAAAATCAGATAAAAAAGAAAAAAATGGAATTGGATTGGACACACATTACGTAAAGAAACAGGAGCAATAGAGAAAACTGTATTAGATTGGAATCCTCAGGGATATAGAAGGAGAGGTAGGCCGAAGAGAACGTGGCGAAGGACGATAGAGGATGAGTTAAGAAGCACAAGAAGATCATGGAAAGAGGTCAAGGGGATAGCTGGAGACCGCAATGCCTGGAAGCTCTTCATGGATGCCCTATGCTCCACAAGGTGTAAAATGATTTGATGATGATGAGAGAAAATTGCATCTTGTTGGTCCGTATTATGCGAAGTTTATTAATTTCATTGTTTGGTTGCAACAGACGTACGCATGACACTCCCACTCGAAGGACTTTTGTAACTTCTGTTATTTAAGTCTGCATATCGGTCCTGACACTGAGTGTGTCCTGCGAGTACCATTTTGAGTATAAAAGAGACTGGTTTATTTATGTCGTTATTGATCTAAGTTGGTTGATATTCCTAGCGGCCTCATCCTGAACCATGCTTTACTGGCGCAATATTAGTGTTTCATCACAGCCATTCTGAAAGTTTAAAGCTGGGCTTTATAAAAAACAGTGCTCTGAAATAGCTCAGGGTCGAACGATATTGGTTAATGACATTACAGCGAAACAAGGCAGGCAATATCCGTACAACGTAACATTGAGGCGTGTTCGCGTAACCATTGTTGCAGTGGAAAATCAATAAGTATTACATGTTACGAGTGTGTGTCTGTATTATTGCCTTAGTTGTCCGGCATGAAGATCGAATATGTTCTGCGCCGTTATTATATTGCCATCTGTGGCCTGTCTGGCCGCCCTGTTTTTCCACATCATCTCATAAACGGCACGATATTTTTTTTGCTTTTGTCTGAACATTTCTCATCATAAGAAGAATTCATTGATATATATATATATATATATATATATATATATATATGCACCTATATGTACATATATACATACACACATGTATATACATAAACTGTATATACCTATATATACATATATACATACACTCATATATATATATATATATACACACACACACACACACACATACAAGCATACATAAACGTATGTCTTCGTGTAAAGCACCCGTTATACTGGCCAGATTTTCATTTTATATTTTATTTTCCCAATGGCAGGTACGTTGATTATTTATCATTGGCCTGTGCGACCAATATAAATAAAACATTACAATTACACTATAAACACTACAAGTTCTATAAACAACATTCAAGGTAAATATGAAAGTCCTAATAGTAAGGAGCAGTCACAAAAATAGTAATAGAAAAGAAGCAAATTCTGCTTTCCATAATTTTTGTCCTGACCTTCCAGTATCGCTCACACTCTGCCCTATTAAATAGTGCGGTACATTGTCCTAAGCGGTTTCTGTCCGTGGGTTCGCGGAGGTTCCATAGCATGCGGTAGGGGTCGGGGCGGATTGCAGTGCGGTGAAGGTGTGGCCAGACTTTCATGGAACATGAATTTTCTCTACAATTTTTCGAAAAATCCTCAATATCAAATTTCATGAGGATTCGTCCAGTGGTGCCGAATTGTTCCATGCGAACAGACAGACGGAAAAGCATAAAGAAGCTAAAAATGGCTTTTGACAGTTTTGTGAAAGCTCGTAAGAACTGAAATCGGAATGACACAGCGAGGATATATTTATTTATTTTGTTCTCAGGCCGCAGTACATAGGGACTTTCATTTATTGAGGGCTGATACGTTTCGTAATGGGCCCAAAGTGTCGTAACCAGAAGCTGCGAGAGCAAGAAATGCAGTCCAGACCAAATTTGATCCTCTCGAAGCCTGCTCGACTGTGACGTAACAAGCCTCACCGGCGGGGATCACCATGCCCCTGATGTCTTGTCGCGTGGGCAGCCATCGGCAGCCTCAGACGCTTGAGACAGAGCTAAGAGCGAACTCGTTTCATTGTAGGTCATAGATAGTGACGTAGATTGTTACGTCATCGTTAAAAAGTTACCGCACCATTCTTTTTAAAATGCTGCTAGTTTTTATATACCGGTGGGAAATTGAAAGATATTGGGGTAATACTGTGGTATGAACTGCTTCCGTCGCAGATGTGGTGTGTTTGCTGCATTTCCGAGTGGCACTGGTGCAACAGCGGGTCAGTGCCGGCCATGTTACTGTCAAAACAACGATGGTGTGAACATCTTGATACATCCTGTGCACTACCAGGAAGAGATGTTTGCGTACGGTGCAGCCACATCCTGTGTACAGCCCCTTCCGGCATTTCCATGTGGTCTAAAAATACGTGTCTTACTGCTCGTGTATTGTCTTCCATTTTTTGTGCTGTCGAATTCGCTCGGGACGAAACTGAAGGCGCATAAGACGTCATACCGGGGTGCTGATAGGCCCTTAGCCCGACCAGGAAGGAAACAAGCTCGGAAGCATGTCAGGGACGCGCGCGATTTCAACAAAATCGAGACGCGAGCTGTAATCAAGTTTCTTTTCCTGCAAGGCAAGGTGCTGAAGGAAATTCACGCCTTTCTGACAGAAAAATTAGCTTTTTTTTTTCCTGGTCGGGCTAAGGACTTATCAGCACCCCTGTATATACAGTACCGATATTTGTTTCCAATCACACACTTCTTCTCAGCGAATGTTTAAAATTGGTTTATTTACTAATTAATTTGACAAATTCCTAACTAACAAAACATTCTATTCCAGAGTTTTATAATTATTGTTCACAACTGCACATGTGTCAGCAGTGTATTTTGCCTACAGGAGGAAGGAATGATAAAAATGTTGAGGTTTACGATAGGCCTTCTGCTGGGAAAGTTTTCGGGTATGGAATATTGACGAAAGCGTAATTAAAAAAGTTATTGAATGCATGTGTTGAATGTGACACGTTGCTCCGTGAGATGTGTTTCACTTTTCTAATGTCAAAAATGGCATGTTTGAGCTATGTTTTCTGATAAATAATATTTTAATAACCGGTATTGAAACGGGTACATGATCGTGACGAATCAAGCTGCACCTGATGCAAACGACCGTTGAGTACCGTGTGAGAATAATGGATACTCTGCTATACGACTAGTCCCATTTCTATAAAAAGTTATAATTTTCAAGTTGTGTCCATCCTTTTGTTATTTCTCCCTTTCAGCTATCAATGTTCCCGCAGCACCCTGTTTTCAAACTCCTCCGTGAATTAAATCTTGTCTGTTTATGTAATCTTGTCTGTTTGTGTAACTAGGGAGGGGGAAACAAGGAATGTAAACAGAAATTTTGTAGCGAAACATTGGAAGTTGTAGAAAGTTGGGTAGATGATATAACGGATTTTAGGTAATGATAATTTTTTTACCAACTTGATGCACAAATTCTTTATCTTAATACATTTATTACATTCCTCTACATGTTTCGAGCACTATTGTGCTCATCTTCAGGAGGACAATTATATTAACACAGCATCTGGTATCGTCACTCTTGTCCACCTGAAGATGAGCACAGTAGTGCTCGAAACATGTAGAGGAATGTGATAAAGATGTTAAAATAAAGAATTTGTGCATTAAGTTGGTAAAAAAGACGCATATTATGATGCACGGTCAACAGAACGTAAAAAAAGGATTTTAGGTAGTTCGATTTTGTGGATGTGGGATGAATGTCAGAGGCCGTCTGTAGGCGGGCCTAGATACACGTGAGAAAGACCAACGAGATTCACACTTTTATCACCAATTTGTTCAAATGAAACTATCCTCTACATGTTGCGAAAACAGAATTGTTCATCATCAGGAGGTTATTTCTGTCCACGCAGTATACAGTATTTTACCATGCATCTATGGGGTGTCTATAGACGCATGGTAAAATGCTGTATGCTGCGTGTACAGAAATAACCTCCTGATGATGAACAATTATTAGTTCGAAACATGTAGAGGATAATTTAATTTGAATAAATTAATGAGAAAAAGTTGGATCTTGTTGGTCTGTCTCACGTATATATATCACGATGCACGGTTCAGAGAAAGAAAAGCTGGCTGTATATTAGCACCATTGAACAGTCAGGTTTTTCTGTCACGTGATTATTTGCTTACGGAGTGCAGTAATCTTGTCTTTGTCTCGATGAACAGAATACTTTGTGTGCAGTGAACGAACACAAAAAATTGCCACGACTGCGAAGTCGCTACTCGTAACTCTGGTCGCTGTAAAGTGCAGTGTTCCCAGTCTGTTTATGTGAGGACACCGGACCTGTGACAGTGGCCAGAAATGTGCGTGTGAATTTCCTCCCACGGAAAGGGAAAGGGAGTATTTATCACGTGGCTTTGCTTTCCGTATTCTGCTGTGTTCTGTGACGTCAGATTCCACAATGACCTTTCATTGTAAGACGATTTTTTTACTCGGTGGCCGTGATTGCGTAAAACGCTCGAAAATATCTCAGAATTTTTGCACACATAATCTGGTTCTTGTGACTCAGAGGGTTACTGCCTGCGTCAGCAGCTTTATTGTAAACCGTAATTCATGACGGAACGGTATTCCAGAACATAACCATTAAACGATTATTTATGCTGTCGTTTGAGTAAAACTGTCGAAACTCAACTTGTTTGTATTTGTGTGTACTAAATTTGATAGTAACACATCTCCGATATGTTTCGACTTTTACATTGTCATCATCAGGAGGAAGATAGGTTCATCAACGTCTCTTGTGCGTTGCGTAATAGCTGATACCGTATACAAATAATGTTATAGTCGTGTACAGCCGGAGATGAAATCACTGTAAAATATTGCACGTTGCTACATAATAAACAACATTTGTTTCGTGTAGATGTATATTGAAATGTATATTGAAATGTATATTGAAAGCGGACGTACAACTGAATGTTTCCATATTATTTGGTGTTCCGGGCGTAACCCAGCGATTATTTGGTTTGCAGTTGAACTCGTGGGTGTGGGATGTAAGTAGCAGTGGTGTTGGTGTACAGTTGAATTGGTGGGTGTGGTATGTAAGTAGCAATGGTGTTGATGTGCAGTTGAACTAGTGGGTGTGGGATGTAAGCAGCGGTGGTGTTGATGTGCAGTTGAACTAGTGGGTGTGGGATGTAAGTAGCGGTGGTGCTGATGTGCAGTTGAATTGGTGGGTGTGGGATGTAAGTAGCTGTGGTGTTGATGTACAGTTGAATTGGTGGGTGTGGGATGTAAGTAGCAATGGTGTTGAAGTGCAGTTGAACTAGTGGGTGTGGGATGTAAGTAGCGGTGGTGTTGATGTGCAGTTGGACTAGTGGGTGTGGGATGTAAGTAGCGGTGGTGTTGATGTGCAGTTGAACTAGTGGGTGTGGGATGTAAGTAGCAATGGTGTTGATGTGCAGTTGAATTGGTGGGTGTGGG
>Ga0123352_10017912_pt1 | contig 11286 bp, 5 predicted proteins | sample TergutLab28metaG_FD_89700 | JGI IMG/M metagenome (GOLD analysis project Ga0123352, IMG submission 89700) | Labiotermes labralis P1 segment gut microbial communities from Petit-Saut dam, French Guiana - Lab288 P1 | ecosystem: Host-associated > Arthropoda: Insects > Digestive system > Gut ... | reverse complement strand
CACTACATGCTTCTCATGTAGCCCTCCAGACTTAAATTTATTAGTAACCAATTTCATATTTTGTATACATGTAAAATAACCACTGCCACCGGGTAACAACCCAATTGCAGTTAATAATAATAATAATAATAATAATAATTATTATTATTATTATTATTATTATTATTATTATAATTATAATTATATTAATGCACTCTTAAATTTATGACGCTTCTTTAAGATACGTTTAACATTATCCCCTCATTATCTCTTCGATCTTTCAATGATTTATTTCCAACAGATTTTGCACTTAACATATTGTATTAATATTTTTTCTCGCCCATGTACGCAACATGCTAGTATTTTGTTCGCCTAATTCATCGTATGTGCGTTCATCATGCTGATGATATTAGAGGAGAAGTAAAAATTACGAACCTCAAAATTTATTATCTTGTATTTAAAAAATCAGTCCCGTTACAGGCCCGGAGGGGCCAAGAGGGTTCCAGGAAGTTAAGGTTCCCAGATTACATGACAGCGGCACAGGATGGTGGTAAGGTTGTCAGCCTTACACACCGGCCGCTTTTTACCCCTAGGAAATACTCCTGGTACTCATTTCTGTTAGAGGCTGAGTCGGCCCCAGGGCCATAGTGCGATCGGAAGGATTATGTCGAAGAAAAGTTCCAATTACACCGTATGGAATCGAACCAGCGACCTTCCGATTTGTAGCACAACAGTCCTGTATTTAAGACAACTTAAATATTTTCATAATATTTTCAATTATTGCAATATCTCTTATTGTGATGCAATTTATATCATAATAAAACTATCCAACAGTCATTACCGAACTCATTGCACGGTAACCAGTTTGCCCTAATTGCGTTTCCGTCAAAGTGGCACTTGTTCGAGAAATGTTAGTTTATTAGCGCTGCTCAATAAAGCATTTCATGATGCATTGTTTCCCAGCGGGTTTAATTACATTGTTTGTACAGCCATTCCACAGGTCGTGGTCTGTATCGTTACAGATTTCCCGGGGGCTGACCCTGGAGAGTCAGAGCAAGTGTATCCGTGTGATTTATGTCGCTCTATTAGGCTCCATGTAACAGAGCTAAGTATGTCTGGCTACAGTGCGCGTGGTCTGTTGGGGTGAGTGTGATGTATTGCAGAAGAATGCTACTTGATACACGATTTTATTTTTGCGCGTGTTTGTTTTCAGCCGCTCCCAGTGGCCGGGCGGTCTGAGGCGTGGGTCTGCGGCCGTTGGCCTGCAGAGATTTGGGTTCGATTCCCACTGCAGGCATAGATTTCTGTGAGTGTTGTGTGTTGTCATGTAGAGGTCTCTGCGACAATCTATTCGCTCGCCCAGAGAAGACCTATCGACTGTGGTGCGTTGTTGTGTGATCTAGAAAACCTCATGAATGAGGAGGCCCTGGCCCACTGGGGGGGGGGGCTGTTGCGTCAAAAGAAAAAATATTTGTTTTCAAATTAGTTTCAATCGTAATAAAATTAACTATAACAGAAGTCCTACGAAGAAATCTGATGTACACTTCGTTTAAAATCATTGTGTATTTAATGAGGATGGCACTGACGGTAAGGTAATGATGCGCACGGTTTAGTAAATCATTTATTCTCACAATTTTCGCGGATGTGTTTCGTAGCTACGGACCTTAACCTTTTGGCACCGAAATTATTTTTTTTTAATTTTAGCACACTCTGTATATAAAAAAACATTAGAATTATGAAACAAAACGCATTTTGAAAAGGAAAAAAATGGAGAGTATACACCATGTTTAAAATATTCGGTACCTATATTTGTTGAATAAATATACAAAATGCAACTTTAGAGGTTAGCGGAGCGGTACGTCAAATATAGTTGACGTTAGGCGTCCAAAGGTTAAATATTTCGTGCACATCCCGAATATCTTGCAATGTCACCATTCTTGTACCTCATAAAGGACTGCTGAGACCTGCAGTGCAGAATGCATAGTTGTGTCTTACTGCATCTTCGCTTACTGTTCCATATATCATCTTTCATCATCTACTTCATCACCATCGAAAACGAAGACAAAACCCGAATTTTCAAAGTAAAGGATACACCTCGATTGTGAGAATGAACTGGAGAGTAGACTGAAAAAGAGATAAGAGATCCTTCTGTGGTTCTTTAAAGATACTGCGCATACAGGGGGGGGGGCGCGGTGGCACAGTGGTTAAAATACTGTGCTACAAACCGGAAGGTCGCTGGATCGATCCCAGGTGGTGTCATCGGAATCTTTCGTTGACATAATCCTTCCGATCGCACTATGGCCCTGGGGTCGACTCAGCCTTTAACAGAAATGAGTACCAGGAGCATTTCCTGGGGGTAAAGACGGCCGGTGCGTAAGGCTGACAACCTACCACCATCCTGTGCTTTGTCATGAAATCTAGGAACCTTAACTTCCTGGAACCTTCTGGGCAACTACAGGCCTGTAATGGGGCTGCTTTAACTTTACCTGGACCCTTATCTAGAGAAACTGAAGAAGGCCAAGAAAATTTCATTCAACATAATCAGGCTTTAACTTTTGTAACTTCTAAATACGAAAGATGAATACTAGATATTGCAAGTCCAGGAAGTGTGTCATCCCCGTTGTGTGTGTGAAACTGGGAAATTGTGTATAGTCAAACACTTGTACATTTAACCATTCAATACACATATGTGACACAGTTGTGTTTGACTATATACAATTTCCAAGATATTACAAGGTTTGAGTTTTTCTCGCGGTCTTAATAAAGATCTAGATCGTGAAGTACCGGGGTGCTGATAAGTCCTTAGACCGACCAGGAAGGAAACAAGATCGGAAGCGTGTCAGGGTCGCGCGTCGATTTCAACAACATCGAGACGCGAGCTGTCAAAAAATTTTTTTTTCTGCAAGGCAAGCCGCCAAAAGAAATTAACGCCATTCTGACAGAAACATTAGTTTGTTTCCTTCCTCGTCGGGCTAAGGACTTATCAGCACCCTTTATGTTGAGATGTGACGATATGTATATATTTATAGACGTTTCGGGATAGCCTATTACCCACATTTTAAGGGGCAAATAGTCTAAGGAAATAGAGTAATTGGCCCTAAAATTACGAAATTTGGGCAGTTATTTAGCTGTCTACCCAGGGCAACGTCTCAAATAGTTGGATCTTGTATACTGATGCCTTGTTTAGTACTTTTCATTCATTTAATAGCTACTTTACGCTTACGGTATTTAACAGATTTGCGTAACAGTATATTTTACTAATACAGAGACATAAGTCAATTATTGCGTTCAATTATTCCGACGATGATACGCGGCTGCAGCCGGGAATGAATATTTGAGTTTCGTACACACCTTCATAGTGTAAAATACAACAACGATGCCGGAGCTGAATCTGGCTGAGTCCTCGGATGGAAAGGGAGAAATATAAAGTCTACTGCCATAAGCAAATGGGAAAGACGTAGTTTCGTACTTTGGTTGAGTCTTGCACACCTGAAGACGGAAGCAGATGCACCCTCCCAAATTATGTGTGAATTCTGGTCATAGGTCCTTGAGAGGTTCCGAAGGTTCGAGCATCCATGAAAGTCATTTATTTTTTTGAGGACTTGAATAAGAGGAGTGAACAAGCTACTTACTTATATACTGACTTAACTTACTTACTCCATGGAGCAGAGTCCTTCTTGAGAAACTATCAATTTCTCAGCTAGTCAAGAAATTCCCCGCAATTTATTGAACCTGAAGGTTCATTACCGCATTCACAACTGCCCGCCACCTTTCACTATCCTGAGCCAGATCATTCTATTCCATGCCCCATCCGACTTCCTGAAGGTCCATCTTAATATTATCCGCCCATCTATGCCTGGGTCTTCCATGTGTTCTCTTTCCCTTAGGTTTCCCCACCAAAACCCTGTATACACATCTCCTCTCCCCAATACGCGCTACATGCCCAGCCCATCTCATTCGTCTCTATTTGATCACCCGAACAATATTGGGTGAGCAGTACAGATCATCAAGCTCCTCATCATGTAGTTTTTTCCACTCCCCTGTCACCTCGTCCCTCTTAGGTCCAAATATCCTTCCTAACGCCCTATTCTCAGACACCCTCGTCCTACGTTCCTCGCTGAGTGTGAGCGACCAATTTTCGCACCCATACAAAACAATAGGCAAAATTAAATTATGTCAAGATATGACTTCATTTAATTGTGTTCTATTACTGAATTATACAGGACTACTTGCGGTACAGCAAGTAAGCCAAATTACACTGGTTTCCCTCTTCTTTTTTGTATGTAGGCCACTCATCTCTACTTTCACCATATATTAGCATCAAAACTTCCTACATCAGTATTCAGATCATCTCAATAGGCAGCTGTAGAGGGTACGAATTGGCTCTTTTAATCTCATTTGGTTTCTAGAAGTACCTGAGGGTTAGATTCAGAGAGAGAGAGAGACAAATATGTACATAGGCTGAGAACTCATGAAGGGCTCTTAGCAAACATAACGATTAACGCTCTGTGATAAGTGGTTTTTTATTGAATGCTCTATGAAGCCGGCACAGATGATTTGCCAGTGAACTTCTATTGATCTTCATTATAACAAGCGTTCGACGAACTGTGTAGGAAGCATGTCGGTGTTGTATGAACAGCCCTGCTCAACCTGTAGCCCGCAGATACCATGTTACCCGCGACACACCGTTATGTTGCTCGTAAAATATTTGAAATTGTAAAAAATAATGTACACTGTGAACATTTCTCTGACATAGTTGAGTTAAATCGTCGAAGTAATTTTGCTAACTTATTTGTTTGTTTGTTTATGAAGGCATAACTTAACATTTTAATCGCGGAATTAAATCCCATCTGCAATTTCCTAGCATTATTAGGACCTCACCATATTCTCCACGTTAGCAGGATAAGCGTCAGTAATTAATTTCATAATAGTACGCTGTATGTAACGACACCATAAGTTAAACACTTTATTATCCAACTAATTCACAATATATAATATATAGATACAATTAAAATTATAAAATATTTAAACGTACTCCAACATGTTTCGGATCACAGAACATCCATCATCAGGGAGCCTTGTACAGTGCTTGGCTAAAAATTACTGGAATTATTCTATCGTGTCCGTTGACATGGACAAGGTCGGTGTTATGGCAGCATATTGTGACCGGCGGTGCGTGTGTGTAGTTCATTGTATATGAAGGCACTTCATACACAGTGAACTACACACACACGCACAATGGGTCACAATATGCAGCCATAACACCGATCATGTCCATGTCAACGGACACGATAGAATCATTCTTGTAATTTTTAGCCAAGCACTGTACAAGGCTCCGTGATGATAGATCCTCTGTGATCCGAAACATGTTGGAGCACTTTTAAATATTTTATAATTTTAATTGTATTTACATGTTATATATTGTGCATTAGTTGGATAATAGTGTTTAATTTTCATTGATGCACGGTGCAAACATGAATAAACCGTAGGTTGTTGTCTTTGTGAATTGGGATCTTTTTTAGAAATGCTTCCTATTATCATCAGTATATTTCTATTGCACACTATGTATGGAAAAGTACACGAGAAAAATGAAGCATATAATTATATGTATAGGCCTATATATTCGTTGTTCATTGTGCGTATTGAAACTTACATTGCACGCATTCAGACCAGCTTGCACAGACGTTTCCCGCACAGCGTAATAATAGGTTGAGCAGAGCTGCAGGTAAGCTTGATAGCGGATTTAAAATAAATAAAATATAATGATAAGACTATCCGCTGTTTATATTGGTAGGTGGTGCTTGCCTGTTATGTTTCACTCATTCCTTTCTCGTGTCTTCCCTATGCTTATCGACCTAACGATTCGTTTGTTTCCATCTTTTAAGTAAGCCTGTAAAATGTAAAAAGGTAAAGTGATCCCTTTACAGACCCGGTGTTTCCCAGAGGGTGGGTAGAGGTATAGCTGTACTCTTCCATGACCGCGGCACTAGAAGGGGGTGAGTGATCAGCAGCACACACAGGCCCCACTTTAAACCCGGGAAAGACCCGGTACCCACTTTACAGGAGGGTGGGTGGGCCCCAGGGCAGGTCTGGACGGGCGAAAAATCTCGTTCCCATCGAAATTCGATCCCGGACCGTCCAGCCCGTGGTCAGTCACTATACCGACTGAGCTACCCGGCCCACGATAGCGGATGTGAAATAAATAAAATATAATGGTAAGACTATCCGCTGTTTATATTGGTAGGTGGTACGTGGCTGTTATGTTTCACTCATTCCTTTCTCGGGTCTTCCCTATGCTTATCGACCTAACAAATCGTCTATTTCCATCTTTCAAGTAAGTCTATGTGTGATCATAATCATGAAGAGTCTTTTATAAGTATCGAACTTATTAATGTTATTATATTAATGTTATTACTATTATTAATAACATTATCATTATGCCCGCTGTAACGAAATGCAATATAATTCCCTTCCCATCGTGTTTTCATTTTGCAACTTGTAATACACTGCTGCACCAGTGGCACAGTTTTCTCGCCTGTGCCTTATTTATGACGTCATTGTATCGGTCCACATAGCATTGATATTGGGTTAGATGGTAGACGGAAAATGGCGAAAGATTTGGTATGAAACGGCAATGATGAATTCCAAAGTAACCTAAGTGATATATCTCGGGAAACTGAGAAAACCCTCAGAAAAATCGTGTTTGAATCCTAAGGATCTCGACTAAAATTAGAAGCAAGTACTTCTTTAAAAGTGGGCCGGGTAGTTCAGTCAGTATAGCGACTGACTACGGGATGGACGGTCCGGGATCGAATCCCTGTGGGGACAAGATTTCCCGCCCGTGTAAACCGGCCCTGGGGTCCACCCAGCCTCCTGTAAAATGGGTACCGGGTCTTTCCCGGGGGTAAAGTGCGGCAGGGGCTTGCTGCTGACCACTCACCCCCTTCTAGTGCCGCGGTCATGGAAGAGTAGAGCTATACATTTACCCACCCTCTGGGCCACACCGGGTCTGTAACGGGATCACTTTACCTTTATTTCTTTAAAAGTTCGCATTATTTGATTTTTTATTTCTACGTGACATTTTATAGTTTCTTAGTGATTACGACAAATTTTACGTTTGTCGGTTGGTAGCCATCTACACTATGTCCTATTTCAGCATTCCCCCATGTGTAATTCTATTGTGTAATGAATTAAGCTTCAAAAAATTTCTTGCAGCGAAAGCAAAGAGAAATTATTCAGATATTCATTAGCGGAAAAGGAGCGTTTAATATTGTCACGCGACATCGTGCGCCAGCAATGCCCTCTAATCACGCACCATGTGAATTGTTGTGATATTAATTTATATGTATTTCGAATGATTTTTTCTTTTTTTTTTTTTAGTTGAGTGGAGTAGAAAATATTGGTTCTCGTTTTCGAAGTATATCTGGGCAGGGACAAGGGGAAAAATTTGGACTTTTTGGTGCGTTGGTGCTGATAAGTCCTTATCCCAACCGGGAAGAAAACACCTCGGAATCATGTCAGGGACGCGCGCGATTTCAACAATTTCGGGACGCGAGCTGTCATTAACTTTTTGACGCCTAATGTCAACTATAGTGGTCGTTCGGCACCGCTAACCTCTAAAGTTGCATTTTATGTATTCAACAAATACAGGTACTGAATATTTTAAACACGGTATATACTCTTCATTTTTTCTCTTCAAAATGCAGTTCTTTTCATAATTCTAACGTATTTGGTTCCTGTATTATTCACATTTTATATACAGGATGTGCTAAAATTTAAAAAAAATAATTCCGGCGCCTAAAGGTTAAGTTCCCCACCCCTGCAAGGCAAGGCGCCGAAGGAAATTCACTTCATTCTGACAGAAATATTAGATTGTTTCCTTCCTGTTCTGGTTAAGGACTTATCAGCACCCCAGCAACTGACATCAAACCGGTTTTTGAATATCCGGTTATCTAAATTCGATTTGACTGCTTCGACCTTGATATTCACTGCTGTATTTGACTATAATTTACGTCACAATTGGTTTTTTTTTCTGCCTGAAATGTGTTCGTGACAAGTCGAAATTCTCCATTTTTTAATTAGGCCTACTGATGTACGGTCTGATTGACGTGTCCCTGACTCTCCGTCTCCAGGAAATACAGTTCTGTTTGATTATTGAACATCTACTCCTTACAGAACTTGGTACAAAAACACGCCATGAGAGTACAACACATTTTAGACCATTGCGTAAAATTGCAAAAAAAAAAAAATATCGACTCTTAGCTTTGTCATATTTACCTGTCTGCCCGCCCATCCGACCGTCCTTTGTTTCCGCATACCACCACTCGGCTCCCGATGGGCAGATTTTCATAGAATTTGATATTTGAGTATTTTTCGAAAATCTGTTGAGAAACTTTAAATTGTCATTAAAACTGGACGAGAATAACGGGGACATTCCATGAAAACACACACACACACATATTAATACAGTGGTGCTGATAAGTCCTTATCCCGACCAGGAAGGAAACAAGCTAATGTTTCTGTCAGAATGTCGTGAATTCCCTTCGGCGCCTTGCCTTGCAGAAAAAAATCTTGATGACAGCTCGCGTCTCGATGTTGTTGAAATCGCGCGCGTCCATGACATGCTTCCGAGCTTTTTTCTTTTTGGTCGGGCTAAGGACTTATCAGCATCCCGGTACTTATGTACACATTTTTGATCATATCTCGCTCAGTTATTCTTAGAATGAAAACTGATTCAGCAAATGTTGTAGAGAAAATAAAAAAACCCCACAGATTACGTTCAGTAACCTCTTTCGAAAATCGTGCCATTTAAGAAATAATTTGGAAAAATATTGTAACGCCGTGCAGGCCACAGATGACAATTTGGCGCAAGCTCATTGCATGCAGGATACCTGAAGATACAAAAATAAACTCACAATAAGTAATACTTATTGCTTTTCCTCTGCTACAATATTTGCACGAACTAGACCTTGTGTTACGCTATACTACATTGCCTGTCTTCTTTGGGACATCTTCATTAAAGTTATGTTCTAGAAATGTTATTTTAATTTTTTTTTGAAAGATCACTCTGCAAAAACATATATCTAGTTTTTTTTTTTTCAAAAGCAACCATCCACGTACGTGAATGTCTTATCTTCTTGTACAACATTTGCTTTGATTCATACTCGCATCGGGTTAAAGTTTTTTAAGATGGATCTGTTTAAGTTTTCGGATATTTACGGCTGTTGTTGATGAATTGTTCGTCCTCCTGGGGACTTGTATACCGTTTGTTAGATTTTCATTCCAGCGTTCCGGAGGTAAGACTTTCCTTCATGTTTTGTTGACTAATCTGAATCCCGCGGAATGTGATGTGACTGAAGAAGTTAGAAAACCTTTTTGTTATTTATGTGGGAAAGATTTGCCAAATTTCTTCAATAATCGTCGTGTTAGTAGCCATCACCTTCCCTGTCTCTTATCTCTAATTGGCTAGAAATCGTCAAGCTCTCTATGTAACTTATAGACTCCTTTATTCCCCACCGCTTCAGCGTCCAAGAACTTCAGATTCAGTCACAGCGAATTGGAGGAAGTACCTTCTTCCAAAACGTCCAAACACACACATGCCACACAATTTATATAATCCAAAAGAAGACCACAGCTGGTCCCAGTGGCCGCGCGGTCTAAGGCGTAGGTCTACGGCCGTTCGCCTGCTGAGATTTTAGTTTCAAATCCCACCGGCAGCATGGATGTCTGTCTGTTGTAAGTGTTGTGTGTTGTCAGGTAGAGGTCTCTGCGACGAGCTGATCACTCGTCCAGAGGAGTTCTACCGACTGTGGTGTGTCGTGTGTTATCTAGAAACCTTGCGAATGAGTAGGCCCTGGCCCACTGGGGTCTCTTACACAAATAACAAACAAAAAATGACATTATTTATTAATATATTAACAAATGGAATGTTCAGTAACACAATGTATGTTTTGACTCGCCTAAAGCTGTTGCATCGCATGCGGGTATTCCATGCACTAGAAACTTTTAGAATGATTCACGTATAGAACTGAGTGTCAGTGTGTATCTTGTGTGTAATGTTCACCTGCATGATGTAATAAGTTTTTGTATTCGTATTATTTTCACGAAAAAAATTCTTGCTCTTTACACTGTACCAATATAAATATTGCGGTCTGGCTTTTGTTTTTTTACCCAATTTTATTCAATTTTTTGTAAGTACTAAATAATTCACGTTTAATGATTTTTAATTCTAGAGAATTGCAATGAACCCAATTCCTCCCCCCCCCCCACTTGTTACTGATTTAAAAGCTTCCGTGTAAAGATCCTGAATTTCCTTGGTCAGGGGAATGATAGTTGTGCTAAATATTTAGTGTAGTGGCTCCAGAAATTGGAGAAGTAAACCATTTCAGGAGTAATATTATTATTTTGGTCTGTGATTCTTCTCTGCATTAGTAAGTCATTTAAGCTATAGCTTATCATATTCTTTATATATATTTATGTATTTATTTAATTTCGCCCCTTTTAGTCTGTAAATACACAGCTTTTCATCATCCAGGTTGGCAGCTTGCGATCTCAGCAGTTGCAAATTAATTAAGGTTGTATAGTGCTATCGCTCCAGTGACCTAATTTTCTTGGGCGCTGTACGTGGTGACCAGCCAACAGTGTGTTGTACTGGCTGGGTGGAAGGTGTTGAGCGGAAGGGGTAGAGACTTGAAACAGGCTTACAGGCGTTTGGTTGCTACAGGGGTGAGTTATGCAATATGCATGACTGTAGAGAACACCTTGGGGGCCAATAATGGAAGTTTGAGGAGAGTTTGTGGTGATGGTGGGGTGGGGTTTAGTGGGGTGGGAAAGAGAGACGAGGGTTATAGGCTTCTGGTTTTGTTTCAGAGACAAAGAATGAAACAGGCTAACTCAACGACACGAGTATTTAGAGGTAGCTTTAGCAAAAAGTGTAGCTGAAGATCTGGGAATGAAATTTTAAAATCTAATTGTAATTTTAGGAAGGAAATTTAATTAAAAAACAGTAATTTCTATAGTAAAACCAACCAGATGCACCAATGCCTCAAATTTATTTTGTTATGAAATAACTCTACATGTTTCGGACGGCCTTTCCGTCCATCATCAGGAGTTCAAGACTGTACATACAGCAACAGGCATATGTCAAAATGAAATTCCAGAGATGGGTAAAATTACCAGTGAATGTATATACAGGGTGTTTCACGACTTTAGGGAATAACTGCAGGAGGTGATTTCCTAGGTCTTTGTGATCAAAAAAGTTCATATAAACATGTGTCCGATTTTGGACGGTTACGGAGTTATGACCGT
>Ga0123352_10017909_pt1 | contig 11286 bp, 7 predicted proteins | sample TergutLab28metaG_FD_89700 | JGI IMG/M metagenome (GOLD analysis project Ga0123352, IMG submission 89700) | Labiotermes labralis P1 segment gut microbial communities from Petit-Saut dam, French Guiana - Lab288 P1 | ecosystem: Host-associated > Arthropoda: Insects > Digestive system > Gut ... | reverse complement strand
GTTGTGGTGTGATGTTGTGATGTGATGTGATGTGATGTGGCGTGATGTTATATTTGTGATGTGGTGTAATGTGGTGTGGTGTCCGGATAAAACAGATCTAGGAAGGTAAATGAAATTGATGTTGATGATGACGACGAAGAAGAAAACGTTTCACAGAAGCAGGTGGACAAGGGGCAGCAATCTACAGAGACAAATGTGAAGAAATATTCCTAATAAAATCGCAAAATGAGTACAGGACATGGAAATATAGAGTAGCGATGAGGTAAGCAATTGACAAAGTGAACTGAAGGGAGCGAACTGAGAGAGATGAGATAAATACCGACCGAGTCGACAGCGACAGGACCGTGGCAACTATACATTAAGAGAGAGAATGAGATAATTTGGGCTAGACGAAATCGGATAGGCAAAATAGGAAAGGATACACGCACACCGATAAATAAGAGGTAATAGCTAGAAAACACAGAAACAGTAGGTGATTAGAAGTGGTCCTCGTTTGAACAATAAAACAATATAAAAGCACAAACATCTCCAAGTGCATATCACTAATCCCATTTTCCTGTTCCATGAATTTAGACTCCAACAAGTTACAATGCCTTGTTTTCCTTCCTGAAGAACTTGTAACTTTAAGCAGAGACTACTTACGTTTGTCAGACATAACCACGAATGTAAGCATAGTCAAGTCTCCAATTGTTGACTTGTAAATGATAATCCAATTTCAGAAAAATATTGTAACAGCGAATGTATAAAATTTTACGCCAAACACTTGATAAACCTCTGCACATAAGGACATGTAGTTTGTATTAGTGTATTTTCAGGGAATTAAAACTGTGTTTTTCTTCTTGGACTGTTTGACACTGACGACGAAGGCACGCCGATCTTTCGAAACGTCGGGGACTACTTGCCCAATGACGCAGCGTCATATCGCTTACATCACTGATGTCCTCACACACAGTGGGGTCCACAGCACCCTCCCTAAAACAACTCCGGTTTTTCTTTAAATGGTTGAACGTTGAAGATGGGACAGATGTATTGTCCTGAAATGTAGGTAGTAGCTACCAACCACGCTGCGCAACAGCCCAGAGCCCACCCAACATTTATGGTATTATTTTTGTGATAAATAAAGTGCAATTTGCTCACAAATATTACGAAACTGTAAAAAATTTTGTTATTCGCTCAGCTGACGGAGATAAGAAATAAAACTATTAATATGTAAGAATCCTCATACTCGAAAATGTTGGCAACCACTGGTTTTTCAACACTTTGTATGGAGTACGGAAAATGCTACTACAACATTTTACAGCCTGGTCCACCACATAAAAAAACTATACATAGGAGACCATTTCACTTTCGGGTTTATACAATCTGTCAGTTTTCACCTCAGATATTCTTCGAAATTATGCCAGTGATTTAAGGTCGTTACTCGGAAACGCTGATACTTGTCCACCACGCCACAAGACGTTGAGACAGCCCGTACTTAGTTTGATCCCGAGATAGGAAGCTAACCGGCTTATTTATCAGGTTACGCACGAGAGACGTGTAATTAGGGCCGTTGTACAGCGCGCTTCTATCTGTTTTAGTGAATCTGATTTTGTTTTAATTTTATACGTGGAAAATTCCAGAAGCTGGCGTGGGAAAATCGGGCAGAGCTGGCGGCAAGGCGCCTCTTCGTCTGGAGGAGTTCGTGTGTCCGAAAGACAGGAGCGGATTAAAGGCGGCCTGTCCTGATGGGAACCTTATGCTAATTTTCGGCTGTAGAAAGGTATACAAAGGAATTATTTAGACAAGCATACATTTCGGAACCAACAACATTCTAACTAGTTTTTCGGCACAGAATAACATTCGACTTGACGCTCTGCAATAATCAATCGGACTCATTATTTGTGGTTCGAATGTGGAGTGATATTTTAGAGAAGCGTCGAAGATGAGAACTGAGCTCTCTGGATTATTTACGTTGCGAGTAGTGGTAATTTATTACCGACGTTTCGGGACAACCTATCGGTCCCATCTTCAAGGGTTTTGTTAATGTACGGGTTGTCTCAACGCCTTATGGCCTGATGGACAAGTACCAGCGTTTCAGGGTAACGACCTTAAATCATTGGCATAATTTCGAAGAATAGCTAAGGTGAATCCAAAATTCTGGACCCTTCAAAGACACGACCGGAAGGTTGGCCCGAAATGCCGGCAAGAAATTTCCACCACTAGCTGCGTAAAAAGCCAGAAGAGCGCAGTTCTTGTATACTTCGCGACGGAAACCTAAAAGCTAGCGTCGAAGATGTACCGGATTGAAAGGACACTTGAAGCGTTAACCGTGAGACTGCAAGTGCTGGACGCCGCATGTCGAATCACAATCGAGACGACCGATAAAGTGACGTCCACCTTACTTGTGATGTCTTTTTTGGGGACGAACACATCCTAGTGTTGCGACCTTCCCTCCTCCGTAAATATTCCAAGCATAAAAGAGGGGCTTATGCCCTTGAGCTACAACGTGTGTGAAGCGAAGGGGCGTTGGCTGCAACCCAGCTGAGTACCGCTGCTCTGAAGGGCGACAAGACACTGGGAGGTGAGCGAGCGGGTGCAGCGTCGTCTCCCAGACGACGTTCATCTGCACAGCGCCCACCGTGAAAACATCAAACCACACAAAGACATTAAACGTAAAGGTTAAAAATCTGGCCTTTTGCATGCCAGAAAGTCCTATGGGGAGCATGGAGTTACACTTCCACGTATTATTAATCTCCTGACAAGACGGAGGTGAGACGTCGGCCTCACGCCCCGCTACCGTAACATTAATATACGGCGGTGCTTCATTCGTACGTGTACTGATGTTTTAAAAGCGGTGGGAATGAAGACTCCGTTCTTACAGCAAGTGACGCCACGTCAATAAATGATCGGTTCCGGACGTTTCGAAAGCACATAGTGTCATCATCTTCAAGGGTACTGAGATTCGAATAGAACCTTGAACATGAAGCACTATGTTCATTCGAAACGTCAGATTAACAACTGATGTGGCTTCATATTCCGCAATAAGAGAGTCTTCAACACTTCCTCCATGTCAGCTCCACTGTTTTTCACTAAATTTCGTCAATCTGCAAGAAACAGAGCCCACACAACATTATATGCACTAGCGACCAGAATTAAGTAAAAAAAAAAAAAAATACACTTGGACAGATTACAGAACAAATGCACAAATTGCAAAGGAGTTAAAAATAACACCATTTTTGGACAAATTACTGGAACACAAGAGAAACTGGATACAACATGTAAATAGAATGCCTCGAAATAGATTACCCAGGGTAATGAAATACTACTCCCCAACTGGCAGAAGGGATCATGGTAGACCTTTGAAGAGACTTCTGGATACGTGAGACCGGAACGGGTCAACAAGTGGCCCAACTCCATGACAGACATATGATGATGATGATGATGATGATAAAAAAAGCCGGGACTTTAACAAAATTTCTGAACAACATATGACTAACATATCTTGTCCTTATTCAAAGAATAACGGTCGATATACAAAGCTCAGTTTTACTTCCCGCTAGGTGCGTCCGTGTGCCAAGCTAGCGCAAGAAACTAGGCGAGACGCACATACAATGCCTCATAAAATAGAACGCACTTACAATGCCTCATAAAATAGACGCAAGTGACGAGGCAATATGAAAATACGACAAGCCTGCTTTTCTCTCCAAAATTGCACATGGTATATTTTAAGGCCAAAAAAATGAGTTATTTCATAAAGTTTAATCTCGTCAGCTGTCATATTCCGACCTCCTAGACCGGTGTTTCTCAACTTCCGTGACACCCGCGGACCTTTGCGAGGTCTCACTAATTCTTCGCACGCCCTCCCCACAATAATTTCAAATCATGTGCCCCTTAGGCAGTGCTCGCGGTAATATTTAAAGTTAGAATATTTACAACTAAGTGTATAAAGCCTACGAGTATATTAAGTCAAGATAAAAATTTATTGCAAAATAATCATTTTCACAGCAGCAATGCAAAATCAAAAATGGGAAAGACCCTGAGGGGAAAAATCTGAACGTTGTATATGATAGAATCTACTCAAACTGCGGAATCCGGATTGAGAAACACTGCACTAGACGGTTATATGTTTCTCTAAGAAAGATACATATTACCAAAAGAAATTATAGGAACAGTGACCATAATGACGGCAATAATACACTCACGCAGAGGCGGGTCTCTGCTTTACCGCCGTCTTCATACGTAACTACGTGTGCTAAGGTTGCAGTCATGAATGGAATCGGTTCCCATTGATGAAATAAAGAAACATGCCCTATGTGGAGGCATTTTTACAGCCCTGCACAATGTTCGTTGCGTGTCACTTAAAGAACATTAAGAAGACAGTTCCAATGCAGCGTCCATAATTCAAGAAATGGCATTGTACTCCCAAGTACAAGGCCTTACTCTCAGCAGTCATCAGATACTGTACTGTACGAGTCAAAACATTCTCTGCGGTTCTGAACACGAAGGTTTCCCGTCACTTCGCAATCTCACAACTCTCTACACTGTCGAAGCCAGTTCGTAAATTACAAGATCTCAATACTTCGGAAATATCCTCGTCCGCAATTATACAGTTATGCCAGGCACCAGATCCAGATGGTAGGTTTCGTAAATAAAGAAACTGATAACTATGGCAGACAGAACTGCCAAAGACGAAGGCTAAAGCAACATCTGGACAGCGAAGTTCTTCCTTGTTTACAGCCAATAAAAAGGCCGCATCCCCAACATAAAAATTATCTGTCTGACCCGATAAATATTAACTAGAACTTTTATGGCAGAATCGGCACAAGATAAGTCCAAGTAAGCACAATATTCGACGAAATTCGGTAAATTGCGGAAACGATTCCTAGCTTGTGGTATTCTTTCTTCTGGAATGTTGCACGGCGTAGGTTTGCACATGGTTACCGACATTTCGGGACAAAACAGTAGTCAAGCAATCCAAGATATCCTAGCTTATCACACTGCGCTGTGGAATACTTCCTACGTATTATCCTCCATTAAACAGGACATGCCATGTAAAGCCAAAAAGGACACTACTCACACACACTTGATACCCATTACGAAGAAGTGGGAAAACCAAAAAAAATGGCCATCACTGTAGGATGATCCCGCTGGGCAGCGTTGCAATTTGCACAACAGACATCGGTTAGATTAGTGGGAGAATGATAAAAATAAACCTCCCATACATTTGACAAAGTCACTCACATTTCACTGTCACATGTCACTTCAGAGCACATATACAGTCCATTAAGGTGACGACAGAGCCGAAGCGAAGACATTCTTAAGGCTACTAACAGACCAGAAAGGCGCAATGATTGGGATGAGCTTCTTGTGGGTCATATTTTGCCTGCCCATTGCCTGGGAACTTGTAATGTCATTGTGCTGTAAGTCAAATCAAATACAGACATCAGAGTCTTTGCGTTTAGTTTGCGGTACATTCCTTGGACTTTACAATATAAACAGAATTTGCGTTTTACTGTTTTCCCGCTAACGTAAAAACTTCAGAAGAAATAAATCGTTCAGGGGAAAGTATTTCTACTACCCACATTCAGATCTAGAACGTGTTTAAGAGCCACAACTGTAACCCTACAGAAACGTAATAATAAGAACAAATATCCATCTGCCATCAGCAGCCCACAGGCTTCATTCGATTCAAAACAACACTAAAGGAGGGGCCCCCACTTTGATAACCCCCTGGTGCAACAAGACGGCTGGCGTTACAAAGTCTGGGAATTTCACTGCACAGATGGAATATGGACACATCCCCACTCTACCCTACGAGATGTTAATGTTTGATACTACATCATTATAACATATATATCTTGAGGTGAGGCGAAGTCCAGGTGAAAATCCCCTCAACCCCTCCACTTGTCGCGTGGCACGTGCTATCCAGCTGCCTTATTCTACACCCACCCCCTTCCAACCTCCTCACTCTTTATTCAGCAACACATCTTGTTATTTTTTCGACTCTCCAAAAGCCACAAGTAACGTAATAAAAGTTTAAAAAGAAATAACCGACAGCTAGACACAGACCGTTAGCAATTTACTGCAGCAATTGAGAACCTCTAAACCTTAACGACCAAATTAACAAAAAACACAAACGCTTCTGACAACTCGAAATTCGGGTCTACATTATTCTGCTATCTTGATGGTTAAATTATGGGGGCTGATATCGGTAAAGATATCTTTACTTTTACTTTAAAATTATTCATATATAACAGGAGTAGTAGTGCCACAGTGTGGTGGAATCCATCATATTCCGTCACTTTCAGCGACTTGATTAAGAAATGCACAGTACATTACCGTCCATCCCTCTGCCTGCCTGTCTGTCTGTTTACGTCCCTGGATAAACAGTCATTCTTATAGTTTCAAGCAGAAATGTACAACAGCTTACACTTCAGTATCCTCAGCAGGATAATTGGGGTTTCTTTTAATGCCAGACATACGCAACAGTACAGTACAAACAACAGAAACTGCACACAATTCTTTAGCTGGAATACTCCAGGAGCAGATAAAAAGGATCACTTCCGACATCTAGACATAGAAAACAGTATACTACTGGTGCAGATCTTAGGGTACATTAAGCCGTCAACATATGTGGATCGAACGAGTTCAAACCACGATCCTACGGTTCGCTTCGTGGGCACAATGGCTCAGTGGAAACAAAGGAATGTATTCATCAGATGAATAACTGTTCACCGCTCAAAGGAATATAAACTGCACGTCACGGAGATATACCGACTACTACTACTACTACTACTACTCATAATAATAATAATAAATCTCAGTAACATATCAGGTCAGCACGAAATAAAGGAACTACATAACGCATCCACACTAGGCACTGCACATATACTTCTGGAAGTACTAATGTAAAAGTACAGAACATTCAAAATGGGAATTTGACATTCAGAGGACCGTGCATCGTGATATATTCTTATAATAAAAGCCAACGATATGCACTATTTCTCAAATTTATTTGATAAAGTACTCTACATGTTTCGGACAAGTCCACTGTCCATCATCGCAACACTGCATACACGCAATAGGTATTTGTCAAGCTACTTCTGTCGGCTGTCCGTTAGCTTGGTCAGCCTGACCAAGCTAGAAGACAGCCGGCATAACTAGCTTGACAAATACCTATTGCGTGTATGCAGTGTTGCGATATTGCTGATGATGGACAGTGGACTTGTCCGAAACATGTAGAATACTTTATCAAATAAATTTGAGAAATAGTGCATCTCGTTGGCTTTTATTAAAAGAATCATCTTGGGAAGTACCATTACACGTTACCACACGTGACAAATTTAAACTAAAGAATAGCCATAATACTATATAACTTAGAAACATGGTTCGTTTCAGACACATATTTTTGTAAACCCCCTGTACAAAGGTGATTAACAAATAATAATAATAATAATAATAATAATAATAAACTGGCAGAAGCAGCCGAACTGATTGACGATAAAAGTCCATATTATAAGTACACACCAGCCATGAAGAATGAAAATATCAAGCTGTACTGGAATCGCAGCATACTTATGGACAAAACAATACCTGTTAATCGACCTGACATAACTTCTATGAATAAGAAAACAAAGAACACCCCTTTGATAGACACAGCTGTCCCAAATACACATAATATCGCCAAAACAATAACCGACAAACAAAACAATTACCAAGAACTGGCGAATGAAACATGTGCTATGTGGAAGCAAAAGGCAGCACAAGTGATCCCGATAGTAATATCATCTACGGGAGTAATTCCAAAGTCACAATCACAAAGTCTAACAGGACTTAACCTGCACTCGAATACATAAATACAACTGCAAAAATTTTTAATTCTTGGTACATGTTCAATTGTAAGAAACTCTTTAAACTACAAATAAGACCACCGAGCCTGATCCTGTTGATTACTACATCCCAGGATAGGTGAAAATTTCCCAGCCAAAGCTGAGAAGTGAGAAATTAGATAATGATGATGATAACAATTATTATTATTATTACAAATATTTAATTCGTTTTAATTCAAATTCTAACCGTCCATTACATCCAGTGGCTACATCCACCCTACAAGTGACAGGTAGGACCTAAACGAACATGGCTTCCTCAAAATTACTCTTCGGAACAGAACTGCGTGATTTCAGGCTACCGCCGCGAAGCAGATGAGAAGTGCGTTCTTCTCCGTTACTACGCAGCCAGTAGTGGTAATTTCTTACCGACGTTTCGGGACAACCTATCGGTCCCATTTTCAAGCGTCAAGTATCCCAAGATTCTTGACCCTTTCAGATGGGACCGATAGGTTGTCCCGAAACGTCGGTAAGAAATTACCACTACTCGCTGCGTAATAACCCAGAAGAGTGCAGTTCTCAGAACTGTCCAATTATTAGCCGCTAACTACGTAAGCCTTGAAGCCACTGAATGGCAATATACCTGACGGCCAGACAGAATTTAACGTAAGGATCATGTCCTCCAGCACATATAAAGAAGGCAGACAATTGGTGATTCATTCTAACAATGGCGTTCTTGATTAGTGTTGAGTCAGTTGGCTGTATGTCACGGCCTACGAGAAGCCTGTGTATGTTTCTTGAAGACAAGAGCAGGTGCTTCAATAAGAGACCAGCTGCTCACCATGAAAACACGTTACAGCTCCCGGGCGGAAGAAATATAAATACTGGTTGGTAACACATCTATAAAATATAACACCAGCGACTGAGGAAAACTACGAAGTGCTGACAGTGTCAGACACCTACAACTACAGTTTCCACAGATTAATGTCGAATCACACTCAGCACTCAAGGTTATGTCGTGTCTGCCCTTATAGGAACCACAAACGAACAAATAAAATTAAAATGACACAAAGAGTAAGCAATACATACAGTCCGTTTTGAAGTTAAACTGAAGCAGGTCCACTATTAACATTCATATACCTTTTTAAAAAAAAAATAACAAAGTAGCCTGTTTTTGTTCAAGTTTAAATTAAATATTCCGTTCAATTAAATCCGGTTTACACCGGCCAAATGAGGAAAGAATTAACGACATTTTGCCTGCTACAGCAACCACACGCGTTATTTATAGCCAAATAACTTCAATTCACTCAAATCGCCCGACGTACGAAAATACAGATTATTCGAATATCTTTGTTAATAACGTCAACAGGGTACGGTGGAGTGTTAAGCAAAGAAATGAAAGTGGTAGTTAAATACTGTCTTCTAAAAGCTCTGTTCTAAATTATCACTCATCACACTCTGCCGTTATGAACATCAGGGTTCGTTCCTTAAACAATCATCAATATTCACAGTTCACGTCGGTGAGATAAGCATAAAAACGCAAAAGATCTCAGAAGGCCGGATTGCTGTGTCCGTTGCATAAATTTCTTCGCGGTTAGCTGGAGGGTTAGTTGGTTGATTGGTTGTCTGTCAGTCAGTAAGTACGTCGGGAAAGGACAGAAAATAAGCCCATTCAGATGACCAAAGGGATAATAATGTGGGTAAAACATATAGAATGCGTGGGTGAAATATCAAATTTATACAGTTCATTCGGAAGACACGAAGAGAAGAGACGACGTCGGAAAAGAAAGGATGCTGTTAAAAGTCAAATTGAAGAAATGGGATGTGCGTTAGTATGCTGGATTCAACTGCCTCGGGGTCTGCACCACAGGCAGACTTTCGCGAACAACGTAATGAGCTTTAGTTCAACACACAAACATGGGTAGTTTCCTGATCGTTTATTCAGTTTTCAACATGTCAAGAATAACTCTGCTCCACACAGTTCTTGAATGCGTTCAACTAAACAGTTTTGTATACTTGGCATACTCACTATGGTAACATTACGGCGTTATAAATAAATAAATATATATATATATATGTGTGTGTGCTATTTGTTTCACAGCATCCCAATTACTAATCTTCTTCCGTACTAACAAAACATTTCATGCCGCCAGTCCCAACTAACACTACCTCAATAAACATTGCGTAGCACCTTGAAGCACATTACAAGCGAACATTTTTCAAATCACATACTCTCATAAAATGACATATAATTCCTGCTCACACAGTTGACCTAATGGGTACTAAATACTATTTCATATCCAAGTCCAAAGTGGTGAAATGATGCTGCATTTCAAAGATTTCTCCCTGTCAGACACTGTGCTGTTCTTCCATTGGCACTGATTCATCATAATCTAGCCGAACAGTCAGGCTTTGTCCTATTATTGGTAAAGTTGGGATACGAAGACAAAGAATTTGGTCATAATATGAGCATCGGCAGTTCTTAATGACTTTAATTTAATTTGTACATTTATTAATGACCCTACATTTATTTCTTCTTCTATTCGTCAAGCATTACAGACACTTGTGTGGATCCTGGCTCCCACTAAAACCCTCCTCCATTCCTTCCTGTCTCTAACCACCGCACGCCAATTTCTTCTTCCCATTATCTTCAGACCCTCTTCGACCTCGTCTGCCCACCTATATTTATCTACTAGTATGGAAAGAATGCATTTGTGTTAGCGTACGAAACCGTATCATCATGCCACAGAATCTAGCTTTACGTTGCTGTTTCTACATCAGAGTACTAAAATGTAATTATGTGGTGAATTTGACTCCATGAAGCAGTGCGGAGCTGGAATAGTGTGACGCGTTGTTTGCACGTGAAAACAGCATAGTGCCATACAAGGTGGCAGCACGTGCACTACCAAACATGGCGACACATCATTCGACGACAGTCTTTCAGAATTCGTGTCACGTTCGAGAACAGGTAAGAAACAGTGTTGTCGGCTCGAAGACATTCATGCTTAACCGAGACAAATTTATTGTTACACAAAACAGAAGGGATCGCTCACTGTTATACTGTTACACAGGTATGAATACAACTTGTTCTGAACATAGCGCACCCGAGATCTGTCCGGTAATTTGGACTGGTCTGTTAACAGGATGTCATGTTCACTGCGCATCTATATTCAACCGTGCGGAGTTACTACAAAATTACTTACGTCAAAATGCGAGTTTACACATTCCCTGCCTTGCCGTATTCCAAAGCGAAAATATCAAAGGCCGCGTAGTAGAAGTGCTCCATTACGCTCTATTCCGACTGCTGCCAGTGTTAAATCTATCACTACCATTACTACCAACACCACCACCACCACCTTACTTACTTACTCCATGGTGCAGAGTCCTTCTTGAGAAGCTAACTGGTTTGCAGCTAGTCAAGAAATTCCCCGCATTTTACGGAACCCGAAGGTTCATTACCGCACTTACAAGCGTCCGCCAC
>Ga0123352_10017906_pt1 | contig 11287 bp, 6 predicted proteins | sample TergutLab28metaG_FD_89700 | JGI IMG/M metagenome (GOLD analysis project Ga0123352, IMG submission 89700) | Labiotermes labralis P1 segment gut microbial communities from Petit-Saut dam, French Guiana - Lab288 P1 | ecosystem: Host-associated > Arthropoda: Insects > Digestive system > Gut ... | reverse complement strand
TGCAACGGATATAACAACAGGCGAGTTCTTGAGAATTGACTTATTTCAGTATAACAAAATTTCACTATAACAAATTAATTTCTGAGGTCCCCAAAATTTCGTTATACTGGTATTCTACTGTATATATATATATATATATATATATGCTTCACATTTTATTGCTGTTAAGTGCAACAGGCAGATTTAACCCAGGGCTTCCAGAAAGTGAAACCTTTTCTTGAGAGTCCACAATATACCCACAAACTGCAAAGTCAGTAGAAGATGTCAGTTGTGATCAACAGAAAAATTACTGATACAGCGATACACAACATAAGAGAACTTCATATAGTAACTAACACTATGTTGTGTAATATCACCATCAGTTTTTGCAACAACTAAGTTGTTCTATGTGAACTTAGTCAAAACATATTATGCACCATTTATAAATTACAGCTTCTTGCCTTTCCTGCAAATAGCTGCATGCAGCTCATTACTGTTCTCTCTATACAACAAGTAACTAGGAATATTGCTATCAGATACAGAAAATATAGCTACTGAAGATAATGAAAAAGTATTCACAAAAAAATTCATTTTATTTTTCCGGTGAAGAATTTACAACACTGGCAATATGCCTGAAAAATAATTATGCACCAAAAGGGTTAACTTAAACTTCTGGCTCCTGCAGCAGTCATTCACGTTTTTACATAATACATACTTTTACATAGTTTTATCCATATTCTTGCAACTCACAACTGATCATGTTTGATTGCAATGTTAATGGAATATGCAGAAAACTTGCAAATCATACTTTTAACAACCATGGCAAGTAAAGCCTCATAATATTTTAATACAGCATTATATTGAAAGAATAAAACAAACCATCTTTGAAATCAGTGTAAATGCAATCTCATGTTTTGCATGGGATAGTGGGTAGCCTCAGCATGCTGAAATGCACATGTCTTAATGTAGGTTTTCTGAATTTAACAAACAGAAACAGTTCTACAATTTATCATAAACTCCCCAGTACTGAATTTCATGTGCTCTGTACAGTGATTTTTGAGTTGTTAAATGCATAAAAAAGGGTGGTCCAAAGAGATGCAAATGCACCTAAACACAGAGTACAAGGAAGCTAGAAAAACAAAATAAAAGAAGAAACTACCATTATTACATTCAACAAATTTACCATTTTAGGGTTGTGGAAGGCTCTGGCAACCTTCTCTTGTAAAACTTCATGACTTCATGTCACAGTGTTTACAACCATCAAACTACACTCTGTTTTGAAAACATATCTTGCTCACATGGTACACAAGAAGATAATTTTACTTCTGAAAAAAAGAAAGCCTCTACAGATGCAATAAAGTCATAGTATCATCCTTAATGGATAAAAAAACTTATTAGGTAAGTGACTTGCCTGTACATTAGTTCACAAAACAGGCCCAAGAGAGCCACTTGTAGGTTGGAATCTGTATAAGCATACACTCTGTAGTTGGTCTCTACCACAATGTAACCTTCTTGGTTTAAATCCAGCTGTGATTTGTTCTGTCCTGATGCAATGTTCAGGGCTAACCTCGTTGGATAAAAGCGGCCAGCCTTTCTCTGTAAGTCATAAGTCACCACATTTGAAACCCAGAAAATCGAACACAATTAAGTAAATAAAATTTAAATTTCCTACCAAGGCCATACTGCTAATTGTGTTTCAAATATTCATTGGATGTGATTAGAGAGAACAAAAACAATTTGTGACTTGCAAAAAAACACCACTATTTTAGTACTGTGGGTCAGTGCTTCCTGATATGTGGAAAGTTACTCCATCAGAAATTAACACTTTACTCAGAATCATATTCTTCCATCTTCACACATACCAACATAGAAAATAAAAGATTATTTACATTTGGAATCATACCCAAAAATCGAATGCATGGTGTGCAATCACAATCATAAATCCCAAAAGACAGCTATCTTCAAGCCATTTCAAGTCTTGTGTTCTTTTATTGGTACTTGAATTAATTTCCTATGAAGAATAACAAATTATTCGTCCATCACTCATGAAACAGCCATTTGTTGCAACCCATCAACACACAATTTTACAGAGACCAACATTTAAGCATGTTATGTTCTCTTGAAGAAAAAAACAAAAGGGGGGAATGGAGGAAGGAAATTTTCTTGTGAACACAAAATTTTGTTAGCTGGTGAGTTTGTAACCCACCTGGCCAGTAATGTGGTAAACTAAATATGATGAATTGTGTAGGTTATGACAAATTTCTGCTTCATGAGCAATACGAGAGACAAAATTCCAGCTTTACTGCAGCAGGCAATGGGTTACATTTAGACGAATGATTTTGTTTTTCTGGAACACAGATTCATTATTGATATATGTAACTTGGTATCATCAGTTAGACAAAACAAATGTTACCATACTATTTTATAAACTCACTTCCAAGTACAGGATAAGGACAATGAGTACTTGTGTGCAAATACTTGTATATTGTAACAGTTTATTAAACTGTTATGCATCTGGAACTCCAACAGGTTCAGTACATTAATTTGTTGTTAAGTAAGGAAATCGTAATTTAACAGTTATTGCTTTATCTTACCTTGCGCTGATACACAAGTCCAAACTCTCTGAGATGTTGCAAGAAAACCAGAAGTCCGTCACTCATTCCTTCTGTACTATAATCCTGTGTAACAACCACAACCTTGTATACAAAGTATGCCATATTATTCTCTAATAAATACTAGAGACAGAAACACAGACACTCTTAGTATTTGCTACCCCATAACTGGTATGGGGTTGTCTATAAGACACGTATTTTAATTTTCCACACCTATTGCAGAACCCCACCCCATCAATCTCAAATTAAAATTAAAATGTAACCACAGTCAATCCCAAACATCTGTGCATACCTCACATCTCCTTGAGTATGCAAATACTAAACATGCCACCAACTCAACAATGTGCAGATGAAGTCAATACACAGTATATGCAGAGGGATGAAACAACATAAAGCAATCAACAAAATAAAGAGAAAAAAGTTAAATTACTGATAATCATGTATTATAATACAAAAATCTTAAAAAATTTGTTTTTTATAAGAAACAACTTAGAACAATACATGAATTTTAAACATCAAATACTTTCAAATAGCATGACATTCTCAATGAACATGGGTTTTGTTCTGTATAATTATCAATCACCTCACAAGCAACATTCATGAACATAATAGTTGTGAAGGACATGTGAATAGTAATATGGCATACAGCTCTGTACAGTCACAATGCAACAACTGTTCCACAGCAAGACAAGAAAACAGCAACTATGGTATAGAAGGAATTACAGTGAAACTATTTTAAAATGGTAAGCCCTAAAGTGACATTATTTTGTAATTGTGTAGGAACACTAACATTCCCTTTACTAGAATAACATTCTATATAACTTCTGCATTAAATAATTCATTGTCACCTTGAAACCACATTCTAAGTCTTACTCTCTTTAGGATTTTGAAATATTGTTGAACACAAAAGAAAGTTTCTTTCACAAGCACATATAATAGATGAAGAGCCAACATATGATAAATTTATAAATACAAATTCTATAAATACCAAAAGACAAAAAGGATATGAATTTTGAAAATGAATACTGCAAATTATTGAAAATAAAGTAAAACAGTTACAGCCACAAAGGTTTCCATTAAAACCCATCAAGTTGTGGATTATGCAACACACATCATGACATTTCATTGTACTGTGTAAAATGCACGTGTAACTGATTGGCAGCAGAGTCAAAATGTGACATTTCCCAACACAAATTTCAGCAGATTAACACTGAGTTGCTTATCTGTAACTCTGATCTATGCTACAAATGACCTTATGAATTGAGAGCATTATTTTGTCATTATATGTTAGGAACAAACTGAATTATAAAATACTTCAAAGCATGATACAAAAACATACTAAATACATGAAAACTTCATATTATGAAATTTTCACACTTCATAGGTAGGAAAGTCTTGTAAGCAAGAAATATAATGGAAGGGTAACGCGTATGTTAATCATATTTGAAAATTTTCGTACTAATCTGTTCTGATGTCTTAGGTAGGACATGTTCTTAAGCAGGGATATCTTAAACATGTTTCACTGTACGTGACTTCAGGTTTTCACTGCAAAGTAGATGAGAACTGCATTCTTCTGGGCTACTGCACAGCATGTAATGGTAATTTCTTACTGACATTTCAGGACAACTTATTGGTCCCATCTTCAGGGGCAAGATCCTTGACCTTATCACACAGCGAGTAGTGGGAATTTCTTTGTCTTCTTAACAACAGATTTTACTGGCAGGAGGGGAATAGATATATCTAACTCCAACAGTTATATAACATCAAATGACGTTAGATAATCACAGTTGACAAACTTAAAAGGATTTGACAGGAAGCTGCTGTGGCCTTTTTCAACTACTATCCTGAAACCTACTTGGAGGGACTGAGGTAAACAACAAAAAAATTCAAAAAGTTTAGTCACCTGAATACAACATACATGACCATTACCAGCTTCACTGAAGTTGGCTGGGGACAGGACACCTACTGGCTACAGATCATGTGCTGTGATGAAACCACTGACACTGAAATATGGTCTCTGTTCCCACAGAACCATCTGCTTTATTGCGAAGTGTGAAAATGCAGTGGCATCTGCTGACTATAAAACAAGAGTGTGCTACCTTTTAGCATTAGGTTCACTTTCATTACTGATGTGGTAACACCCACATGTTATCACATCTCTTTCCCCTTTTCAGTACTCCGTTTCACCTCACAGCTCTCCTTCCTCTGTCTGCACACCAATCCACATACCGACCCAGACAACAGTCGCTTAACCATCACAGCATATTCAGTTCTCCATTTTCCCTCACAGTAAACTCCCTCTCAGTAGTCTCAGATCAATGCACCAAATCTGACCGTAACTATTTCTCCATTACCCATCAGAGCGACTCTCTCTCTCTCTAACTTCAGTCTCTGCTCCAAGATTCTCAAACCAACCACCGCTTACCATCGCAGCAAAGCACTCTCTCGGTCCCTCTACCTCTGTCTCGCTAGCAAAAAGGCCCTTTAGTGCCCTGGCAAGCGGAACTACATTCAACAAGCCACGCCTACCGACTCTGCCAACTAACCAATGGCAGAACAGGCAGACCAGGCTTGACAGCAGGCGACCAGAATTTATTCTGGTCGTGATTCAGACCAACAAACATTCATTCAGAAGGAGTAAACTGCCTCTGACACATCAAGAAAGAATACTAGCAAGATTGGAGGAACAACCCCCGACTGCCCAGCCACGATGCCTCATGGACCAGGCACTATACTGCCTATAGCAAGCAGCCTTCACCCCGCACCTGTAACTAGCCGCTAAAGTTCACCATGGCCCTCAGGCCAAGCCCAGCCATGCATCCAAAATTTAATCATGCATACAGGAATTTCAGCAAACAATTAACACGTGCTTTTTTCTCTTTTACGAATGAGTATAATACTTAGGCAACATCTGGTAATTCTATTGACACATAAAATTTATAAAGACACCATGGAATTAAACAAAGCCAAATGTTACAAAATACAATTAAATAATAACTCACTGAATGAAGCAACACTCCACAGAGCTTGCAGCAAGTCAATCTGATATTACACACAAGTCCCACCAACCAGTAGAGTGCATTAAAATATTTCATGTTTAATCTAATATGCTATTATTAATTGTCCACTTTAAGCAAAACTTTTAATGGCCACAAAACTTTATATTTATTTCTGTTTCTACACATGTCACTAACACATTTCTGTGGGACCATTGTTTATGCTCCTGAAAAAGGTTAAATACAGTCTTCAATTAAAAGTTTACTTAAATAGCAATTCTAATCCCATCTCCTAAGAAGCAAATTTTTTAATAGGCCTAGTCATAAACCATCTGCCTGCAGGTGGCACTTTCTTCTGCATAAATTCATTAAGCACAATACCCTTTGTAAGTTTATGTCACTCATATGGTGCATAATCTTACAATTAACACATTAACCAACAAATGCACTGAATAAAATACAGCTTATGAGAAGTATTAAAACTCCTTCCTGTTTTGGCACTGGGGTACAATCCTCTGAGGGTTTTTTTTAGAACAAAAGAACACCTAGCTTAGCATGCTGGGATTGTATTTCTTTGTTCTAGAAAGTTCTTGATGTATGCACCCCCAAGTGCTGAAACTTGGAGCAGTTTAATACTTGTCATAAATTGTATTTTATTAGGTGTATTTGTTGGTTAATGTATTAATTCTTTTGGAAGATTTAGAAAAAAATGTTGACAAGCCACTTAAAGTCTTGAAGAAATGTTTGCACTCTTTCATTACTGCTAAGCTCTGCTAGAGAACTAAATTTATACAATTAACATAATGGTATGTGAACAGTGCACTGGGATATATGAAAGGATATGTATTTGTAAACCAGTTCGTGGCATTTCATTTCACATGCTCCACTGTGGTTGGGCCAACTAATTTTTTTGTCACACTCAAACTTGCTTGTCAATTTCCTTATGTAATACATACCGTCCATTACACTGTATAAGAATACTTATTAAAACTAACTCCATCTGTTTATCACTTGTTGCACTATGTGCTTATACAAACCACCAGATATTCTGTCAGAGCTAACATCAGTGAATCCTAAAACTTGTTCGCAAATTTTGCTGTCACTTAACTAGTGAAGAAATGTAGAGAGTTGATATTTGATTGATTGTCTTATATTTCGTCTAGCACGATCGAAATGAATTTAGGAACCTGAATTTTTTCATTTCTTCTTTTTATGACAATTGACACAGCTTTTACATGATCATGCTGAATGTCTGCAGAAGTGACTTCAATAACTGTGGCTGAATTAAAACTGTTTTCAAGAACTGGGTCATACATTTTTTAGCCCATTGAGAAATTCCATAACATTTCCTTTGAGTAAAGATGTGTACGACCCATCATGGCCCCAGAACCGAAGTCGTTGATCAGGTAAGTAAAACACAGCATCAATAAACTGACATAATATTAATTTGTTCATCACTGCTTTATTATGACTGGTGACAACACTCCTGCATCCAGCAACAAGGAACAGGTCAATCCTCTGTTGCTTTCCAAATAATTTTAACTGCAGACATCAGTGCATATAAGTTTGTGATTTTGAGTGTTTTTCCTGCACATTTGAAAACAACTTGAATCTGAGGAACCCTGTTTATTCCATATGTAATGCTTGTTAGGAAAGAGTAAAGAGGCCAACAGTTAAATTGGCTGTTTCACATCCTGCTAACCAGTCAACCTCTTCATACTCAGATATGCAAAAATGTCTTCTATACTTTCTGGCTTAGTTTTTATGATGAGTCATTAAATTGGGTAATGGTACAGTAGGACGATCTTTATTCACTGTTCTTAATGTACTGTGTAGTGGGAACATAGAAAATGAATTATTCAATAGTTCTTTAAGAACTACATTTTCAGCCATTTTAATTAGTCTAAAACAAAGCAAAATGATGAAGGGAGACAGTATACTATCTAAATATGAGTATGATGTAAAATAATAAAAAATAATAAAAGGATAACAACAAGATACAGATTTCAAGGCACAATGCACTAACTAACCTCCTACAACAAACTTGCATGCCTGTGAGTATCTACAACAGTAATCTCCCCTCACCCAACATAGTTGTATCAGTGACAAAAATAACATGTTTGCCATGTGCTGAGAACATCCAGTGCAAATACCTCCTCGGGTGCAGGTGCGCCAAAGTTGAGTGGAAGCATACAGAATGACATGGAGACAACAGCTCAGATGTGCAATTAAATCATAGGGATGAATTTATACAGAGTACACACCTAGCACACTTGGCGAAGACGTCCCTGTGAAAATCTACATCATGTTGTACTAATGAAAATTTGTCATCATACGCATGGTAACTACTTCATACCTTGCCCATGGTGCTAAAACTGAGTTGGAACAGGAATGTAAGACAATCCACAAGGTCCAAGCCACGAGACTCCACAGTATCCAGATACTGAAGGATGAAGTACCACACCTGAGATGGTGTATCAAGCAGCAGAAATTGAAATCCTTCCCGTGTGATCACAGGACTCCCATCCTCTTCATCACTGCAAACAGATCAATGAGCAACTATAAGATGTCGCATTATAATAATTAATCAGTTACTATGTCATGTTACAATAAGTCATCAGTTACTACCACCACACAAAATTATTTTGCATGGATGACATGTTAATTTTCCATGTGCCTAACCAACCAACAACATATTGGAGAGTCCTTACTATGAAATTATCAGGTGCTCAGCTAGTCACAAAATTCTCCACATTTTTATGGAATTCAAATGGTCATTACTGCAGTCATAAGCACCCACCACTTGTCCCTATCCTAAGCTAGATCATTCCAGTCCATGCCTTACCATCCCACTTATTGAAGATCCATTTTAACATTGTCCTTCCATCTATGCCTAGGTCTCCCAAGTGGCCTCTTTCACTCAGGTCTCCCACCAAAATCCTGTATGCACATGTCCACATGTCTAACCTATCTCATTCTTCTTGATTTGATCACCTGAATAATATTTGGTGTACAAATCATTAAGCTCCTTGTTTGGTAGCCTTCTCCATTCCCCTCTAAATAAAGTAACAGCAAATTTTCATAATTCTTACAAACAACCCAACACTCAATATGACAAAGCCAAGTTATCTTTCTTGGGTAGACTAATTATGACAGGATAGACAAATAGAGTGGATAGGAAATGAATACAGTACAGAAAGTACAAAGATACAAAATGGATAAAGAAGACAAAGATGCAAAAGGGACAATAGAAATAAAGAGAGGGGTGTAGGAACTGTTGTAACACAAAGGACAGGGAGGACAAAAGGTGAAGAAGAATGGCAAAGGGCCAGACAAATAACAGGGATAAGGACAAGGAGAGAGGAGGTGGAATGAGGTAAAGGAAATCAAGAAACAGGAACTGTTTTAGCCCAAGAGAACAAGGTAGGAAGGATGGGAGTATGGAATGATGACAGGACGAAAAATTAAACCAGATGGGAAAGAACATAGAAGAAAAAAGGAATAACGGTACGAATGGGACAAACAAAGTGAAGAATGGAAGTGAACTATTTTTTAAAAACAAAAAAGTACTAACAAGGGATTTCTCCAATGCCACGCTTTCACGTTCATACCAATGACACAGTTTCCATGAAGCCACACTCACACTCTCAAATCATGCTATGGCTGCAAGAAATAAACTGCTCCTTCAGACATACATTTAAATTTACGTTCTTCTACCCAAGTCTGTGATCTGAAATTCAACTGACCGCTTCATGAGGCCTGCATGAAGGAGGATACGGACGGCATCAGCAGATATGCCCTCCTGCTGCTGTGATCCAACCATGTAATGCAGAACACACTCCCATCGCTCCATGGCATAGCTGTCTAAGTATGGTATGTCACGTGGTTTGCTGTCCGTTTCCATCTGTGATGACATGCTCCATGGCTTTCCTCTAACAAAAAACAGTGTTCAACACAAAATTTTTTAACTGAATTTCCAGATTTTGAATACACAATTACACAAGTAATTTCATTATTCACATACCCAGAAAATCTCCACATCGAGGTTTATGAATGCTACATCACACAAACAGCCTTCCCCCTGTTAGTGTTCACTTCTGCCATAAAAAAGCTGTACAAAGTGGGACAGGGAAAAAAAAAAGACTAATTAAAAGAAAAGAAAGAAAAAGAAGGAACTGTGGGTTCTTTTTACATTCCGTGTAGGGTATACGAATTTGGGTCACTGTTACTCTTTAAGTATCTACTTATTCCTGCTCAAATGTATCTATTCTACTATCATGTTAACCCTTTCATGCTCGATGTTGGCCACATTAGACAGACAGTATGTGGTTTCAAATTCCAAAGTTGCCTAAAGCTGTCACCAAAAACATGCAGCCATTTAAATATTTGTCCTTTTCAGAGTGCCCTGGGCATTCAATTCTGACACAGAAGGGTTAACACGTGTAATCCAAGCCACATGCAATCAACTTTATTTGTCATACATTTACTATTATTTATTTTATAATAATCACTACAACAAAATCCTACCACTGAATCTCACTGAAAGTAAAACGAAACTGAAATCATGACACGTTTTAAAGTAATCTTCACTCAACTCACTAAATGGTTCACAGCCATATTTTAACTCTGGACTCTTAAACAATAGTTATATTAGTACCAAACAAGTTTTTGTACCTTGGGAAGAATTCCTGCTAAAATATTCTACAAACAGCGTCTGAAGTAAAATGTCCTGTTGAATTTTAAAGTTTTATTTTCTGTACTCTGACACAAGTCATCATTTAACAAGAGAAGAAATATACATGTAACTTGACATTGAGGTGCACTCATCCAACCATTGTTGCTGTGGAAAATCACTAAGTATTAAATATTCTGAATGTGCATTTGTAGCCTTCGGTATCCAGCATGCAATGTGCATGTGCCATATTGTCATCTGTAGCCTGCCAAGCCTGTTATATTTTTCCACATTACCTCATAAATGGCATGATTAAAATAAAAAGTTACTGCAAACAAAATGTGTGTTGTGATTTTTCCTACAACTTTTGTTGAAACATTTCTCATTCAAAAAATAACTAAGTGAGATATGATTAAAAACGTATATTGGTCTTCATGTAAAGTACCTGTTAATCTTGTCTGATTTTAAAGATTGAATTTTCTGGATAGTTTCAAAAACTACTCAATAACAAATTTCATGAACATCTGTCCAGTAAGAGCCAAGCTGTTCCATGCAGACAGATGGACGAATGGACTGACAGACAGACATGATGAAGCTAATAGATGTCTTTCACAAATTTCAATATGCACCCAAAAAAGCAGAGGTTCCTGAAATAAAATAAAACATTATGTATATACACCTGCAAACACTTTTCTTCCCACACACTCACACAACTCTAATTTAGAAGTTTACAGCTGTACTGTTAAAAGTATGAAAATGTGGGGTTGTACAAAGGCTGACATTGCACTTTCAGTTCATGCAATTCCTAAGTGTTCATTTCTTCTCACTAAGCATACACAACATTGTTATAAGTCCTTAGTGCAACCCTACAACTGTTGAATGCTTGGTGTGTCAAGATACAAATCAAGTCATTCCACTAATTTGTGGATTTTTTTTAGGGGGGGGGGGGGGGGGTGCGAAAGGGGGGAGAGTCCCCTGCACCAAATTGAAAAAAAGTTTAAAAAAAATAATAAAAACAACCGAGCGTC
>Ga0123352_10017905_pt1 | contig 11288 bp, 7 predicted proteins | sample TergutLab28metaG_FD_89700 | JGI IMG/M metagenome (GOLD analysis project Ga0123352, IMG submission 89700) | Labiotermes labralis P1 segment gut microbial communities from Petit-Saut dam, French Guiana - Lab288 P1 | ecosystem: Host-associated > Arthropoda: Insects > Digestive system > Gut ... | reverse complement strand
ATGTTTTCTTTACTTAAAAAAAAAAAAATTTTAAAAAAAAATTAAAAAAAAAAATTTTTTTAAAAAAGGGGGAAAAAAAAATCAAAAACAAGTTTTTTTAAATCTTCCCCCCCCCCCCCCCTGAAAATTTGTGGTTAATTTGCTGGGAATCCAACATAACTGGGGCTCATTTTCAAGCTATAAATTGACACAACATAGCATTAGCATTTTTTTTTTAAAAAAGCCAACTGACTAATCTTATTTGAAATTTCGCATTCAACAGAGCATGTAACATCCAATACGAGTATTTAGTTGTTTTTTTTTTCCAATTAAATAGTAACAGTAACACATACAACGCATAGTATTAAGTAACACTAAAAGTTATTACAGAACTGCTTAATAAGCCATGAATAAATACTATAACCACAAACAACAGTACAATCCTAGTCTACAGGAAAAAAATTTCAGAAAAAATTTGAAGTGACTAATATGGTACATGGTTTATGTTACACATATTTATTTTTATTTTAACCCTCATCCTGCTAACGTGAAGAATATGGTGAGCTCCTAATAATGCTAGAAAATGGCAGATGGGATTTAACTCGGCGGCGTTTAAAAGGTTAATTTGTAATCATATTACTTTGGGTAATATTTAATTTATAAAATAGCTTGTTTCAAGGCCATAATCAATAAATAATAAAGAGCTCTTACGTAATAAACACGTGTTTGCCATAGACTGAATTCTGTCAGTGCTGTTTATTCACAAGAGTTATTAACAGAAATAAAGGAAAGTCAGTACAATGTGTAAAGATGACTGTCCCTTGACATTAGCTCCAATGCAATGTTCCTCACCTGAGAGCAGCATTATTTCCATACAGCTCAAGGTTGAGGTTATAAAAGACCTCAGTCTTACTGCAATCTACTTCATCCACACGTTCACACACTCTTGTTTCTTGGTCAAAAACTGTGCCATTCAGGCATAAAAATTTAATGTCTGTTGTCTCTCCTACAAAACAAGAACACAGTGGCACTACCAAATGCATATTTATTGACTTCTAAACAGTTTACCTCACACTAAACAAGGTATGACTTAAAAATTCTCTCACATGGTTTAAAACAATAGCAACAGGAAAAACAAGGCAGTACAGTTGTAGCTGAAATTAAGTGTATTAAAAAAAAATACTTGTAAATCAAAATCATAAGTAGTGATTGAGAATGGTAATACAGTTCACCTATGCACCAACGTAACTTTTTAGAAGATAAGAAGTTAATATCAGACACTTAGTTCAACAACAACATGCTTACAAAACATGCAACAGAACTCGGTATGAAACAAAGAACTGAAGTTCACCATGTGAACGAAATAAATTATATTTGTCTTCCTACTACCAAGTCACATAAATAAATATCTCACATTCTTTCCCTTATTTAATCCTTGGTACCTACATGGCTAGTACAGTTTTTCCAGCGTCCCTGATTAGACACTATATATACAGCCATTCAAGACCGCACATCAATGACAGCAGTAATTAGTAATTTCAATACTGGAACAAATGAAAGAGAGGTTGATGATTGAGTGATATTTGCAGAGCTAACTTGTAAAATTCTGTCATAAATTTGAAAGGTAATTACTTTAACACTGTGACTTATGTCAACACTGCACCAGATTGTGGTGTTCTCAGAAAAAAACCTTTCAAAAATGTAAAGCATATTATTGTATTCTGATGTGTCTTGACTTGTCTCACGAAAGTAATTATCAAATTTATTGCATACTTGCAGTCACTGTATGTTCCAAAGATTCTGTTTATTTGAACACACTGATGGAAACATACAATAATAAAATATCAGACATATGTTTCCTGCTAATAAAGTATTATCTTGCAGTGTCATCTTGTCTACTGCATTCCATACTTAGTATGCCACAGTTTCACATGTCTACAGTAGCAAAATATGGTGCACAATGTGACTCAGATTCAAGCAGTTCTGAATTGCTGACAAACAACTGAACTTCCTATCTTCAGTACAATCCAAATGACGTAAAAATGTATGTAGTGAATCTGCAACTTGTAATTCACTGACAGTAGAAGTTAAAGCACTAGCAAAATAAAAATTATATACATATTTTTTCACTTAATGTTACTCACAGTAACTTTTTCTTACACGACAAGTTGACAATTTTCTTACTTCTATCCATAAACAGATCCTATGGAGAGTTGCCAGCGAGATTTCAGAATAACAAAATAATTCTCTTGAACACATTGTATTTTACTCTGCCAAATTTGGATTTTCTGAAATCAATGCTTCTGTCTCACTTCTTTTCCACATTTCTGAGTATGACAGTGTTACTTTTCTTGACATTACCAAGCATTGTCTAGGTGACAGTTCAGTTTATTCAATTCCATCAAATCCATTACAAGTCCAAGCAAGTTTATTTTAAAATGTTTACATTAGTAACATTCAAACAGGGAAAGCATTGTTTTCACGGTTTCTTACAGTCATCTTAATCTTATTACATGAACATGAGTGTAACATTTCAAGAGTTGTGGAATCAATCGCAGCCAAAACATTAAGAAACAGTACTGTGGATCAAATAAGATGTACCAAATTTCATGCTGTATGTGTTAGGACACCATAAAACATTTAGAATGCTAAATAACACATTATTTAAAGTAGTAATGTTCCTACACTGGCAGTGACACTTTATAAAATAATGCATTTCTGAACAACACAGACCTTTTTGTCCAATTGTGCAAACATGAAACATCTGGCAACCCGTCTCGACATCTGCATAGTAACCTCCAATAACTTTACCCTCACAGGAAAAATTGGTGTCTGGCAAGTTATCAAAGTCCAAGTACTAAAAATAAAAAAAATTATCTCTTAATTAATGAGCATACTACACTTGTACGTAACACACAAGCAATATGATGTAGAAAAAATGTTCATCATCATAATTTCTACCTTAAACACAATTTCGAACATCTTTACGTAAACTGTTACTATCTGTATGGAAGTACTTCTTTTAACCAAGAGGCCAGTGGTCCTTTGGTCTGGCATGCAAGACTGCCCAAAAGAGTCTTGGTGATTGTCAGCTGTGGAGGATGGTAAAAGGCTGCATTGATGCAGTAAGGCCAAGTCTTCCAGACTTTAGACAGTGAATGACAGAAATCAGTGTTAACAAGGAGGTGGTGATATGCCATAATGTTGTTCAGGCAGCATATAATCACATGCTTCTCTGCACAGAAACCAACGAAACAAGTTGATAGAATATATGGGCATGAGTGCCAGCACAAAGGTGCAGGTTTGTGCACGAGAACCATCTTGGGATTTTGACATACATACCTAGTGTATATTTAGTATTTATTAAATCAAACAATAAAAATTATACTATGCAAGATTAATCTCATACATATATTACAATTTTAGTCTAAGGGTAATTTACATAGTTGCTATCTTGAAATAAAAAATTTCAGTCAATTTCTCTGCAAATGAAAATTAGAAATTCTTGTTACTTTGCAGATGGCTAATGCACACCTCCTTCAAAACATCCTGCCTCTGCTGTTGTATATGAGTATTCAACAAATTAGCTTCCTCAGAATTTTTGTTACTGAAAAGATATGTGCCTAGAAATGCTAACAATTTACTGGAGGGCACTATACCATGTATACTGTTTTAAGAGGGCCAAACCATATTGCTAGTAATTTGTACATATATGAATGGCAAAATGATAAGACTGATAAGAAAGGACAAACTGGTAACATGTCTGGGATGAATAACCAGTTTTAGAAACTGATGATTTGTCAAATTTTATTTCCTCCTGTGCACAAAATGCTTAGAATGATCACATAATTAGACTCACAGTACCCACAGGAAAAGAAAGATCATGAATTAGAGGAATATTTATTGTGGTTTGAATTTTGTATGACATTTTCAAGTTGCATGATATACTGCCAAGACAGAAATGAAGAGTTAGCTAAAGCTCCTAATTGTTCATTTTCATAATACTCTCTCTCTCTGCCCACAATGTGTCCAACTGCATGCTTGATTTCCAGATCATATAAACAAATTTTGATTAACATGGATAAATGTGGTATCTACTATGTGCTGACATATAAATGAAACTTACCCCTGGAACCATATCTGGTGAACAATGGAAGACATGTTGCATGTGAAATATGAGTAGGAGTGCTGAAAATAAGATATTACACGATCAGTTCAATATGAGTACATACCACTCGACTGCAAGGCAAAAATTCTTTTGCTGTTTCATGTTTTGCAATTGTGATTTTTTTTAAGTGCATCACTTAAGAGAATGCATTAGAATTTTTCACAGCCCTTTCATACTTCTATATCCTAACAACAATTAAAAAATAACATTCGTTTATGGACATTTTCAAATCTGTTACAGGCCTGTACCGCTGTTTTCTAATCTAAGTTTCAACAGCCTCTGGAAGTGCACTGAAAGTGCTGACAGTGTTCTACTTGAGGGTGCCTACGTTACATAAATTTAATACCAGGAAGAACATAGGTTGCTATTCGTGTCTGTTAGGTTTCTGGTTCTCTGTCACGTGGTCAATACATCCTTGCTTTGAGAAGGAAAATTAAAGAGAATCTCTGAAGCTTTGTGTAAAGGTCGCAGCTGTACGTTATCCAAATATGCTAATACAATCAGCTATCCCGGCTCCAACAAAACAATGACAATGCTATAACACGTAGTTGCTGTATCGTACTGGCGTCTAAACTCGGGATATTTAGGTTCCTGAAGCGAATTTTGCTGGACATTGGGAAATAGCTTTAAACCAATAGCACCGAACCTGTCCCGGGAAAACCCGGACGAATGGTATCCCCGCTAAAAAAGTTTGTCAACAAAGAAAAGAAAACGTGGGTCGTGTAAAATGGAGTTCTCCTTACCACTCTGGGTGAAGAGAAGTGAAACTTAAAATAGCAGTATTGTAGATTAGCTATTAAACATTCCAGTAATGCGAACTGAAAGTGATCTTGTTTTTACACGCCAGGTCAGAGCCATTCTGGACACAACAAATGAAATACGAGTGTTGCAAAACAGATCACGGGTTACCTACACATCAATGTAGACTTGACAATTTCCGCGCCACGAAACACATGTTTATCACACAATCGGTGCGCCTCCACCGTGTAACTTTCACATTCCTTCACTGCAGTGGCCAAGGCAAAAGCCATCCATCACAGCAACAAGCGAATAAGAAAAGGATACGTTCCAAACGTGGCCGAGTACACTCCGCTTACTTATCACGGGGCTTCCAGCTTGCGTTAATGTGCATGCGTACTGCGTATAGCACGTTTCGTAAAGTTCTTAAAATTAAACAGCAGATTTAAATGCTGTTTTTAAAAAGCAGTACTAGTCTTTAAATGTCATAGTGACTTTGTTCATACCAAATCTTTTCACCCCCGCCCCCACCCCCCACCCCCTAAAAAAAGTCGCACATTCGTGCGATTCCACGCTCAGACGCACAGGCCAAGAGGAAAATATATCTAATATATTTTTATTTCTTAAAATTTTCTTCACTCGGGCGTCTGGGGAAAGAATCTAACCTAAAGGTAAGGCCCTCTACGCCAAATAATTTTCGACTTATCGAATCTCAACTGTTTCGCAATTTCGAGAAAATCGTCCCACGGGCCACTCTTTCGAACACAATATCCCCGAACATATTAAGGTAGGGTCCTAAACGAGAATTTATTTCGAAGTTGATAAAACACGCTTTGAACCGCACACAACGCCATGTCTTTAAAATACAAGAAAGGGGGTTTTCCATTCAATTTTTACCTTGATTTTCATCTCTTCTTCAATCCTCCTTCGAAATCATAAAGAAATACCAGGAGATTCATTGTTTCCTGAACTTCAAAAAACTCTTGGAATAGACAGAGGCAACACAGAGAACAGGCAAGAAGAAAATAACTCTCCACGACATGAGCAGTTCAACGCCATATCTATCACAGTTCTGCGTAAACTCTAAACAAACTATCAGCTTTATATTTTTATGAGAATGTGAAGCGAAAGTCTTGATTCTTTCCCCGCAGGTCCTTTCGCATACCATGTTTTGGAAAAAATTCAATTCTGCTCTGATATTGAAATCTTTCTTGTGACGACACAGGTTCACAGAATTCGTCCAGTACTGGTATCGTACGGATTTCCTGACGCCGAAGTAAGGTTTCTACAGTATTCTGTCGTGTTGTAGCCGAAGATATGTAATTACATGTTCTCAAAATCGGTGCACAGCAACTGTGTCATGTTTAATTCAGACCGACATTACAAGAAACAATCTGCAGTCCCCTGCATATTTCGGCAGCATATAGCCTACTGTCACCTGATTAGTGTACCGGTAGGCGCCGCGGACTTAATCCTGAAGGACGAGCGCATAGTTCATTCAAAAGTTGCAAAAAACTAGATACCCCCCTGTTTTAATATTTATTTCATTTGATCTTGAATGTACAGGGGTGCTGATAAGTCCTTAGCCCGACCAGGAAGGAAACAAGCTAATGCTTCTTTCAGAATTGCGTGAATTTCCTTCGGCGTCTTGCCTTGCAAAAAAAAATTGATGGCAGCTTGCGTCTCGATGTTGTTGAAATCGCGAGCGTCCCTAACATGCTTCCGAGCTTGTTTCCTTCCTGATCGGGCTAAGGACTTATCAGCACCCCGATGTTCTGTTGTGTTTGTCTGAATGAAGTGACGGTAACTTACCAACAAACAATATTCAAACCTAGCCGTGCTATTTAGATTGACTTCAAGGGTAGTAAGAGTGCTTTTATCCACAGAACACCATAGTGTAGCTGGGTGAAGTTTAAATGAGAGGAAGTGAAGTGTCGACAAGTGTAGTGAAGGTCCTAGGAACAGGGCTTCTAAAATTATTTGAAAATATATAGATCATATGAAGTTTGCTGCTTATATCATCATATTTTTTCACATTCTTCTGATTCCACATTTATCATTGTATGTAAGGTTGTTATGTATTGTATGTTTCTGTTTAATTTTTTTAATTTATATATTTTTTATCATTATGTTTATATATTCTTATTGTCATGTTTATGTATTCTTATGGTTATGTATGTGCTGTTCTGTGTATTCTGTTTCATTGTGATGTTCTATGAATTGTTTGTGTGTAAATGGGTATTGTACTGCTGCCACCGGGTGTCAAACCAATTGCAGTTAACAAATATATCAAATAACTGGTATAAAAGGACATCCAACAAAACTTCCTTCAGTGCAGTTTATTCCCTCCCTGCAGTTCATATGTCCTAGAACTCACCACAGTTGTCCATGGAACACGAAGACTACGCAGGTAATACATACATTTCTAGGAATACAGTAGCGGTAACATTTGATCGGGAAGCCGTCTGGCTTCTGTCTCTGTTATGGGCGGCCTTCTCGATTCTTCGCCTTGAGTTTCATCTCTGGTGGAATCACAAACGTACAGACAATGTGTGCAGCAACAAGCGACAGAACACAATAGGCCGGTCCCCAACTGTGCACCCCACTTGGATTATTAGAATTTCGAAATGACGGCGACATGACTCCACCAGACCGTACAGTGTTAATTCCCGTTGAGATTGATGCTCTTGTCCGCTTTTATTACTGTCACAAAATCATTTCCTTACTCTGGGCTTAGAGACGCTAACGTCGCACGATTCGCTGACGTTAGTAACCAATGTTACACTTGCAATTTACATAAATCCCCTCATTTCCGGCTGGACATGGATACAACTGAACGGCATCTTCCAGAATCTTTAACAATGCTGATTATGTGTGCCGTGGCACGGAATCTTCCTGGATTTTTCTAGCAGGTCAAGTTTCAGGAAAGGAAATATATTCGAATTTTACTACCCGATTCTGTAGTTTAACGTAACGACTTTTTCTGGCCTATTCTGCAATCTGACACGAAACTGAAAATTTCTGTTTTAAAGGTTTCTCTATTTCTTTTCTCTGTCCACTTTGCATACTTCCGCTTCTTTTTCGCTACCGGCAATCGCAATAACGGTTTCCCTCACAACTTCTCAAACGTTTTCACACAACCCTCGTTTCTTACGCCACTGCAAGCAGACTCTTTTGATCCAAGAGGGGAGCTTAGACTGCTGGCTTTAGTTGATACACGCAAACCGTGCAGCACATGTAAGGAAATAATGCACAAAATTTCGATAAAGAAAGGAAAATGCCACTTGAACGACCAAATCTTAAATGGGACGATAATATTAAACTGATCTCTCACAAATAAGGTGTGGGAATGTGTACTAGAACCAGCGTAATTACTGTGCCGAGATCTTATGAACTAAGCAACAGACAATGAAAATTGCATTTTGACTATCTAAATCAGTGCTTTCTTTTCGAGAAATATCTAACAGTTACAAGTTGTCTTTTACAGCTAGAACTGTGAATCTGAGTGAGCACTAGTTGATCGGTAGCTAGTTAGCGATGTTTGGGGTAAACCGATCGGTCCCATCTTCAAAATATCAACACTACCCTTGAATATGCGACCGATAGGCTATCCCCACACGTTATTAACTACCAATCAACGCTGCGTAACATCCCAGAAGAGCGAAGACCTCATAAATTCGGTAGTTCTGTAGATCATGATTTCGCAAACAGATGCTACTCTAATAATACAGCGCATGTGGAATGTAAAAACAAAGGTGATGCCAGTAATAATAGGGGTGACTGGAACTATTTCAAAATCATTTAGAAAATACGTGAGCAATATACCAGGAAAATAATGAAGTCAAGGAAATACAGAAAACAGCCTTATTGGGCACTGCACACATACTTCGGAAAGTACTAATGTAAAAATACAATAGATTCAACACTGTAACTAACGGTATAAGCACCATGAATAGTAACAAGAGAATAGCTGCAACACTGTATTCCCTAGGGACACAGTTTGTCTCAGGAATTTAAGTACAAGTACCCTGCATAAAGGAGATGATGATGATGATGATGATAATAATAATAATAATATATGATGATGTTTGCACTGATATAGGATTTATTGCTCCCAGTGCTTGAAATATTTTATTAATTTTGAAACGACCTCGACGTATGACTCGTTGTACGTGTCAACTTTCACACCGACGGGCGAGTAGGAAGGCCGATTTTATGTGTGGTCAGTGTATATTCACGACAGCCAAAGTGCGATGCTGATCTTGGGCATAAGTTAGACCGAGATTTGTTTATTTTTAAAGGATATACAACTAGTTTTAACAATTTTAACGGATATACAACTAGTTATAACAATTTTAACGGATATACAACTAGTTTTAACAATTTTAACGGATATACAACTAGTTTTAACAATTTTAACGGATGTACAATTAATTTTAACAATTTTAACGGATATACAACTAGTTTTAACAATTTTAACGGATATACAACTAGTTTTAACAATTTTAACGGACACACTAATTTTAAAATTTTAACGGATACACAACTAGTTTTAACAATTTTAACGGATATACAATTAATTTTAACAATTTTAACGGATATACAACTAATGTTAACAATCTTAACGGATATACAATTAGTTTTAACAATTTTAACGGATACACAACTAGTTTTAACAATTTTAACGGATATACAACTAGTTTTAACAATTTTGACGGATATACAACTAGTTTAAACAATTTTAACGGATATACAACTAGTTTTAACAATTCTGATTGGTTTCAAATTTGTGGTCTGCGTATCTGAACATAGAAAGGACGCGATATGGTACCTTTCTGTCCGTAGGTCTTTCTCCTAAAAACCATCCCACCACGCCAATAAAATTTACATATTGAATTGTTTGGCGTTGGGTTGGCGAATCAAGATTTATCTTGAAGTTCTATATTCACCATTTTCAGTGTCTCAATAATATTTCAAACCTTTACTACCTCGCCATTCTACACTTATTTTAGCCACTTTAGAATTCCGGTTAATAACTTGAAAAACTTATTTTCCTGAAATCGACTAAATGTTGTTCTTTCAGTCTTGGGTGTGAGAGCTTTCCAAGATATATATTACATTCTTTTCCTTCCCTTAAAACTTGGTGTAAGAACTCTAAAGATGACAAAGAAGTGCCGAAACATGTTACAGTGATGAACAGACTACTACTGTGTATGCTGTATGTGCACTTGGTTGTAGTAGTACAAGTAAACATGAGTTCTCATTTCTCACGCTTCTTATAAAGATTTGTAAGTAATAAAGACGACACAGGCCTGCACAGTTAAAAGAGTATTAATTCCATTGAGTATTTAGAGGAGCTGGAATATCGTAGTGGGTACTGCGGCTACGGGCTGGACGTTCCGGGCTTCGAATCTTTTTAGGGGAAATAAAGTTTTTCCTCTCCAAAACGTATAGACCGGCTCGGAGGCCCACCTACCTTCCTCTTCAGTGGATACCGGTCTTCTTTCCCGCGGTTAAAGCGGCCGAGGCGTGAAGCTGACCACTCACCTACACCTAGTACCGAGGTTGAGAATGAGGGGATCTAGACCTCTACTCCCTCTACATGCCTTCATGAAGTGGATCGGAAAAAAATCTACTTATTAATTTACTTTTTTAGTGTTCAGATTTAAAAGTACTATACTATGTAACATGATTATAAAAATCCGGGCTCTCAGTAAATATTTCAGCTCCTTCTGGCGCTTCTGTGCAGCCCTTTCGTTTAATTAGGACGCATCAGGAACCAGGCCTATGTAGAGTTACGCAGATAAGATCCATGTCCAATGTGATGTGAATTGTTTTTAGGCGCGTTCGCAAAACTCCGAAAAGCGACTATTAGTTTCGTCGTGGCTGCCTCTCCAGCAGTCTCTGTCTGCACGCAACAATTCGGCTTCAACAGAAAGGATTTTCATGAAATTTCATATTTGAAAATTTGTCGAAGATCTGTCAAAATTATATTTCACTGAAATTTAATTTTACATGAAGACTTACGTAATTTATGATAATATCGCGCTGAATTTTTAATGAAATGAGAAATGTTTCAGGAAAAAGTTGTAGAGAAAACCAAAACATGCATTTTATGTTGATGCATTAATACTTACTTACTTACTCACTCCATGGTGCAGAGTCCTTCTTAAGAAGCTAACTGGCTTGCAGCTTGTCAAGAAATTCACCGCATTTCACGGAACCCGAAGGTTCATTACCGCACTCACAAGAGTCCGCCACCTGTCTCTATCCTGGGGCCGCCCAATCCAGTCCATATACCCACATCCCACCTCCTGGAGATCCATCCTAATATTATCCACCCATCTACGCCTAGGTCTCCCCAGTGGTCTCTTTCCCTCCGGTTTCCCCACCAAGACTCTAT
>Ga0123352_10017902_pt1 | contig 11288 bp, 13 predicted proteins | sample TergutLab28metaG_FD_89700 | JGI IMG/M metagenome (GOLD analysis project Ga0123352, IMG submission 89700) | Labiotermes labralis P1 segment gut microbial communities from Petit-Saut dam, French Guiana - Lab288 P1 | ecosystem: Host-associated > Arthropoda: Insects > Digestive system > Gut ... | reverse complement strand
TAGTGCCGCGGTCATGGAAGAGTATAGCTATACCTCTACCCACCCTCTGGGCCACACCGGGCCTGTAACGGGATCACTTTACCTTTACGTTTCTACTACTTACTTACTCCATGGGGTAGAGTCCTTCTTGAGAAGCTAACCGGTATTCAGCTAGTCAAGAAATTCCCCGCATTTTATGGAACTCGAAGGTTCATTACCGCATTCACAAGTGCCCGTCACCTGTCCCTATCACAGTATCAATCCAGGTCGGAGGCTTTCTGTTCGAACATTTCGTAACGAGATATGTTTTTACGGCGAGGAGGTGTTAGCACTTAGACCAAACCCCAACCTTGAGGACTACCCCTTGTCGGCTGTCCACGACTGCTTATTCAATATATTCGCAGTTACCCTCCATATTGGAGGCCGTTCCTCCATACGCAACCTGAGGACGCGCCATGACGTGGTGACAGAGACCCACTTATCACGTATTATTATTATTATTGTTATACAATTGACAATTGGGCTGTTTGGTTGGCTCGTCGGGAATCAGTAACCTTTCTGCTTAGAAAAACAACCTAGCAGACATGAACTCTTATTAGCCTACGCAAACCCCTATATATATCCTGTTTAGGTTACTCGGCGTGCCGGCCGAGATTCAAACCGGGAATTACACAAGTATAATCCAGATGCTTTGCCGCGTGAACCGGATTGTTGGAAGTATAATTCTAAAATGGATCTTACATGCGCAAGGCCGGATGGTATGGCTTGAATTCAGAAGGCTTAGGATGCGGTACTTTGGCGGACTTCTGTGATTACAGCACTTATTCTTCGGGTTCCGTAAAGGTGGGGGGGGGGGGGGAGGATATCTTAACCGCATGCGCGGCCGTTGGTCTCTGCACCATGGATTTTATTAGTTAGGTCTAATAGCACCGACTGAAATGGGGCGGATGACTGTAAATCATGAGTGGGAGGATGCTGCTGGGGCTTTTGTCGGGGTATTTTGTGGGAATTCACCTGGAAGGATAAAAGAAAGTTACGAGAAACCACGACGGCGGAAAGATGGAATTTTTAATTCCTAATTTAACGCGTATTTTCCCACTATATACGAGGGAGAGTGAAATGAAAACCTTAAATTTACCATTAAATAAAATGTTCTACATGTAAGTTTTGCGTGAGTTCTGCTGGGCTCTAGATGATTTCTGGGAGGGTTTATTTGTAGTTCTCATTAGTTATTATTGGTTGATCAAGTATCCTTGTATTTAGTAATACATTTTAGTTTCGGTTAAATTTTGTGCCAGCGGCCGCGGTTTATACCTTGGAAGCGTTTGAATGTGTTCGGTATCAGGTAGTTATATTGTTTAGTTTGATTTTATTTTGGTGATTGTTAGATGAAACCCTTAAATATTACTATTAAATTTAATGGTAATATTTAAAGTTTTCATTTGGCTCACCCTCGTAACTGTTAACACGGCGTTACACAGGTAGGTCTATGTTATTTGGAAATGTCATACGAAATTTAGGTTTTCAAAAATTAATGTCACTGGTTTGTCCATAAATTCTACAGGGAACGTTTGACGTAAAAGCCTGGACTCGTTCCATGAATAATAACTGATGTTGTTGATTAGTTCTGCATTGGTTAAAAGTCTGTAATTGAATCGCATGTGTAGTGTAAAATATTGTACAGTCCTTCAGATTTGCGAGTTGTGAAAGTGAAAAGAAATTATTAATAAAAATTAGTTAAGTCCTTTGCTTTTCGTGAAATCATTAACTGTATTTCAAGACTCAATCGCTGCAGTGACTGGGCTGAACTTACGAAAAATTTCGATTCAATTCCCGTCGCCCTCAAGAGATTCTTCTCTACTCCAAGGCACGACCGGCTCTGGGAGCCGCCCAGCCTCCTACTCAGTGGACAGAGAAGGCCCTTTTCTCCTGGGTTGAGGCGGCCGGGGCGTAAAGTTGGCCGCTTACACCTAGCTCAGAGTTTGAGAATGAGTGGAGTTATATCTCCACTACGTTGTATGTGTTCATATTGTCCGGAGGGAAATCTTTGTATTGTTAACTATAACTCATGGCAATGGCGATATCAGGAGCCTGACATTATCGTTCTGAAGTGAGAGAATAGCCCAAAGAAAGAGGGGTTCATCTACTGCGCTCAAAAGTAAATTTAATTTCACTTTGATGTCGCAATTGTTTTCCTGTTTTCCAAGTCTTCTGTGTGTCTGCTGGTTTTTTAAATCTCCAGGTTACAGACTATTCAGATTCTCGGACCTGTGGTACAGTCTGGACTTGTGTCTAATGTGCATCATGTACGGGAAGTTGCCTCCCAGTCGTAACTTGATCCCAGAAGTAATATTAACGTTTTATAACAAAACCGTGAGGGACTTTCTGAATAGTGAACACTTTGATACCGCCCTTCTAACCGTAAGAAGTGATTAGAAAACCCTGACAACTTTTAGTCAAGAATTCTGCTTGAAGATGCAAATGCTTTATCCCGCAGTCTGCTTGGACTGCCACCGTATTGGAGCGAGTGGTTGTCATCCGGTTGATCAAGAAACTTTATGTTGCTAGGGAAACCGAGTGTCAAGGGACTGGTCCGCAAGTCTGTCAACAATATGAATCCCGTTCATATTTCCACTTTGAAGCTTTTCTCGTATCTGTTTTAATAGTATATTCACTTCCAGGCCTTGTCCTTCGTTGGCCAGAGAGTTTCTTCTCTTGTCACCGATCAAAATTTTGTACGAAATTTTATTTCATGGGTGAATAATACGTCCATACATAATACATACATACATACACACATACATAATACGTACGTACATACATAATACATACATATATAATACATACATACATAATACGTACGTACATAATAATACATACATACGTACATAATACATACATACATACATAATACATACATACGTACGTGCGTACATACATACATACACACATACATATATATATAAAATACATACATAATACATACATACATAATACATACACACATACATACATACACACATACATATATATAATACGTACATAATACATACATAATACATACACACACACATACATACACACACACACACACACACATACGTACATACATACATACACACATACATGCATACATATATATAATACATACGTACATAATACATACATAAATACATAAAGTGCTTTTAAGGCACCATAAACATCGCAACACTTTTGATAAATGATTCTGTCCTTTATTTCGAACTTCGTGCAGTTTGAATGTGCAATTGTCCAGACGTGTTTGGACCAAGTGGCTTAATTTTCCAGTATTTGTATTATAAAATATGTTCCTTTGTTAGTACTTGCAGTTAACTCTCTGGTCGGCCGTGAGCTCTGAGGACCAGGTGAGAGATCTCTGGACAATCCACTGTACAGCTGTATTCGTGAATGTCAGCTAATTGTAGTTTACTGCAGAAATTATATTTTCCACCAATATTTGCAGGCACTTAAATGTGGGGTAACGCCCGACATGCTGGACAGAATTTGTGCAACTTATAACCGCTTGCCAGCAGGAGGACTGATATTTGCCTATCCAGTTAGCTCAGATAATGGTTGGCTTTCTCTTGAGCTATTTTGTGCAAAATGTATAAAATGAACGCATAGAGAAGGAGACGTGTGTGTCCAACCTCATGTTTCTTTCCCGATATTACGTGAAGTATTCTGGTAGAATTTAGTGTCTGAAGTCTGCATTCGAATCTGTCTTTCAGATTTAATGTTGGTTTATCTGGTTTAGTCAACCCCTGATTTACACACTGTTCATTCTGAACTTTATCAGTTTATTGAAAAAAGTAACATAAATTATTTACGTCTTTAAAATATTCGTCATTGTTGTGGTTTTGATGCATCACACTGGCACGTTTTTACACGCATGTAATGTAGTAGTAAAATTCCCCTGTTCTTATTTTAATACATGTACAGTACCTTACATATTTTATTATTTTGTACTGTGATCAACAAATGCACAGTTATTTCACAAATTCTCATACTCCTACATGTTTCGACACTATCGTGTCATCTTCGGGGAGCTTGTAATCAATACCTTGCCAAGTTACACAAATATTTCAAATGCAGCTGTTGGAAATACAATTTACAACTAAGATGTTTCACGTGGGTTTTATTCAAGTTCTCATATTATAGTCGTTTAAATCTCAATATTATAATTTGTTAAATAATTACGTATTTGTTGGTCATAATACAAAATAAAAAATCCCCTGTTCTTGTTGAAGAACTACGCTATGAAATCATGTAGGAGGCGGAGGTATAATGCCACTTGTTATTAACTTCGGCGCTGTAGAGATGCTTGTGGTCGTCCTCAGTCCCTGCCCGTTTTCCCTGACGCGCAGGAGTCTCATTTTAACTACAGCCCTGGTCTATGAACGCGGTCCGAAAGAAACATTCCTGTGCCTGCTGGGACTAGGACCCTGTTTAGTCCACTCTTAAGCTATCTCATGTTCGACACATGTCTAAAGTCCACTTAATGAGGTGTCGCAATTGTGCTTACTGTATGTATGCTGACCTGCTGACCGTATCTTTTACATGTCTGGCCTCTTCCATGTTTCTGTTGGAGTAAGATCGGTATATTGGAGAACATTAGACAGCAAGAAACTGCGAGTTATCTTGGGGCTGTATATTTGGGTTGAATGTCATTTAGTTCGTGACGGCAAAGTCCTCTATTAATTAAGTAGTTGTGCCTTTTGGCGTGTCTACCTGTTGATTTGTGTTACTGAATCATGGCCAGAATTTGTTTTTCTCAAGCCAGCATGTTGATGACCTCGCGATGTCGAAAAATGTAGCTGTACTGGTATTTTACAAAAAGTTGTTGTTCCACGGTTATTTGTTTGTTTCTTTCATCATGAATTTTATCGTAAATAGTTGTTTACGTTTTCTGAACAAGATGCTATTAGATAATAAGTGTACACTGTATCATTTTTCTCTACTTAATCCGTCATAATCACTTTCCTTAGTGACCACGTTCCTTTTCTTACGATTATACTCGTATCTAAGGCGAAGTGATACGGGTATGATTGTAGATTTATTTTTGTCTGTGCCATCACAAACTTAAGACCTAGAAACTTGTGTCTCAAGAGCAATAATCCTGAGGACTGAAACTGAGCGTATGCGTACGGCAGGAGCTTCCTGGGTGTGTATTGCGGAGTTAACTTGATTCAGATATCTTCCCTCTTACCGTCAAGGCTGGTAATTGGCACAGACGGCGATCTACACCTACTGCTCAGTTCGAGAGCTGTTCGTCTTTTTAGGTTTGTTTGCATAGTCACGAAGAACTCTTTTTGGCGTCATCATGTCCGTCTGTCCACTAATATCGGCGCCGATCCCAATGCACCGTCAAATTTGGTATTGGGAACTTGTGCGAAAAATTGTTAAGAAATATCAAGTTTGGTTCAAATCGGGCAAAAATGTCGGCCACTTGACATGTTTCATTGTTGCTGGCGGCATAAAAGCGCTCTCTTCATGTCAAGTAGTATCAGGCTGTTGGGATAGCTGAGGAGGAATAAACATTATGCGAACGCGCCCTATGTCGCGTGATAAGTGCACTGCATGTCTTGCTTTAATATATCTATTTTCAATTCCGTAAGACGTAACAGATGTCCTTTATAACAACGGTAGGCTCGTGTGCAGCAGTGAATTTCCGCACCTGCTTTGCGGTGTACTAAATGTTGATCTTTTATTTGAGGCTCTTACATTGACTTTCGGTGTCTGTCTAGATGTGAAAAGTCACTCCAGGCTTCGATATGCCCTGAATAAAACTCGGCAAGAGATTCCCAATTCGTATTTTCAGTAAGCGATTACGAAAGGAAAGAAACAAGTGGATAGAAAATGGCTGCACTGTCGGGTACTCTAGTTCGGTACCACTGACGCCATACATCCGGTACAGGTGGGATTTATTTCTCGGCAATTCTAAATTTTCCGCCATAGTGGTCATCCACTGTGGCCTCTGTGTGGGGGCTAACCTGACATGCTGCTTAAGGTGTACTTGAGCGCTTCCCGTGGCGGTAAAGATATACCTGTATTTGTTCTGGTAGTGAGTGGCTACAGTGTCCCTTTTATCGTGCTCCTAACCGCGGCTTCAATCCGTCGCGACGTCTCGAGACAGCTTCCTTGTTCAGGGACTCTGTAAAAGAGACGTTCTCTCTGTTGTGGTCTTTAATGCGACCGACGTCCATCCACCGGAGGATAAGATGAGTGAATTGGTCGAAAGCGAAAGGAAAGACGGTGCTACCGAAGTACTTTGTGAAATAATCTATGAAAGTGCCACGTTATTCGCTAGAATCGTACGTTGCCTTGATATTACATCAGGTCCTCCACGGAGAGTAGCCAGCGATTAACCCCTTGACCTCTGACACACTGTATTGCGTGGAAGTGTACATTCACACTCAATGTGTACAGGCAATGTAGGCGTAACCAGCACCCTCCTCAGAGCCATGAAATAACCACCGAATCAAATCACTAACTTCCGTCGGTGAACAGCTGTGTGGTATGACGGCAGGGACATATTTACCGGAGCTTAGACCAGCCAATGAACGGCGTGTTACCTGTGTGTGTGTGTGCGAATTTTACTTTTTAGTACTGACAGAACTGCCTGCCATGGCCAAATAGACATTTTAAGAAACTTGTTTGGCTGCCGGAACATGGGCAAAGCAAATCTAATGTTGTATCGGTAGACAAGACAGCTTTACCCACACCTTCTCCCACATTCAGGTAGGAATTTACTCTCTTGACCCAGTGGCGTAGTCTTGGTACGTAAATATGCAAATTTCTTGTGTTTCAGTAGTGTAGATCCGTTATTATTTACTGTAATCTACTTCCTATGTAGTTCCCAAGCAGGGGCCAGTGGCAGGTTCTTTTCAACACGGTGATGACCCTTCGAGTTCTTTAGAAGCCCTGCTAGTTCTTGACCAGCTGTGAGACTGTCGACTTCTCAAGAACTGTGCTCTGTCGAGTTAGGGTACGTTATGTTTTCTTGCTGAATTCTCTTCAAAAGTTAAGTAAATAATGCAGGTCAGCAAATTTTTTAAAGTTCAGGCGCCCTCAACGTGAAAATGTGTGGGCTCATTATAAAGACATAACCATTGTCACATGTGTTATATACACACATATATTTTTTGGGCTCAACAGCCCAACGCAGCCCATCGCCTCCTCATTCACGAGGTTTCTAGATCACACACAATGACACGCTACAGTCGACAGGACTCCTCTGGACGAATGATCAGCTCGTCGTTGAGACTTCTACCTGACAACACGTAACACTCACAACAGACAGACATCCATGCCCCCGGTGGGATTCGAACCCACAATCCCAGCAGGCGAACGGCCGCAGACCTATGCCTTAGACCGCGCGGCCACTGGGACCGGCAGTACACAGCAGTGTAATTTGATGAAGAATGTCGTATTCCGGGCTGTGATACCCTGTCATTCAGCAAATACATAACAGCGTTTTGGAGAAATCTGCTGCCTCTGTCTTCATGGTAGAAGACTCCCTCTGAAACGTTGGTGCTTTCTACCAATATACATGGCATCACATTTCAGTACATCGTCGTAGTCATTACTGTGAATCAGGAAAAATTACATAGTGTCATTCGGTGTTAGCAACTGAACTAAAACAACGTTCGTTATCTGCGCTCATCGTGGTTGTTATGCAGCATGTAGTGACAGTTTCTTACCGACGTTTCGGGACAACCTATGGGTCCCATCTTCATTGGATTACTTGACCCCTGAAAATGGGAACGATAGGTTGTCACGAAACGTAGGCAAGGAATTACCACTACACTCTGCGTAACAACCCAGAAGAAGGAAGCCTGAAATAACGTTTGTTAGTCGTAAGTTTGTTTTGCTACCAGAATTCATGCCTATGACTCTCATTCGCTGTGTTGCTGTTCCTACCAACCACTTGAAGGTTTTTACAGCCCCGGCGGTTCCAGATAGGTGCTGGAGTGTGAAAACTGTATGTGCTTAGGTTTACTGCGAGAAGCTCCTCACCATATTAAAGCATCTCTGTTTTGATGTTCTGTACACTGTAGTCAGTGTAGCGTAGTTAGTATAGTGAACGGGCTGTGGGCTGGACGGTGTGGGACTCGAATCTCGGGAGGTGCAAAAGATGATCTCTTCTTCAAAACATCCACACCGTCTCTGGGGTCCACACAGCCGCCTATACAATGAACACTGGGGTTCTGTCCCGGGATAAAGCAGCCGCGGCGTGAAGTTCACCACCCTTCTCCACCTACTGCTAGGTGAACAGCTGTACCTCTGCTTCTCCTATACTTGTACGCCTTCATGGCGTGGACAGAAACGGCTGTACTCTACTCTACTTTAGTATGATCGCTGGCTAATGCCTTTTTAAAATTATGTCCACTCTTTTGCTTCTGTACGTAAAGTCGAACCCGGTTTCCGTGACATTGGTTTATGCGGCACCTCGTGTATAGCGTCGGATATTTTTTGGTAGCAATTAATTCCTCGCTGTTTAACCATAACATTATACTACGCTCTTAGAAAAAGACTCGTTTATAACGACAGAGAATATTTATTCCCTTTCATGACGTTGTAACCGAGTTCGTCTCTAGTTAATAATAATAATAATAATATTTATTAACTGCAATTGGATTCTTATCCGGTGGCAGTGGTTATTTTACATGTACACAAAACATGAAATCGGTTACTACTGAATTTAATTCGGGAGGGCTACATGAGAAGCATGTAGTGGCAACTTGGAATCTTGGGAACCATCTCAGCATTTGATTTTAGACACAGGGAAACCAAGAAAAACCTGTGTTGAGGTGGCCGGTCGCAGGGTCTTCCGAATACTGACTTCTAGCCAGCAGTCCGGCATCTAAAGTAAAAAAACAGCAATACACAACTAGTACAACAAATACACATGAGATAACAACAATACACAGAAGACAACTTAAAACTGACGACAATACATGCGAGACAAATTAGAATACAACATGTACAAAAGGTAAAAACACCCAAGTAAGAGAGGCCAAAGACAGTGAAGTTTAATACAAACCTATACAAAAAAAAAATCGGCAAGAATACTTTTCTGTCACATTCCCCAGAGCTGGATAATCTTCCAATGAAATTATTCTTGTAACAGAGGTAAGCTTTTTGTTGGGAAAAAAAATTTGTAACTTAGGTAAACTTTGTCACATTGTCGTAGCACCAAAACAGCTCTATAACATGTCACTTTGTACTGAAAGGAACATTTTTAATTTGCTTAGGAATAATGGAACATTTTCTGAGTCTCTAACAAACACTGGGACGCCACGTCTGTCTTAGAGTTAAAAACACTTTCATGTAACAGGTTCACAAAGCAGCTGTTTTAGTGGACTCAAAATACAGTTACCGTCGGCAACCGGCAGTGTGTCCCGTGTCTCTTATAATTTTCTGTATTAAACCACTAAAGTACACTTTACAGTCTGTTTAATAAATGCAATGGGAGACATTTTCTTTGCACGGAATGCAAAAATACGAGTCACAGTTACCAAGTACTGCACCATGCTGTGTATTGTTCCTATCCGCCGATCATAGCCACTGCGTGCAGCTAATGAATGATTAGTGTCTGACATGTACGTTAGGGAATACTGCATTTACTGAAGTTCCGTATAAAGGCTATGGAGTGCGGGGACTTACACAGCATATAAAGACGAAGTTAAGAAAATTGTTTGATGCTATTTGTCTCCATTAGTGTCTTGCATGTCCTTGGTAAGAATGTTTTCACTGTGTGGCAGACAACTGTCAGTCTCTGAAGCAGCTTACAAACAGACGTCCGTTAAGGATGTGTGCTTTCAGTTACGGTTTGTAGGGTGTTTCATTCACGTCAATGTACAGGGCTCAATGCCCTGTTTTACTATTTAAATATTCTTTATTATGCGACAATGTTTCCTGATTTAAAGTGCGTGTAAATCGGATTCGTGTGAAAGGAAAATATTGCGAAGAATATATGGCCCAACACAAGAAGGGGAACGCTGGCGTCCAAGATGGAACAGAGAACTGTACAGTTTATACAATGAGCCAAACATCGTGGAGGACATTAAAATCAGAAGATTAGGTTGGGCAGGTCATATAATAAGAATGGAAGAAGAAAGGATTCCAAAAAAGGTTTTAAACGGAGACTTCTACACCACAAGACCAGTGGGAGGACCAAGAACTAGATGGGCTGATGTGATCCAGAAGGATGCATTACAACTGCTGGGGGTAAGAGGATGGAAAAGACGAGCTGAAAATAAGGATGAATGGATGCGTCTTATGAGGGAGGCCAAAGCCCGGAAGGGGCTGGATGGATGGATGGAAAATCGGTTTATGATTTATTGGGTTGATTTATTGTAATAAGACCCAATGTAACTCTACAGTTGTCTGGGTAAGTGTGGAGTTATAGAGGTGGTGTACTCGTGTAGTCCTAGAACACTTCAATTACAACACGCAGACACATCAAGGAGTAAATTTAATTTTGGTTTAGCTGATCAGAATGAAGGAGCCGCAGGCTATGCGATCCGGGGTTCGAATCCCGGTATGGGCAAGAGATTGTTTTCTCCTGCAAAATCCTAGACCGGCTATGGACAACACTCACCGTCCTATGCATTACGTACCGGGATTATTTCCAGAAGGCAAAGCGGTCGGGGCATGAAGTTAACCACGCACTTCTACGAGGGGGTTCTGATAAATCCTTAGCCCGACCTACTTCCTGATGTAGGACGGAATCGATAGTGTCGTTGGAAAGAGGGGCCTGTTCATGTGCCGAATTGCAAGTCTTTTCTTGTTACAGAGGCTGAAAGGAAGCATGTCAGGCGACGCGTACGATTTTAACAACATGGAGACGCGAACTGTCGTCAAGTTTTTTTTTTCTGCAAGGCAAGGCGCCGAAGGAAATTCACGCCATTTTGACAGAACCATCGTATGCCACAGACAAAACCTGGATGGCCCAGTTTAAACGTGGTGATTTTTCCACCTGTGATGCACCTCGTCCTGAACGACCCAAAACGGTGACCACCCCGGAGATTATTGTTCATATTCACGAGCTAATCTTTGAAGACCGCCGGATTTCGGTAAAATCAATAGCTGAGCAACTGGGCATCTCACGTGAGTGGGTTGGATCCATCATTCATGAATATTTGGAAATGCGGAAGCTCTCCGCGAAGTGGGTCCCGAAATGCCTGAACGCGGATCATAAACGTCAGCGGTGCCAGTCGTCTGAGCAACTTTTGGAATTTTTTCGGCGCGATCCGAATGATTTCCTGTCGTGATTGATGACCATGGAC
>Ga0123352_10017899_pt1 | contig 11289 bp, 11 predicted proteins | sample TergutLab28metaG_FD_89700 | JGI IMG/M metagenome (GOLD analysis project Ga0123352, IMG submission 89700) | Labiotermes labralis P1 segment gut microbial communities from Petit-Saut dam, French Guiana - Lab288 P1 | ecosystem: Host-associated > Arthropoda: Insects > Digestive system > Gut ... | reverse complement strand
GGGTCAGTTACATATGTCTTCCCCATCTCTAGGTCACCCTTGTACTTTACATTTTTGATAATAGCAATAACAGAAGTCCAATGCCATTTTTCTGCACGAAGGGGCTTATATCCTTTTTCACCCAATTCTCTCGCAATGGTGTATGCGCCTTTGCCCTTGATATATTGCTCAAATATGTACCTGACGATTTCGGCTTCTTTTTCATTTATGGTGAACACTTGTGTTTCTGTGTTGTAATTATATCCCAAACACTTGCGAAAGCCAACATTTTTGCCCGCTTTCATCCGTGCTCTATGCCCAAACTTCACGTTAGCAGAAATATTTTCAACTTCCTGCTGTGCCACCGAACTGAGGATGGTAAGCAGAAACTCACCCTCGGTGGTTAATGTGTTGATGTTTTGCTCCTCGAAAAACACGGCAATGCCCTTGTCTTTCAGCTGTCTAACATATGTCAAAGTGTCAACGGTATTACGCGCAAATCTTGATATGGCTTTTGTAATAACCATGTCAATTTTACCGTTCATACAATCATCTATCATTCTCTTAAAATCTTCACGTTTTTTTGTTTGAGTGCCAGTAATAGCCTCATCAGCATAAATACCAACCATCTCCCATTCGGGATTGGAGCTTACCAATTCGTTATAATAAGCAACTTGCGTTTTATAGCTTTCAAGTTGATCATCGGAATCTGTACTTACTCTGCAATATGAGGCTACACGGATTTTCTCCGTAGGGTTGTCTGTAAATCTTCTCGGTTTCTCTGTTCCTTTTCGCACCTGTACATTCGACATAGTGTTCGCCTCCTTTCTAAATGGGTTCTATTTTGATGAGTTAAAATTATGCGGCAGAGGCAATCCCATAGTCACCTCTTAGCTGCTCACTTACCTTGTGATATTCCTTTTCAGTTATCAGCTTGCGAGATAACAAGCTATTTAACATGGCAAGCTGAATGCCATATCTGACTAGGTTTTTTGTGTTGCTTTCTGTGCTTTCCTGTTGTTTTTTGGCTTGACCCATGCTAATACTCTCTCCATTCTTATACAGTGCAGGTAAGAGTACGTTCTTATCATGACAAAATCTCTGTTCTGCACTATTAGTATAGCTAGGCAAGGACAGGCTTTGCACAATAGACATCCGTTTTAGATCAGTGTCATGCTATTATGGGGAGGGTTGGATTCTGTATTTGCAATTATCGCATTACACATAAACCGCTACTGTCGAGCAGCTCGTCTGCTCGACCAGCCCCGCCCTGTATACCTTGTCTATCAAAGGCACACCTTAAAGTCAAAAATGAGTGCTTCAAATTGTTCTAATTTAGGTCTTGGGCATACGAGCCGCTTGACGGTTCGTTGGGGCCCCGCGAAGCGGGGTGAGACGGCAAAGCCGGCTCAGGCGCGTCGGCTTTGCCGACCACCGGAGCAACGCGCAGGTGTCGCGTCCCCCTTATGCCCTTCGGCTTTTTTAGGGGTGTTTCATCAAAGTTTCACTTAAAATGGCGGAAACCATTGCGGCACAAGGGATACAAATTTCGCGTTCGCGCTGTTTTTATTTTCGCTTTTTTCGCGTATTTCGCATTAGACCTCGCAAAGCCAGTAAAACTGTTGATTTTATGCGAAATAAAAAGGGTGGCTCACGACACCTTGCGAAATTAAATTTCGATGGGGTTTGGGGTCGGATTTAGGGCAGGAAAGATAGCTTTTGAGGGCAGTTTGACCGTATCCGAAAGGTGGTGGGAGGCTTTGCCGAGACAATCACACAGGGATAGAAGATGGGAAATAGAGAGATGAAAAATCAATACCCCCAATTAACAGTTTGCTAATTGGGGGTGCATCTTAATCTAATAATGACTGAATTTTGCCATCAATATACTGTTCATAAGCATCAAATGCTTTTGGTGATTGTTTATCCTCTTGATCGTAATACGATACAAGTCGAAATGGAACGCCAAAGTCGCTTAATCGTCTCGCAGTTTTAGTTAAAGCATTGTATTCTAATTTTTGAAGTAAGATACCAACCCCCGGAACATCATCTATATGCCGCTCTGTGCGTGCTGCAATAACATATCTGTAGAAAATGTCAAACAGCCCCAAGTATTTGACTAAATGATATTTGAAAACATTGTAAACATTATCTGAAGCGTTTCTAATCGCTTCATCCTTAGACAATTTTTTTGTCTCAACATTATACTTAACCATTCCCATATACCCACCCTCTAGATAAGCACTTAAGAGGATTGTAATTAGCGAATAATCAGTAGTACCTATTGGGCGATTAGCTGGAACTTGTCTTTCAATGAGTCCAATCAGTTTTTTCTCCCCTACGATCGGGAAAATTGTGTTCATAATGAGTTGAAATCCATCCCAATCTAAGCGAGAGCCTTTATTTATTGCTAATGTTTGAGTTAAGACTTGCACAGACCTAATTTCTCTTTGAGATAAACGCATAACTCTTTCAAATAGGGTCAGTTTATCTAGCGGCCCAACAACCCTAAAAGCATTAAATATCTCATTCGGAATTTGCGAGGCTCGAACAAGCTCATCTATGCGATTTTTTTCCTGAAGGTCATCTCGCGATAAATACTTTTCGTTAGTTATTTGGAAGTCAATATCTGTTTTTGAAGAACCTTGATCGTAATTTTTATGACCTAGAATATTCTCGTCTCCATTTACGATCGCAAGAAAATCTTTATCAATGGATAGAACACGTCCCACATAATGTTTGTGAAAACGTCCTGCCCGACCAGCAATATTTTTTGCATCGAACTGTTTGAGCGGCTTAGTTCCCTTTTTCGCTGATGTAATCACAATATTCTTAGCAGTAGTATTTACACCCTCTGTTATTGTCGTGGTAGAAAATAGTGCAACTAAAACACCATTATTAAATAGAGATATAATTTCTTTTTGTATATACTTCGGGATGAAGCCATGATGGATACCAATTCCACACTTTAATGCCCTTAACACAATCCAATCTTTCCCGAAAACTCTTTCCAGATGTTGTATGAAGTCGTTGTAGACTTGCGGGGGGGCATTTTTAGAAAGACTTTGTATTCGGGTTGCAACAGTTTGGTTGTTAATTATTTCTTTTGCATAAGACTCAGTCTTTGCTCTCTGACCGCAGTAGACAATGGTGTTTTCTGTCGAAGTGCTTAGTGCGATAATAATATTTGCAATTTTCGCAGATGCTGTTTTATTCCCAGTTTCAATGGTAATTCCGTCAACTATATATGACTGTTTACCTTTTATCTCCTCGTAAACCTTATCAACTATCTCAATGGCATTATAATCTAAGAAATCGAACTCATTATCTTTTGCAAAATTTGTTATCGATTGTATATTGGCTGTTGAGTTATTGGGGAATGCCATATATGGCCCAGCTAACAGCATATCGCATGAAGAATTGCAGATTATAATTTAAGGCAACTCTGTAGGCTACGTCTCTTTCGTTTTCTCCAGTTGTTTCTTGATCCAATATAAAGCTGTTGTCAATCTTATAAACTTCATCAACGAACGAAAAATCAAATTGCAAACCTTGATGTTTGTCCAAAAAAGATAAGTATCTTTCGGGAGTGAAAATAAAAATATTGCTATCTTCTTTTTTGAATTCTGATTCGCTTAGCGTATGGATTTTGTATTGTGAAAACCGTTCAAGCTCACTCAATTTTAGAAAATTTTCAGATAAAAGGCTGATAGAGGGAAATATAAGGAGGATATTGCGATACTTCATCTTCCTTATGAGTTCATATATTATATATGTCTTTCCAAAAGATGTTGGTGCGGTCAAAATAAACCGATTTCTTTTTTCTGGATTGAATTGTGACAGCACTTCTTTTTGGTATCGATGCAGCTTTATACTATTATCTGCATCAACAAGCAAACTGCTATCATGGATATATGCCCCCAATGAAAGCAGGGTCATATTTTCCTCTTGAATACTTGGCAATTCACATTGTTTTTCTAACAAGTCGTAATAATGAGGAATGCCTGCTTCATTGGCAAGAAAGAGTAAAAATGAAAGGTCTTGATCAGTTAAGCCACTATTTTTTGCGGCATCAAAATATTGGCAAACCTCCTTGATAAAAGGAGCAGGATTGCCAGAGTTCTTAAATTGATACAATGCTTTTACGGCATTAGCGGCTCTTGATTTTCTATCCATTCAATCACAGTTTCCTTAACTTTTTTCACTTCGTCTACAGGCAAGAAAATAAAAGAAATGCGGTAGTCAAATGTAGCAGGGATAGTGATATTCAACTTTTTTGTTTGCTCTTCTATGTAGTCAATACAGCTCTTTATATTATTATGGTAATTCATTTTATCGGTTTTTTCATATGCAATAAAAACTGGATAAACAAGACTTATGTTTCTTATTTTCATTTCTGTAGCAAGGTTAATATCAGGGTTCGCTTCCCAAGCGGAGAGCAGGTTAGAAAGGTGGCTATTCGGAGTTGAAATTTTGTCATCCCAGTCTATTAGCGCTATTAAGTTTTTACTAACATATCCATCGGAAAGCGACGTATGAATTTTTTCTAGTACCTGTTTAATTGCAGTTCTGTATGTTGCATGAAACTTTGCTTCTCCAAACCATAACTCTAACTCGTTATTTCTTTCAAGTAGGTGAAAGACATCAAAGCCCTTTGGCTCCGAATCCTCTAAAACAGAGTAGAAATAACCACGAGCAATCAAAACATCTGTATTTAAGTGACAGCGGAGAATTAGATCTAAAAGAACCTCGCCATAAAAACCATGTTTCAATTTCTCGGTTTGTGTTCCTGTGGAACTATATTTAATGCGTCTGGCGATTGTTTGGCGTTGTTCTAAGTCCAAAGCATTGTAGTCAATTTTATATTGGTTAATTGCAAACTCTACTATGCCATTATATATGATATGAGACAGCTTAGTATTGCTAGTGTGACTAAAACAACTATCAGCTTGCGGAGAAGAAATAGAAAGACACGATGATCCTATGCCGCTTGCACTACATGGCAAGTGACATTCAAGGATAATCGTGTCTTTAACTGCGGTCTTTAATGAATCTCTCACAGCGTCAACTCCAATAATTATTCTCCCGAATTAAACTCTACAAGTGTTTCCCAATCAATGCTGCCATCTTCTAAGCAAAATTGTGAAGTGAACTCTTTGACTAGGCGGTTTGCAGCCTTTTGATAGGAGACCTCAAACTCTTCAATATATTTCTCAGGCAGTTTGTCCATGTAGCGAATCAAGTTAATATAAAACTCTTTATCTCCGGTTAGTTCTGCCCAAAACACTTGCCCTGCAAGTTCTGTATGAATCTTTGCAAGCCCTTTATTTGAAGTTTTCTTTCTTCCATAGCTATATCCGATGATAGGCTCAAAACGTTTTTGTGCTTGTTGTGCCAGCTTGCGAGCAGCTGCAAAATTTTGCTCTTGCCTTTTCTTGCTACTAGCATTAAAAACGCTGGTTCCAGATTTTACAGCAATTGCGTATATGGTGTCTGATTTTTCAATCATGATATCAACGCCTTCAGCTAATGCTTTCTGACCGCCTGAAGCAGCGGTAGCAATTGGCTCAAAAAATACATTTCCAAAGATTGTTTCCTCAGATGATGAGACAAATGCAGTTAATATAGCATCAACAATTTGGGCGGCACCGTTCATCGCCTTTGCCCTAAATAAGTAAGGATTTTTCTTTCGCATAATAGTCTTGATATTAAGAGCATCCACTTTCTTGATAAGAGCACCGTAAAAATCATCAAGGGATTTTGCAATAGCCTCTATAACTGCTTGCTCGTTATAGCTTTCATTGATTGGCATACCTTTTCCTCCTATTTTGCCATAGCATTTTGGATTCTGCTGTGTACATCTGTACCTCTAATGCGCTTTGTTTTTATTTGTGAGCGATTCTCTGCAACAGAGACGATAGCGTTTCCTAGAGCATTCGCCAACCCAACAGGAACAGCATTTCCAATCTGTCTATATTTTGCAGATACAGTACCTGCGAATATCCAGTCATCAGGGAATTGCTGGATACGAGCATATTCATGAACACTTAATGGGCGATCTTTCTGGGGATGGCATAACATAGATGCTTTTTGGACTGGAGAAGTAACAAGAGTAGGGGCAGGTTGGTCATAAGATAATCTGCGGTAAAATCCAACTTTTCCACCACCAGATCTATACGCCCCACCCATAGCAGCCTCTACTATGTCTAAGGGCAAATTGCGCCAATTTCCGCCCTCTGGAATCATCTGGAGCAACGCCGTACGCTCTTTGCTGAACGTGGCACATTCTCCCGGAATATTTTCCAAATCTACTATCGCTGAACGTAAAGTTTCCCATAAATAATTGGGGCTTTGGTGCAACTGAAAATGGGTAGGCATAGGCAAATAAATATCTTCATTGTCTCGACTGCCAATCATAACAAATCGTTCTCTAAATTGTGGAGAGCCGTAATTGACGGCATCTAACACACCATATATTGTTTTATATCCTAATTTTTCAAACTCTGATAATATTACCTTTAAGACGGAGCCGCGCTGGATATCATCATCCGTAAAGCCTTGTTTCCGATTTGCAATAGGAATATGCTTTATTGCAGCTGAAATAAGACCCTTCACATTTTCCATAATAAAAAATCTAGGACGGATGTAGTCGATCATACGCACATAGTCCATGAATAAACTGCCCCGGGGATCGTTGATTCCCATTCGTTTCCCCGCTGTAGAAAAAGGTTGACAAGGTGGACCGCCGCAAACCAAGAAAGGGTTTCCAATTTTGAGCCCTGCGGCATCTAAAACATCACTAGGGTGTATTTGCTGGATATCGCCCGCCAATACTTTATGCCCATTAGCTTTCATTGTTTGCACACAGGCCGTATCAAAGTCTTGTCCAACAGCGATATTAAGTCCGGCGTTCATAAGACCTATATCCAGACCCATAGCACCAGAGAAAAACGAGATTACGTCACGATTTTCTTTTCCATAATTTTTTCTTATCGCGGACAACCTAGCACACCTCGCTTTCAATCTAAATTGTATCACCGTTAGCTAACACAAAATTTCTAATAAATGAAGAACCTACTGCACCTGCAATATTTTCAAGTTCAGAGACAGTAAAACTTTCACGCTTCATCTTAGCGTTAAAGTTTTGTGGAGTAGTCCCTATACGTCTAGCTAATTCAGCAACACTAATTCCACTTCGTACGCATAAAACCTTTATCTGCTCAGAAATAGACATAAATAATCACCTTGCTTCTTGAATCTTGTTTTCTATAATTATAAAACAGAAATTTGATGATGTCAACTTAGTCCATAGTTTAGTTAAAGGAACTTAACCTAGTGACGTAGTGGAGAAAGACGACCCGCAGAGGGCTTCTTTTGATTTTCAGCGGCATAATGCTATTGGTGATAAAGAAAACCTTTGGCAAGTGGCTATAGGAGTACAGGGTATGTTAAACTGCTGAGATAGAATTATTAAAGGTTTGCGTGAACGGCAAAAATACGACTCTATCACGTGACAAAACAGCGTTTTATGTAGGTTAGCTTTTTGTACCCCACCATCTTAAACCCATTGCGTTTTCCAAAAGGCAAGGCTGTACGAGCAATAAAAAAAGGCTGGGAGTTTTTACACTCACAGCCTTGTCTGATGTATATTGTGTTTTTGACCTTACGATAGAGGAGCAAGATACACGCTTCACTCTGTTGAGATATTTGATCCCGCCATGTTCACAGCTACGCTCACGGTATATTCATTGATTACCTCTTTATTCTTATAGCGTCTACTTGCGGTCTGATTCTTGCTAACGTGCTTAAATTCAAGGATTACAAGCAATCTTTCAAATGTATTCCTATTGGCTGTAACAACAGCATGTCCTGTTCAAAATATAAATACTCCACACTATCTCTCATAGCCTAGCGCAAGCTATACAGACATCCGCAATAGTTCTGCCGATATAATAAAAGCCCTCGGGCTATCGCCACACTCCGGCGGTAGCCCTCTTTTTTCTTGAAATCCGCTCTGAGATAGGGAATCCCATACTGAACCTCCAAGCGAGAACCGATCTCATTGAGTAAGTCCGCATCCTTATGGGGACTCACAGAGAGTGTTGTCCCAAAGAGGTCAAATCCCCGCGCCTGGGCAAGCTTTGCCGTATCCGCTAGGCGTAAGCTGAAACAGTGTTCGCATCGCACACCGCCCTCGGGTTCTGCTTCAAGGCCGGAGACACGCGCCATATACACCTGGGGATCATAGGGTGCGGCAATGAGCGGCACAGAATAGTACTCCGCCACAGTCTCCTGTGCAAGAAGCCGCTTAGTAAACTCCGTTTCTGAATCTAAATTCGGATTACAGAAATACAAAGTGACGTCAAACTCCGGCATCACCTGTTCCAAAACCGCCGTAGAGCAGGGTCCGCAACAGGTGTGGAGCAGTAAAGTCTTTCCCATTATGCGTGCATCTCGCGGAGTTCATCCGCAAACTGCGCACACTGCTGGATGGTTTCCTGGCAAGCCGCCAGATCCCGTCCCCGTGCGAGGATATACACTTTTATCTTCGGCTCCGTTCCAGATGGACGGACAATAAAGCGTGTGCCGTCCGCCAGAGTAAAGCCCATCACATTCGAGCCGGAGAACTCCATCTGAGTCTCCTGACCATCCTGGGTGCAAATCCCGCTCAAGTAGTCCTGCACTGCCGCAACCGCCTGCCCGCCGATCTCTCGGGGAGGTGTGGTGCGTAGGGATTCCATAAGCTGTGCCATCTGCTTAAGCCCGTGATAGCCCGGCATAACAAGGTTCCGGGTCTCTTCCAGATAGGTGTAACCCAGTTTCTGATAATGTTCATGCAAACCGTCAATCAAGCTCATGCCCCGGGTTTGATACCAAACCGCCATCTCTGCGATTAACATAGAGGCTGTTACCGCGCCTTTGTCTCAGACAAAATCACCGAACATATAACCGTAAGACTCTTCAAAGGAGAAGAATACCTGTGCCTCGTCCCCAAGGGCGGTGATTTTCTCTGCCATAAACTTAAAGCCGGTAAAGGTGGTATAGCCGCGAACTCCATTGAGAGCCGCCACAGCGTCTGCCATCTCTGTGGAGACAATGGTTTTGATGAAAGCCGCATTTTCTGCCAATGTTCCCGCCTGTTTTTTCCGCGCAATCAGATAACCCAGCAGAAGTACGCCCATCTGGTTCCCGCTAATCATCTGATATGTCCCCTCATGGAGAGTCATAGCGCCCACACGGTCTGTGTCCGGGTCTGTGCCGATGATGAGATCAGCCCCATGTTCCCGGGCGAGATCCAGTGCCAAGGCAAAGCCTTCCGGATCTTCCGGATTCGGGCTCTTCACAGTAGGGAAGTTCCCATCCGGCTCCATTTGCGCTAGAACCGGGAAGACATGCTTTACACCCAGCCGAGAGAGCACCTCTGGTACAAAAGCCGCCCCTGTACCGTGGAAGGGGGTATAGACAAGTTTAAAGGTGTCTGCCACCTGTGCCACAGAGTCTTTGTCCACAGATTGCCCCAAGACCTGTTTCATAAAGAGCTCATCCGTCTCTTTGCCAAGGAGGGTAATGAGTCTTTGCTCCAAGGCTAGATCATAATCCATAGTCTTGATGCCTGTGAAAATATGTGTCGCCGCCATGTGCTCTGCAACCACATCCGCAAAAGCCGGCGGGAGTTGTGCACCATCTGACCAGTAGACCTTATAGCCGTTATACTCTTTCGGATTATGGCTCGCCGTGATGTTAATCCCCGCTGTTGCCCCGTAGTGGCGGATTGCAAAGCTGAGGAGCGGTGTGGGACGCATAGCGTCAAATAAACGCACCCGTACCCCATTCGCCGCCATCACAGCCGCCGCCTCTTTGGCGAAGAGATCGGAATTCGTACGGCTGTCATAGCAGAGGATTACCCCAGCGTGTGCCGCTTCTAAACCCTGCTCCAAAATCACCTGGGCAAAGGCATGGGTCGCATGGCGGATGACAGGTACGTTCATTCGCGCAGAACCAAGTCCCATAATCCCACGGAGACCCGCGGTACCAAAGGTCAAAGGCCCATGAAAACGTTCCGCGATTTCATTGTCGTCATTTTGCATACCGAGAAGCTCTGCCCGCTCCTCCTCTGAGAGGCTGGGGGCATTTAGCCAGGTTTCATACTCATTCTTGTACATCAGTCTCCGCCTCCTCAATTTCCTCAAACTGACCGTCTAAGAGGGCTTTTGCGTCCTCTAAAAGGGTTTCCGGTACATAGATATCAAGCCCTGTGCCGGAGAAGCCCAGGATAATCTGCCCAAAGGTACCGTCGTTGGGATATTGGGTCACAACAGGGATATCAGAGGAGGCAAGCAGATTCACCACAATCTCCCCTTCGAAATCAGTAGCCCGTAGATGGGTCAAATAAACAGGCGGAACCGGCTTCCCATCTTCCAATTTGGGCCAAGGCGGCCCCTTCACTTTTTTGCCGGAAAAACCCCAGTCACCTCGTGCCATGTGGTCGTCCTCCTTAGTATATACAGTTGCGAGTAGTATATCACGATTTGGCCTTGGGGAAAAGGGGGATTATGGGTGGTTTGGTAATATATTGTAGGGGCGACCGTCCCGGTCACCTGCACCCAACCTGCTCGCAACCCGTACACGGGCGATCGGGGACGATCGCCCCTACTTCTTGCCTTTAGAATCCCGCAAATGAATCATCCAGAAGATAAAACAAAGCCCTCCAATCCAAGGGGCGAATCCTAACACGATTACAATCAAATAGTCAAGGATCCCTTCAGCCTGTATCAACATCACATTTCCCCCACACGAGTAGTTTGACCAGATTGTACCTGTGATTGCCCGAATAGATAATATATATACATCTATACTAGTCATGCATCCTAATTATCAAGCTTCTTGATCTATTATAGAATCTACTAGGGTGATGGGATTGATTCAATTAAATGTACAAAAGATATTAGACAGCAAAAACAAAACCAGATATTGGCTTGTGAAGAACATGGAATCCAATTACGAGACAGTCAATCGGATTTGCGACAATCAATCTGCCGCTCTCCAGCTGGAAACAATTGAAAAGCTATGCGAACTCTTAGAATGCACCCCCAGTGACCTATTCCATATAGAATAAAAAAACAAGGGCAAGACCACCATGGTCTTGCCCTTGCTCTATCTACATCATCCTAAGAAATCGCCCGCAGAGTCGAATCCTGCTCCGGATCAATCGGCGCCTTCAAATATTCGATATCCGCCCCATGGCTTCGCATTTTTTCGACTAAATTCTCATACCCGCGTTCGATATAATGAATCTGTTCCACAATCGTC
>Ga0123352_10017896_pt1 | contig 11289 bp, 2 predicted proteins | sample TergutLab28metaG_FD_89700 | JGI IMG/M metagenome (GOLD analysis project Ga0123352, IMG submission 89700) | Labiotermes labralis P1 segment gut microbial communities from Petit-Saut dam, French Guiana - Lab288 P1 | ecosystem: Host-associated > Arthropoda: Insects > Digestive system > Gut ... | reverse complement strand
TGATGGTCTCTTTGAATCACAGAATTCCCTTGTTATATTCAGTAACACGTTTGTTTATCTCCACATCTTGACACAAAGCTATTTGTCGTTTGAGATTCCTTTGGCTTTGTTGTTTATTCTGGGTGTTTGTACACGTAATTGTTGAAATGTAATTATTTGGGCTTCAGATTCAAATTGGTACCGTTTTGAGATTAATTTGCTATGCAGTCAATAAGCTTACAGAATTGAGGACAATAATTTGTATAGTCAGATTATTTACAAATTTAAGTAAAAAAAATTAATTACTTTCATAATTCCATAAAGAGCTGCACAATTATTTAACCAAATTTCATCATTTAAGTGGCCGTGATGTAACAGAAGTGGCGAAAAAGTTTAGCTGTACACTTTCATAAATTACCGAAATGATATTTGTGGGTGATTAATGCCACGAACTGGGCAATTTACCCCGGCAAAGAGATTCGATTCCGTATTTTTACAGGAAGTGCAGGTTTTTCCGATGCGCTCAGTTCGGTTCAGAAATCCCAATCTCTACTGGGTACACATACCGTCATGTTAACCTTTTTAAATTAAGTAAAGCTTACGGGATACTGCAGGATTATAAGAAAGAAGAAATCACCAGATTCGAGAGGTAAGTGCCTCTAATTACTGCTGTATGTCACAATAATATATTCACAGTCTGTGCCTAACAACAGAACATTTGTTTGCATAGTTTGTTATCAAAACCTCAGGCAGCAAATTCCTGATATATGGACAATAAGCATTAGGCAGTTATAAGAAGACCCAAACGTGTGAGAATAATATGAAATTAAGAATTTCGCCCCCAATCCATTCACATCACTTTGAATAATTTAATGTTGTTTTAAGGCTGATCAACTTATCTTCTTGCAGCATGGAAGTTCACTTGTGCACTTTTATTATTGAGCGTGGGATTAGTACGAAGAGCGATTATTGCGTCCTCCATCAAGCATAGATTTTTTCTGAAAAATGTATTAGCTTACAATGATTTCCGAATTAGTGACGCATTTCCGAAGAGGAAATATCAAATTGTGGATAGGCTTATTGTACAAGCCCTGTACGTTTCTCGCTACATAAGACTAATCCTCTCAAGCACACACCATAACCGTGCAACATGAGTAAAAATCATTAAAAGCAGTTCGGTCTGGAAAGGATATGTGGTCAAAAATAACTATGTCAATTAAGTTGCTTTAACGACTTGTCTAGTATAGTCATTAAAATATCTGAACTGACATAGTTGTGTTCGAGTACATATCCTTTCCAGGTTTCACAAACACAACGGGGATGACACACTTCCGAGCAGTTCGGTCAAACAGAACTCAATTTCATAAATGGCACCCAGCGTTATTACATGTTTCGACTCGTAAGAAATCGTCATTAGGCAATTCTTAAAAAACATATGGAACACATCAGTTCTTTAGTTTTTCCGTAACCCTTCAATAATTGAGGTTTTTTAAGTTTTTATGAATTGCTTGATGTTGATTCCTTAGGAATCGAATTACGTGGCAGTGTAAGGTGCCATTTGTTGAATTGTGTTGACTGAAGTGTTAAATTGATATTTTAATGTTTCCTACAGAGTGGGATGCCTCGTAAAAAGAATTCTAAATACTGATTGAAGCATAATGGTCCAAATATATTTTATGAACCGTTCACGCTCCATATTGCACGGCTGTTTCTTACAAGCTAAACATTATAATTATTCAGCAAAAAATGTTTCGATAAGAAGGATCTAACAAGACAGTCGATGTAAATACAAAGTAATACTGAGACACGTTCGGGCAAAATGTTTACCTTGGAAAAAATAAGTATTGTTTCTAGTGTTCCTAGCCGTAATTTTCCGCCATACAAAACGCATGCGCAGTAATTTATTTTAACCTGTAGTCTATCGGCCTGCTATATATGTGTTTAATCTCAACTCATAAACGGCTCAATGTTGTGAAATAAGTTATTGAGCATAAAATATGTGTTTAGATTTCCTTTACTAGGTTTTATGAAATTATTTTCATTCTTTAATAAATCGGAGAAATATTTTCTCAAATATACTTAGTTTTAAAAATATTTCGCCTGTTTCTTTATATTTTAAATTAACTGAATTATTTTAAAATTTTTTTGAAATCATCTAAATTTAAATATAATGCAAATTCTTCTTACGGTTGACAAATAGATCCATGCGGACAGAACGACGTGACAAACTTAATATCCGCTTATCGCATTTTGGAATACGCTTAAGAAAAGTTCGGGGGTCAGGACCATTCCCTAGAGCGTTCATTCAGGCTCACTCCTAATTGCTGATACAATTTTCTCTAAGACTCTGATGTATAGGCCGATACTCTTAAATCCGAAATTATTTAAACCATTTTCTTTGGCGTCTAAATGCTTAGGTGTTATTAATTCGGAGTACTTTTGAAACGTTTATCTCTTTCATCCACAATTTTTTGTTCATTGATTTTGTCCATAATTTTAAAGCAGAAATAAAATTTTGATGTCAGAGTTTCGGTTTATTGGAAGACGTCCGATTTCTTAGCTTATTATTTCTTGAAACCAACGTTTTGTTTTCACGTTTTGCCTTATTGTGACAGTTTATCATGCAGCTACATCTGACTTACCGATAACTGAAACACACAGCGGAACGTTTTCTTTCTGGATGTGTTCTAAATGGTATAAAATTTTTCGGTGTTGTTTGACAAGAAAGGTTTAGATATTGTTTCTACTTCAGAAATTAACTATAAAGGAAAATTATGTAATCAGCTGTCAGCTTATCTTACTTGGGGCAGCTACACGTGCGTGTATATGCACTTTTATCCAAAAAGATTCTCTGCTTTTGTGGGCTCTTGTTTTGTAAAATTTACGTAATTTTTTATATATACTATTTCTGTGACGAAATAATTATTTTACTAATAGCCAGTGATACGCGTGTAATTGAATGAGTTTAGTAAATTAGTATAAAATGCAATTGTTTGGAGAACAACACGAAATTTTTAGATTTATTGATGGATCCAATATATGTGCATTCTCATTTAATTAGCTCACCCACTAATGCACATATAAAATATTTTTTACATAAAAATATTTTAAATTGGCCAAACATGTTTCGATCCTAAGATCGTCTTCGGGGAGCTAGGATGTTCCTTCCTAAAGCCACATTTTTAAAATACACTCACCGATTGATTTTATTTTATCAATTTGGTGTTGTGGCTTCATGCCATATTGTGTAAGTCGTACGCCACTGAGAGTGCGCCTGGCTGTGTGTGTTGTGTGTCGTGCAACTTGCGCCAGTCTCAAGTTGCAGCTGCGTGTAATTCTGAAATGTATTTTTATTTAAGTGCCTTAGACTGTAGTTATGAAAGCCTGTTGAATAAATAAATGGATAACAGGTAATTTTTAGAACAACAAAAGAAATAGAAACATCTCTATGTAAATGATCCATATTAATGAATTCATACTGTCTAAGAACATATCTGATTGATACATTTCCTTGCTTTATCAATGCACATCATGTTTGAAAATATTAATTCTCAATCGAGTGGCAAAGTTTTTATCCCCTCTGGGAAACTCGAAATGTATTATTTTTATCAATATCAATTGTCCTAAACTTTCTTTTCTATACTAAATTACGTCTTATTTTAAGAAAAATACATTTTCGAAACACATTTTATTTAATGTGAATATGAAACAGCAATAAATCAATATTTATTGTGTTTTCTTCCTTGTTTCTCTAAACATAAATTTAAATACACTAACATACATACAGTATTAGATATTACTCTTTGAGAATACATTATTTTTTCGAACACAACTTATGTGCAATGTGTTAGAAAACAACCTCCATTCCTAAACATATATTCCTGATTGAGAATGGAATTTGTTTTCGATTGAAAATTAGTTATCGAAATAACTATTTCACAGCTAGATGTGTTCTAGTTATCTAAATAAACAAAAGTCCTTAAAAACTGTTACAAATTTTGAAAAAATAAAAATCCTGCGATTCAGGAGATTTCCAAATTTATATTGGAGAAAATTTTAATTTAAAAACATTCCATGTCTTTTCATTATTGTTAGCAAATAAGACATATTATTTAAAGTCCCGTATATATAGTAATAATTGTAAGAAACTATTAATAATTTCCTGAAGGTCATTCTTTTTGTTGGACGTAAATTAAATGTACAAGTATTTTAAACTTACGATTAATAATATTTAAAGAATTCGAAATTTTTAAGTTAAGTTTCAAATTTTATTCTATGCGACAAATTATACATAAGTATGTTGTTACCGATGAGATTAGTAGCATTTTTCGTTAGTTTTCTTTAAGATAATATATTTTCTTATTACCAAAGAGTATAACCCGGAAACCTCAGGTAATCAGATAATCATTAGGTTTATTTTAATCTAAAATTTAGTAAAACATTCTGAATTAGAAGCTTCACAATAAAGTTTAAGTGCATTGATTTAAAACACAATATTTTGTCACTGTAGCTTTTATGCAGATCGCAATTCCAATGTTAGCAATGCAAAGACGAACTCTGTATGCTTTGTAACAGCATACCCCAAATTTACGTGCGATAATTCGTTATCTGTCAGCGATATGAAAGAATGAAATGGATATCATTCTGAATAGAGTTTGCATTTTTAAGGAAAGATTATGTCAGTCTGTCTGATTGAGCAGCATGTTTTGACTTAATTATAACTTCTTCATTTTTTAACAACTTTAAAATAGAAATGGGCATGTATATGTAGTTACGAATGTGGTCCCAACATTGTCTAAATGTAATTTATTTATATTTTATTTATTATAAAATAATCATTAGTTGATGCATTAATACAAAATTGCATAATATATGTTTTCTACATTTTAAAAAATTAAAAATTACCCTTACTGAAACACAAATTACCTGAGACTGATATTCATTTCATTTATTTATAAATTGTTTGAAATTTTGTTCGTCAAATGTACCACAAAAAAAGAAATGATGTAGCTTTGCTGATATGTCTCACAGTTTTAAGCGTAACAAAATTTTATTTCACAGCACAGTTTATCGTTTAGAGTTTTTCTGATTTATATCCGACATTTTAGGTCGAAATTCAAATACAAGTGATTACTGCAACCTTAAATTAATACAACAATATCATCCTGAACGCTGGTCCGCCTATCCACAAATAAAAACTACGTCACATCCCACAAGACTGTAATCGTACTACATTCTTCCAAGTGAGTACCTGAAACTTCATAACCTAACAAGTCCGCAGTCCGCACTTCACCTGTTCCCAATATACCCCTAAACGACCTGTTCAACAAAAAAATGGACACACAAATGGAAGCCACAGCTTTTAGAGAAATTACTGATTAATTGGACGACAAATTTTATTCTGTACAAATTGACTTCAGGAACGTGACTATCTGGCATTCACATGTGTACAGGCACGTATCATATTACGATAACGGCTCTTCATTTTTGTAAATTTTCTAGTACCCAGAAATGATAGTGTTAATTCATATACTACTTAAAGAAATTAACTTGGGAATAATATAAATTATAAAGTTAGAGCGCCTAACAATAATTCAGGTCTTGTAATGAAGGCAACAAACATCAGAAATTCTTCAAAAATGGCAGATTTATTGAGTAGCTGCGAAACAACAAGAGTTAGAAAAAATCCTTTGCCATGGAAAACATTAATGGTTTCAGTTCCTTCTTTTGGTTCTAACCGTGTGTATTAAATTTTGTCGAATTTCATTCAGAAGACCAGTTTTCGCGTAGCGTATAATTTCACATATAACAGCTTTCATATAAATTCTATAAGGAGCTTAGGCCGTCTGTGCTACAACGTGACTCAAGAACACGGTCACTTTTAGGTTATTCAGTTACAATGCTTAATATTCTGGGAATGAGACACTTATTGTTTCAAACTAAATAAAAGCTTTTAACGGAATGCAGAAGTATCATAATTTTATTTACACTGTTAATTCGATAGACCTGTTTTCATATCGCCTTCCCAGAGTGTCTTTCCCTAATTATGTTTGTTTCCTTTACCATGACGCAAGATCCCCCAAGCACAATGTGGTCCTCATTATCGAGGATTCATGATTAAAGTCTAATCCACGAAATTCGGTAGGACTCCTCTGGATTAGTGATCAGACCGAAGCAGAGACAGCTGACAACTCACAACACTCACAAGAGAAAAACATCCACACTACTGGCGGCATTCGAACCCACAATCCCATTAAGCCAATGGCCGCAGACCCACGCCTTAAACCGAGTGGCCACTGGGATCAGCAATGGCGTTTGTTAAAGTGCACAAATATTGGTTTCCGCTAATTACGCACTGTCCTACATTCCTTGATACGTTCAAATATCCTCAGTAGAGAGTTGTTCTTATACATTTCAAACACAATTATTGTCATAAAGTAAAAAAATAAAGGGTTCTTTTATGAAAAAGTTAAAAATTCTAATGAAGTATTAGAATGTTTAACTTTTTACGTCAGATTTCTTTCGCGCCCTTCCTTGTCCTCGCCGTGTTGGAGAAGAAAATTTTGATGTCTCTTTCATAAATAAAAACAATTGTAATGCGAATGAATATTTATAACAGGCAACAAAAACACCTGGTTTACAAGTACAGGTTACATTTTCATATAAATTTTCAAATATATTTATGGGTGGAGACAGCAATTGACCTATTTTTTAACTTGCAAAAAATTATTAGTTCTGTTTAAAATTTAAGGTGAAATAATTTGCTGTTATCAATTAAGTTTTGCATGTGTTATCCAAAATATGCTTAGAACACATTTTTGTTTTGAAATATGCATTATCTGTAAGAAGGAACTGCGTCACATTTGTCCTACCCAATAACAGTCACGTGACAGTTTAGTGGCCTTCACGTAATACGCAACATGTTACAGTATAAATGCACAACTGTCGGTGTTGCTGTTCACAGTACGCTGTTGTGCACTGTGATATTGACAGGTAAGTAGGAAGTTTAATGCTTCCTTCTTCTACAGTTTTCCCATCAATTTGGCCACACAAATAACGAGGCAAAGACCTGAATTAGCACTTCGAAAATTTAGTTGTATTTGGAGAATATTATCTCGGTTATTACACATTTCAGAGAATCTTACTGCTTCCGATGTGAGGACAGATAACGATGAATTTCTACCGAAGCGCACGGCGTTGATTCTTAGGAAACCGCAGAATGTACAATCACCGCTGTACAAACCGCATGGGTAAAAAAATATAAAGAACAGTGCATAGCAGAATTACATCCACAACGTCCCCATCATTGCAAACGAGAACCTTCAGATCGTGTCTTACAAACATCCCGTCAGTCCTACACCAGTCACTTGATTAGCAGCTACTAGGCAGTAACTAACGAATAGCAGATAGTGGCGTCTACACCCCTCTGCTGAAACACACTGATCTACGCCAACACGATTTTGTTCACACTCCTGGATTATAGCTTAAGTTTAGACCAATTAAAGTTACCTGCACTGAAAAGGTGGAAGAATTGTGGAATTAATCCTGATATACAAGTCTTGATTCTCTGTGTTTCAGAGTGAAAGTCTAAGGAGAATATTAACTGATTTTCTTATGATGTCAGGTAGCGTCTTCCAGAATAACCATGCGACTTTATTGAATCATTCAACTACGCGTCCCTTGCAGAGGTCAAGGTCTCTTTCAATCACGTATTCCCTTGTACTATTCAGTGAAACTTTTGTTTAACTTTTCACCATGAACCAAAGCTACCTTTCTTTTGAGATTCCTTTGGCTTTGTTATTTATTCTGGGCGCATGTACACGTAATTGTCGGAATTTAATTTCTTTGGTTTCAGATTCAAATTGGCACTGCATTGAGATTAATTTTCTAAGCAGCCAATAGTCTTAGAGCATTAAGGATAAAAATTTGTACATTCAGATTAATTACAAAATTAATGAAAACCATTAATTACTTTGAAAGTTCAGTACATCGCTTCACAATTATGTAACCAAACTTCATCATACAAGTGGCCGTGAAGGACAAGAAGTGCAGTAAAATTATAGCTCTACCTTTTCTTTAATATCCGAAATGGTAATGGTGGGTGATTAATGCCACGACCTGGCTGATTTATCCCGGCAAAGAGGTCTGATTCCTTTGTTTACAAGAGTTGGAGGTTTATCCGATGCGGTCAGTTCGGTACAGAACTTTCAAACTCTACTGGGTACACATACCGTCACGTTAACCTTTTTAAAACAAGTAAGGCTTAAAAATTAACCTCAGGATTAATGCTAAATTATAATCGCCGGTTTGAAGAAGTAAGTATCTATTTATTTCTTTCTGTCACAATAATCTATTCACAGTATCTTTCTAACAACAGAAAATATGTTTGCATAGTTTGTTATCAAAAAAGTAGGCAAAAAGTTCCTGATATATGAACACAAAGCAGTAGGCTTGTACAAGAAAGCGCAAATATGAAATTAAAAATTTCGCCCCCAAAACATTCACGTCACGTTGAATAATTTGATATAGTGTTAAGGCTGGAGAACATATCGGTCTGCAGCATGAGATGCCACTTGAGCAACTCTATTATTGAGCGTGCGTCTAGTAGGAATAGCTATTATTACGTCCTCCACCTAGACTAGAATTTTTCTTACAAATTTAACAGCCTGTACATTTTTTCGAAATTAATTACGCCTTTCCAAAGAGGAAATATCATATTGTGGATAGGTTTAGTATACAAACCCTGTACTTTAACAGCTATATAAGACCAAACTTCTCAAACCCACATCATGACGGTGCTGTGGCAAGACACATGTCGAAACTTATAACGGCTTTGCAAATTTCGCTGTTTTGCAGCCAATAACAATGAACAAGAAACAACAGTACAAGCAATTCAGTCAAACAGAACTCAATTTAATAAATGGCACACTGCGTTATTACATGTTTCGACTCGTAAGGTATCATCATTAGGCAATTTTTAAAAAAATATTTGGAAACTATCATTTCTTTAGTTTCTTCGTTGCCCTTCATTGAGCGAATTGTTTTAAGTTCTTATGAATTGCCTGAGGATGAATCCTTATGAATTGAAATACAGTGTCACTTGTTGATTTGTGTTTGACTGAAGTGTTTTATTGTTATTTTACGTCAGCCCTGTAACAGAGTGAATGACTCATATAAAGCCTTCTGAAGTCTGATTGACGCGTAGAGGTCCAAAAAATATTTTGTGACTCGATTTCGCTCCATATCGCGCAGCTGTTTCTTACAAGCTAAACATTATAATTATTCTGCAGAATATTTTTCGATAGAAAGGATCTAACAAGACAGTCGATGTACATAAAAGATTATACTGAGACACGTCAGATAAAAATGTTTACCTTAGAAAAGAAACAAGTAATGAGTTAGTGTAGTTCTTTCTAGCCGTAATTATCCGGCTTGAAAAGCGCATGCGCAGTAATTTATTGCCAACTGTAGCCTATCGGACTTTTCTATACGTATTCAACCTTAACTCATAAAAGGCTCGATTTTGTGAAATGAGTTATTGAGCATAAAATGTGTGTTAGGTTTTCTTTACTAGGTTTTTTTAAATGTTTCTCATTCTTTTAAGAAATCGGAGGAATATTTTCATAAATATGCATAGTTTAATAAAATATTCCGACTAATATTTAATGTTTTAAAGGAACTGAATTATTTAAAAAATGTTTGTTAAATATAAATTGAACTTTAATAAAAATTCTTCTTAATTTAGACGAATAGATCCATGCGAACAGAGAGACATGACAAAAATAATAGTCGCTTTTCGCAATTTGGAATACGCCCAAGAACCAATCGCGGGTCAGGCCATACCTTACTGCGTCCTGTCAGACATACACCTAATTGGTAGCACAATTTTCTCTAAGACTGTGATGTATAGCAGATACCCGTAAATAAAAAAATTATTAAACTTTTACTTTGACGTCTAAATATCTAAGTGGTATTAATTCGGAATAATTTAGAAACATTTATCTCTTTCATCCACAATTTTTGTTTAATGATTTCTTTCCATATATTTAAAGCAGGGATGAAATTTTGATATTCGAGTTTGTGTTTATTGGAGGACGTCCAATTTCTTAGCATGTTATTTATTGAAAAAACTGTTCTTAATTTCATATTATGCTTTATCACGGCGGTTTGTCATGCAGCCACAGCTGTCTTATCGGTAAGCAAAACAGTAAACGAAACGGTTTCTTTCTGTACATGCACTAAATATTAACAGAACTTTACATGTTTTCAAAAGGAACGTTTCCAGTTTTGTTTCTGCTCCAGAAATTAACTGTAACAGAAAATTATGTAGGCAGCTGCCTCATAGTGTAATGGAATTTTTCATTTACATAACTTCTCCGATCGCACTATGGCCCTGGGTTCGTCTCAATCTCTAAAGGAAATGAGTACTAGGACCATTTCCCGGGGGTAAAAGCGGCCGGTGCATAAGGCTGACAACCTTACCACCATCCTGTGCCGTTGTCTCGAAATCTTTGAACCTTAACTTCCTGAAACCCTCTGGGACTGTCCAGGCCTGTAACGGGACTGCTTTACCTTTACATTTACCTTTCTCTACTATAATGTATTTTCATATTACGAAAAAACTATAAAGTCTAAATCTGAGGTACACTGATAATTAGTGACGATTTCGAAATTTACACCAGCAATTAGAGCATTCGATTTTAATAATACATATAAAATTTATTTCCTTATTTTCTTTCACTCATACCAATTACTAGTCCTACACACTGTTTCTTTACATAAATCACTCTTACTTCTAACGTACAATTCGGTAGTTTAACAGAAAGAAAATTCTAGGCAAAACCTACTCTGATCCTGACAGGAAACTAATAAAATGTGTCGAAGTGTCTATTGCTGTTTATACAGAGCATTAATCTTAAAATGAACCCCCACCAACGGCAGAATTATGGGGCTGTGAAATTCTCAATAACCGTAGATTCAAACAGGAGCATTGCTTAGAGATTTGTTCAGTACGCTGAATCGACCATAAAAATTTTGTGTTTAGTATAGACTGGATTTAGTGTGTACGCGTGTAGCGTGAATACATACATACATCAATACATACATACATAAATACATACATACATAAATACATACATACATAAATACATACATAAATACATACATACATAAATACATACATACATAAATACATACATACATAAATACATACATACATAAATACATACATACATACATAAAATATAGACACACTGCATTCATGCACGCTGACACACACATTTACTACGTATTGCATGGATCTAAAACTTA
>Ga0123352_10017895_pt1 | contig 11290 bp, 14 predicted proteins | sample TergutLab28metaG_FD_89700 | JGI IMG/M metagenome (GOLD analysis project Ga0123352, IMG submission 89700) | Labiotermes labralis P1 segment gut microbial communities from Petit-Saut dam, French Guiana - Lab288 P1 | ecosystem: Host-associated > Arthropoda: Insects > Digestive system > Gut ... | reverse complement strand
GGCCCAGGATAGAGACAGGTGGCGGACGCTTGTGAGTGCGGTAATGAACCTTCGGGTTCTGTGAAATGCGGGGAGTTTCTTGACTAGCTGCAAACCAGTTAGCTTCTCAAGAAGGACTCTGCACCATGGAGTAAGTAAGTAAGTAAGTAAGTGTTACATTTTTATTGATGTTATTGTGAGTTTTTTGTCCTTTATAAAGTTGTTGTTGTTGTTATTATTATTAAAACATAGAAGTTTAAGATCAGTTAATTTTTTTATTTTGTGCTAATGTGTTTGTAGGTTGTTCAGAAGGTGAAGTACAGACCTGAAGTAGACTGGTGGTCACTTGACATTCTTATGTATATTATGATGGTGGTTGACACACCTATCGACTTCCAACTGACTGTCTTTTTTTATGAAGTTTGTCACAAATCTGCACAATTTCCTCCGTACCTGGGCAAGAATGCTGTTTCCATACTGAATGGGGTGAGTATAAGTAATATTAAAACTGAGGCATTGGAATATGTTGCAGTCTCTTTAACGCAGTTTTCTTCCACAGTTGGTACACAGACTGTATTGCCATTAAGTGAATATTAAGAAGGTTTGTGGTTGTGGATGTAGGGAAGAACATGTCTGTTTTCGATGTTTGTTTTATCTGAAATTCATGTTTATGTGACATGTATCACATAAGCACCTGCCTGAAGGTCATTGTGACACAACTAGACCCTCCACCCCCCAAAGATCTGGGCAGAATTTGCACTGAATATATTGTGGTTCACTTTAATTGTGCTTATCTCATCGATATTCTTATTTAGCCTCTTTTCTTATTTCTCTATACTGTATTTTCTTTTTTGTTCAATTCCAAGATTCTGATTTACATATATGTTAATAACTAAGGTGCATCTGTTGGACATCATATCAAGTTACAGACTGGCATGTAAGTTGGACAGTTGGAGTGCATATATATCCTTGGTACAGTGGCTTTTACTAATGGATGATTAGTTAACGCCTTTATGTGCTGTTTTTACTATGTGTAAAATTTAGTTCAGTGTGAATCGAGAATTGTGTTCTTAATGAACGTATACATGGTATTACATAGAGCATGGAGGTTGATGTCACATGTCTCAGATCTAGACATTGTCAAGACGTACTTCAGCACAGTGTGTTTATCATTAGGCATGGGAGATCCTTAAAATAAGGAAAAAGTTGTTAAACATTTGTCACAGTATTATCCTCACATACAAGCGTTACTGAATTAGTGGATCATTCTGCATAATTCACCGTGACTGACATTGGTGTTGTGTGGTTGAATGTAATCTACAAGCTGCACTTTACTGTATGTCTGAATGATTAGGGAAAGCAGATACAGTATTTGGTACTGGAACATCTGTATTTTCCCTCTTCTGATACTCAGCCAGTTCCACCAAGGCAGAAAGTTGCATGGTGTCGTAATTATTTTCACCATAATTTTATGCCACTGTGCATGTGGTCTGATTGCATATGCATTGCACATTTGGAATACATTTACTGCGTAATGCACAGTGACAAATCCCTGAACATAGAGACTTATTTTCTGACTTTACAAGTTTAAGTCACCCACGTTTCCTGAGATGCTCAAATGCAAAAGTAGCATCATTGTAGATGTGGGTGCACCATGTTCATCCTAGCTGTGTTGATGGGTGATGTCACACATAGGATGAAGTTCCAAGAAAGGGGGATTTGCTAGTGGCATGTTTCCACACAGCATGCACTGTAGCAAAAACGTTAATCTGTTTACAGACTCATCATTTGTGTTGTAACATCAACATAATTTTCAAAACTGTGAATCTTTTATTCCTGATAATTCATCACTAGTGCTCATTACAGTGTAATTTGTATTATCAACTACCACCACCCTTGTGTTGACCAAAATATGCCCATTAAAGATTTCTTTACATCTTAACAAAGAGGATATCACGTGTGTGTTCCTGTTGCATTAAACGTTTGTTCACACAACCCATTTGCGTCTTCTGCTTTGAATCTGATATTTCTTTGTAGAACTTTTATTTTAACGGTGCCCAAATGGTTGTCGTGGGATTCATGTCATTGTGGTGGTAAGGGGTAAATAAGAATGTTGTGTCCATAGTTGGAACACATCTTGTCCATGGAGCAATACATGTAAAATTGTTTATGAATTAGAATGAATTGGTACAAATGTAGTTTCATCTTTTCATCAGACTGTAGTATGTGTTGTTCAGAAAACAAGTTGATGGTGTCAGTCTTCTTGCTGTTTAAGTGAGGGGCTTTTTGATATGTATGTCCTGATTTTTGTACAATCATTATTCATAATCCCAAGTGCAGTGGTTGTATTAGTAGAGAATTAAGTGCAGTGTGTTGCCTCAGCAGCTTTTTGTCAGCTTGTTTAGTGTTTATTACAGTGTACTGTCTGAAGGCCATAGGATGTCTAGTTACTTGTCGCACCTGTTCTGGAGGTGTTTCTGTGTACATCAGTGACAAAACATTGTACGCAATTTTCTCATGTCTGACTGCAGAATTTTTTCTTTCAATTTGGGTTAGATGGGGAACATAGTTATACTGAAAACTAGCATTAAATCAGAAGTGTTGTGGTGAAAAGTACATATTTGAAATTGGTATTTTTTGAAGGAAAATTTCAAGGAAATGGTTTCTTGATTTCACAGTCCTTGCATTATATCTGAATTAAATTATTAATAATTTAAAAAGTCACACACTGATACTGTGTACCAACATTTATGCTATTAATGCTACGTTGAAACTCACCATATGTATATATCAGCATGATGTGTATCAGTTACGAATAGTTTGTTTACAATCTTCCAACAGTCATTAGGAGCAGAGATGAGGTGAATGAAGTGTAAATTGACTAATTATGTTTTGTTACTTTCAGTTCCTGATCAAGGATCCAGCAAGAGGGCTAGGGGCTCACGGTAATACAGGTGCCATTCGAGAGCACCCCTTCTTCGAAAGTATAAATTAGAATGCCGTGCAAGAGAAGTGCATGGAACCACAGATTAAGGAAGTAAGTAGCGCAGGTTCTTTATTCATTTTCTGGCATAAGCTGTTATTAAAATTACATGTTAAAGGGGGAAGTAACAGTCTTGAATGAAGCTCACTTGCGTAATATAATGAAACTTGATGCGGTTTTGTGGTATATATTTTGTCATGTTGGTGGTACTGACACTCGGTGACCAGATGATGTGAGTGATGTGTAAATTAATTAATTAATTAATTGTGTTTTTTTAGTGTCAGTTCCCAACCATGGATCCAGCAGCAGTGTAAGATACCTGACCTTCAAAACAGTGGATGAGGGACCAATGTCACAGGAGGATGTACAATTACCATGTCAAACACAGATTACCATATTCAGATGAAAAATGTGGCAGTGTAGAATCTTCTGCATTTTTCAAAGTCAACAGACATTCTTTTTTCTGGTAATATCTTGATAATTTCCACACTACCCGAAAAAGCAGCTTTGTAGCGGTCTGGGTTTGTGCACGAGTATTGTCGGCACCTATTGCTGTGAGGTAAAGAAAGACGTATATTTTGCCATAGTTTGCAGCCAAATGCAGTGGGGTTTAACCATCCTTATGAGCGTTGTTAAAGGAGCAACTCTTTCGACAAGAGCTTTCGTTGATTCCAGATTACCATAGTATGCTGAAAAATGTTGCGTTGAATCAGTTACATTTGTCACCTCAACAGACATTCCGTTATCTAGTAAAGTTTAGATAATTTCCGCACTACCCGAAAAAGCAGCTTAGTAGCAGTCTCTGTCGGTGCACGAATATTAATGTCATCACCTGTTTTTGTGAGGTAACGAAAGATGTATGTTTTGCCATAGTTTGCAGCCAAATGCAGTGGGGTTTCACCATCCCTCTCAGCATTATTTAAAGGAGTACCTCCTTCGCAAAGAGCTTTTGTTCCTTCCAAATTACCAATTAGAGCTGATAACTGTAGCGGCGTAGAATCTTCTGCATTTGTCAAGTCAATAGACATTCCTTTATCTACTAAAATCTTGATAATTTCCAAATTATCCGAAAAAGCAGCATTGTGAAGAGCAGTGTTTTTTCAGCGTCAGGAATATTAATGGCAGTGTCTGTTTGTGTGAGGCAGTGGAAGACTTCTGTTTTGCCATATCTTGCACCCAAAAGGAATGGAGTAGCACCATTCTTGTTATCATTGTTTAAAGGAGCACCTCATTCGACAAGAGCTTTCGTTACTTCCAGATTACCAGTTAGAGCTGGTAAATGAAGCAGCATAGAATCTTCTGTATTTGTCAAGTCAACATACATTCCTTTATCTAGTAAAATCCTGATAACTTCCAAATTATCGGAAAAAGCTGCTTTGTGAAGAGCAGTGTTTTTTTTCTGGTCTCAGGAATATAATCTGCCCCCAAAAGGAGTGGAGTGGCATAATTCTTATTAGCGTTGTTTAAAAGGAGTACCTCTTTTGACAAGGGATTTCTGTGCTTCCAGATTACCCTTTGAAGCTGAAAAATGTAGTGGCGTTGAATCATTGGCATTTTTCAAATCAACAGACGTTTCTTTATCTAGTAAATTCTTGAAAATTTCCACACCACCTGAAACAGCAGCACGGTGATTAGCAGTGTATCTGTCATGCATCACGAATATTAATGTCAGCACCTGTTTCTGTGAGGTAACGAAAGTCTTCTGTTTTGCCATAGTTAGCAGCCAAATGCAGTGGAGTTTCACCGTCCTTATTAGCATTGTTAAAGGAGCACCTTTTTTGGCAAGAGCTTTCGTTACTTCCAGATTACCATAGTATGCTAAAAAATGTAGTTGTGTTGAATCAGTTACGTTTTTCAATTCAACAGACATTCCTTAATGTGGTAAAATCTTGATAATTTCCACTACACATAACAGCAGCATGGTGAAGAGCACTGTTACTGTTGATGTCACGAATATTAATGTCAGTGCCTATTTCTATGAGGTAATGAAAGACTTCTATTTTGCCACATCTCGCAGCCAAAAGTAGTGGATTTTCACCATCCTTATCAGCGTTGTTTAAGGAGCACCACTTTTGCAAAGAGCTTTTGTTGCTTCAAGATTACCAATTAGGGATGTTAAATGTAGCGGCGTAAAATCTTCTGCATTTGTCAAGTCAACAGACATTCTTTTATATGTTTGTTGATTTGAAAAATGCCAATGATACAATGCCACTACATTTTTCAGCTTCAAAGTGTAATCTGGAAGCAACGAAAGCCCTTGTCAAAAGAGATGCTCCTTTTAAACAATGCTAATAAGAATGATGCCACTCCACTCCTTTTGGTTGCAAGATATGGCAAAACGGAAGTCTTTTGTTACTTCACAGAAATAGCCGCTGACATTAATATTCCTGACACCAGAAAAAACACTGCTCTTCACAATGCTGCTTTTTCGGATAATTTGGAAATTATCAGTATTTTACTAGATAAAGGAATGTACGTTGACTTGACAAATGCAGAAAATTCTATGCCGCTACATTTATCAGCTCTAACTGGTAATCTGGAAGCAATGAAAGCTCTTGTCTAAAGTGGTGCTCCTTTAAACAACGCTAATAAGAATGGTGCCAATCCACTCCTTTTGAGTGCAAGATATGGCAAAACGGAAGTCTTTCATTACCTCGCAGAAACAGGCACTGACATTAAAGGAGCACCTCTTTTGCAAAGAGCTTTCGTTGCTGCCAGATTACCGATTAGAGCTGATAAATGTAGCGGAATAGAATCTTCTGCATTTGTTAAGTCAACAGACATTCCCTGATCTAGTAAAATCTTTAAACTTAAAACAATAGGTGTGGGTATCAGTCAATAACACAACATTATCTAAAAAAGATGTTTAATAAAGGATGAAGTAAGCTACATGTTTCGGCCTAATGTGGCCATCATCACGTTTTCATCCGAAAGTATGGTGGTAGTGCTTTACAGGATTGGTATGGGTATGTCACAATGGTGAGATCTCAGCATCTGTGATGTTTGTTATATGCTATTTATAAGGGGCACGGGGGAGGGGATCTGTAATGTGCGCTATCCTGGGGTGTGCAGCTCAAGTATGTCTGCTTGCTGCTGTCCGATGTGGGTCTCCAGCTACTGTTTGTCCATATCCTATGTCTACTGCTGGTGGGCTTTTGTTATGGGCTCTGTGCAGAAGAGAAAAACCAAAGGATAAGAGCTGATGTGGGTTAGTATGTGTGGGTAGGTGACTCGTGTGAGTCAACTCATTACCACTCGTCACACGAGTCACCTACCCACACACACTAACCCACATCAGCTCTTATTCTTTGGTTTTTCTTTTCTGCACAGAGCCCATAACAAAAGCCCACCAGCAGTAGACATAGGATATGGACAAACAGTAGCTGGAGACCCACATCGGACAGCAGCGAGCAGACATACTTGAGCTGCACACCCCAGGATAGCGCACATTACAGATCCCCTCCCCAGTGCCCCTTATAAATAGCGTATAACAAACATCACAGATGCTGAGATCTCACCATTGTGACATACCCATACCAATCCTGTAAAGCACTACCACCATACTTTCGGATGAAAACGTGATGATGGCCACATTAGGCTGAAACATGTAGTTTACTTCATCCTTTATTAAACATCTTTTGTAGATATTGTTATGCTGTTGACTGATGCCCACACCTATTGTTCATATACACACAACGAGGGATGGCTCATTTTAGAATCTTGATACTTTCCACTATATCCAAACAAGCTGCATTGTGAAGAGCAGTCTTTTTATTGGCTTCAGGAATATTAAACAACGCTGATAAGAATGGTGAAACTCCACTGTTTTTGGGTGCCAGATGTGGCAAAATAGAAGTCTTTCATTATCTCACAGAAATAGGCGCTGACATTAATATTCGTGACATCAACAGTAACAGTACTCTTCACCATGCTGCTGTTATGGGTAGTGTGGAGATTATCAACATTTTACTAGATAAATGAATGTCTGTTGAATTGACAAAAGCAATTGATTCAGTGCCACTACTTTTTGAGCATACTATGGTAATCTAGAAGCAACAAAAACTCTTGTTGAAAGAGGTGCTTCTTTAAACAACGCTAATAAAGATGGTGCCACTCCACTCCTTTTGGTAGCAAGATATGGCAAAATAGAAGTCTTTCATTAACTCACAGAAATGGGTGCTGACATTAATATTCCTGACACTAGACAAACGCTGATCTTCACAGTGATGCTCTTTCAGATATTGTGGAAATTATAAAGATTTTAACATTCCTTTATCTAGTAAAATCTTGATAATTTCCAAACTACCTGAAACAGCAGCACGGTGATGAGCAGTGTATGTGTCATGCGTAATGGATATTAATGTCAGCGCCTATTTCTGTGAGGTAACAGAAGACTTCTATTTTGCCATAGCAGCCAAATGCAGTGGAGTTTCACTATTGTTATTAGCATTGTTAAGCGAACACCTTTTCGACAAGAGCTTCTGTTGCTTCCAGAGTACCATAGTATGCTGAAAAATGTAGTGGCGTTGAATCAGTTACGTTTGTCAATTCACCAGACATTCCTTTATCTAGTAAAATCTTGATAATTTCCATACTACTATAATGGCAGCATGGTGAAGAGCACTGTTACTGTTGATGTCACGAATATTAATATCAGCACCTATTTCTGTGAGGTAACGAAAGACTTCTATTTTGCCACATCTGGCACCCAAAAACAGTGGATTTTCACCATTCTTATCAGCGTTGTTTAAAGGAGCACCTCTTTCGCAAAGAGCTTCCAGATTACCAATTAGAGCTGGTAAATGTAGTGACGTAGAATCTTCTGCATTTGTCAAGTCAGTAGACATTTTTTATCTAGTAAAATCTTGATAATTCCCACAATATCCAACAGAGCATCATTGTGAAGAGCAGTGTTTGTCTAGTGTCAGGAATATTAATGTCAGCATGTATTTCTGTGAGGTAACGAAAGACTTCTGTTTTGCCATATCTTGCCCACAAAAGGAGTGGATTGGCATCAACCTTATTAGCATTGTTTAAAGGGGCACCTCTTTCGACAAGAGCTTTCGTTGCTTCCAGATTACCATAGTATGCTGAAAAAGGAGTGGCATTGGATCAGTTGTTTTTGTCAATTCAACAGACATTCCTTTATCTAGTAAAATGTTGATAATTTCCACACTACTCATAATAGCAGCGTGATGAAGAGCACTGTTACTGTTGATGTCACGAATATTAATGTCAGCGCCTATTTCTGTGACGTAATGAAAGACTTCTATTTTGCCACATCTCGCAGCCAAAACAGTGGAGTTTCACCATTTATATCAGCGTTGTTTAATATTCCTGACACTGAAAAAGAGACTGCTCTTCACAATGCTGCTTTTTTGGATATTGTGGAAATTATAAAGTCTTTACTAGTTGAAGGAATGTCTGTTGACTTGACAAATGCAGAAGATTCCATGCCGCTACATTTTTCAGCTCTAATTGGTAATCTGGAAGCAACGAAAGCTCTTTGCAAAATAGGTGCTCCTTTAATGTCAGTGCCTGTTTCTTTCAGGTAATGAAAGACTTCTGTTTTTTCATATCTTGCACCCAAAAGAAGTGGAGTGGCACCATTTTTATTAGCGTTGTTTAAAGGAGCACCTGTATCGACAAGAGCTTTTGTTGCTTCCAGTTTACCAGTTAGAGCTAATAAATGTAGCGGCATAGAATTTTCTGCATTTGTCAAGTCAACATACATTCCTTTATCTAGTAAAATCCTGATAATTTCCACACTTCCCGCAAGAACAGCTGAATGAAATGCAGTGTCATGTTTTGCGTTACAAATATTATTATTAATCCTTTCCGCAATTAGCCATATGACCTACAATCGACAATAAATTGAGGTAATGTGAAGAAACATGTTTTGCTCTTGGTTATTTTCAGGAACATAAGCTATAGCAGCATTTACATCATTTTCACAATTCACCATGAACTCCAGCAGCTGTGTGTATCCCTCTGATGCACATTCCCACAAAGCTCTCTATCCCCATTCCTTGGCTTCACTCTTACATCTTGTAATACTATGTCGTCAGTATTTGCACCATTTTGTATCAAATTATCCATAGCCATCCACTATTTTGTTCTGTCAGCATACCGTAGGGGGGTCCATTTTAGAACTGCATCTGGTTTGTTGGCGTCAACACCCGGGAAGGATAGAAGCTTTTATTTAAATGGTCTATTGTAGGATGCTGCCAAATGCAAGGCTGTTCTACCACATTTGTCTGAAATCTTTATATTTGTTTTCTTTTTCAGAAATACTTTGACAGCATCGATGTCATTGTTCAAAATAGCGCCATGAATTTCGGAATCTTTTGCAAGCATTTGATCAAAAATATTCTATGCTGCTACTTACATCAATTTGAAAAGATGGTATGAAATTAAATTTTCACACTTTGAAAAATTACCAGTAAACCATTTTGCTGCAGAATATTCTGCAAAACATTGGTGTATAAAGTGCGGTTTTCCATCCATCATTTCTCTTATTATTCCAAACTGCTCTGCCCTACCACTTTGCAGAAACGTGTTTGCCTTATGCAAGTCGCTGACATTTATTGCACCAAGAAGCCTCCCCCCCCCTTTTTTTTTTACTCGGAGAACAAGGATATTAAGGATGTCATCATGTGTTTCCCTAAATATGATTCTTTTTCGATTTCTCACTTCTGGTTTTGAGCTGTCCATTATATTATTTTCACTGAAGTAAATATCACATTTCTTTTCCCAAAACTTACTGAACAAGTCAAGTAAGTTAAACTTTTCTGGCAAGTTAAGATCTCCCTCCGAGCAATATTATACAGCTTCTTTCATGAAAGCTTCTCCTAGCATCATTGTTTGTAAAGGGATGCCAGTAAATTCCCCATCCTTATCCCTGGAGTTTTGTGAACACAAACTGAGTAACTTTTCCACCAACAGTTGCAGTTATCTTTTAATATCTTTATTCCAGTACTACTACAAGAATTCAAACCGATTTTCTAGTGTGAAGGGCTGTAACGTGAAGGCCAGGTTTATCACAATGTCCTCCAAGTTCTGCCAGTGAGAAAAGCGAGATGAAAGCAAAATCTGAGAGGCCGTTTTATCTCTTATTCCCCTTATTATAATATTGACTTTTGGCATGTAATATGGGCTTATTTCATCGAAGCCATCCAATATTATAACCTTTTTCCTGTCTATTCCAAAGCTTGTAGGAATATTTTTTGTACCAAATGTAAAATACCCTGTTCAAGTGAATGAGCAGCACTCAGTAGAAAAACACCTTGCACTTGTCGATACATTCTTCTTCAAATTCACTATTTTCCAGTGCGCATCTGTGTTCATTCAGGTTTATTCTCAGTACCCAAACCGCAATGTTCCTTTTCTTGATTTCATGTTCCATAGGAGAAAGGAATGTGGATTTTCCCATTCCTAGTTCAGCTACCAGTAACATGGTTCTGTCATTGTGTTCCGTTACAGTTTGTATGTCATATTTCTTACATTTTGTATTGTCAGTATAGCTGCGGCTAATATCAATGTTACAATTCATGTCCCTCCATAAAAAGGAACCTTCTTCCACATGAATCCAATGTGCATTAGTACACAACGCTTTCTGTTCCATAAATTCACTGTTGGGATTCTTTTTTCCAAGAATAATGTGTCTTACGTTCTCAGGTTTTTATCTTTCCTCATTATAAGCATTTATATTCTCCAATTCAGCTCTGAGACCACACTTTAAAAAATTAGCAACAGTGTTGAAAGAAGTATTATTTTTATCCTCACTAAAGTCAGTCTCTGCTTTTTTGTTCCCAGGAATATTATACCTATCATAATTGGGTTTTATCTCTAGTCCTAACTTTTGATGAGTCTTCACAGTCCCACTTTCAGACCTGAGACCAGTCTTAGAGAAATCAGAAACAGTCTTGAAAGAATGACTTCTTTCTCGTACATCGTATACAAATTCACATATCTTCTCACCGGCAGGTAAGTACTTTTTCAGCTCATCCGCCTGTAAACCAGAGACGGCAAATGTAATTGTCTGTCAGCTTCAAAATGTCTTCCTTTAGATATATGTGATGTTGCAGTACTTGTGGTACGTAGTACTTGAAAAGGTCCCTCAGTTGTCTGCAGACACAGTTTGTGTCCATTGATCAGCAGAATGGATATTATGTCTGAATCAGTAAGATGTTTTATACATTCCAGAGGATCTGTACCTACCAATGTCTGCAGTGTGACATTTGTTCCCTAAAAAGTAACTTTTCATTCCATTGTTTGCTTTTGCAACTTTTTATCCAAATCTGTAATGCTACATTCATCTTCATAATC
>Ga0123352_10017894_pt1 | contig 11290 bp, 10 predicted proteins | sample TergutLab28metaG_FD_89700 | JGI IMG/M metagenome (GOLD analysis project Ga0123352, IMG submission 89700) | Labiotermes labralis P1 segment gut microbial communities from Petit-Saut dam, French Guiana - Lab288 P1 | ecosystem: Host-associated > Arthropoda: Insects > Digestive system > Gut ... | reverse complement strand
GGATTGGTGGCTTTCGTAAAGCTAAAATTGACTAACAACAGGAAGCCCATGGTCAGGGGCCGGGGGAGGGTGAACACTGACACACAAAAATTTATCCAAATGCCCCCCCCCCCCCCCTTTTGTTCCGACGAGGTACGATTACACAAATTCTCCAGAAAGCAGCATCCCTTCTTTCGCTAGAAATGTAAATTTGTTTTCATACTTGAAGCACACAGTGAAGAACTGGAGGAATGGAGGTGAAACTCCTCACAGTTTTACCTCGGAACCAGAGATGAGAAATCAGCAGTCCGATGGAAAGAATTTACTCATTTGTTGAACTTAGAACTTCATAGTCTCTTCCAAAGGGAGTTATCCATTTGTATATTTGAAGTTTCGGTGTCCTCTCGTTTCCTTGGAGTCATCCAGTAGATGTTTACTTCTTCTTCCTCATCTTCCTGTCACTGCTATCAATTCGGTTCAATTGCATGTGAAGGCTGTTGGGAACCTCATTCGGTGCTGTCATGTTGGCGAAAGGAAAACTTCTGAATTGTATACTTACTTACTCCATGGTGCAGAGTCCTTCTTGAGCAGGTAACTGGTTTGCAGCCAATCAAGAAATTCCCCGCATTTCACGGAACCCGAAGGTTCATTTTCGCACTCACAAGCGTCCGCCACCTGTCTCTATCCTGGGCCAGCCCAATCCAGTCTATATACCCACATCCTACCACCTGGAGATCCATCCTAATATTATCCACCCATCTACGCCTAGATCTCCCCAGTGGTCTCTTTCCCTCCGGTTTCCCTACCAAGACCCTACACAACCCCCTCTCCTCACACATACGCGCCACATGCCCAGCCCATCTCATTCTTCTCGATTTTATCACCCGCACAATATTTGGGTGAGGAGTACAAGTCATTTAGCTCCTCGTTATGCAGTCTCCTCCATTCCCCCGTTACCTCTTCCCTCCTAGGTTCAAATATTCTCCTCAACACCATGTTCTCAAACACCCTCAGCTTCCTTTCGTTCCGCAATGTCAGCAACCAAGTTTCACACCCATACAAAACAACAGGCAAAATTATAGTTCTATATATCTTGATCTTTAAATTTTTGGATAGCAACCTGGAAGACAAATTGTATAACGATAATAAATTGGGCGTCCATCCAGTATAAATTCAGTGTCCATCCAGTGTCTAGTTCAATTTTGTACCTATGGCACTTCTATTGTAACTAAACAATTAACAGCAAAGAACGCCGTCATTAACCTTGTGTACTACCTGACTGAGTGAAAAATTCCCTTCTTGCTTCATTATACTGCAACATCCAAACTGCTGCATATTGTGCTCATGACTTACCATGACGACGCAATAGCGCCATTAGCTGGCGCCACTTGAATAGAGCTAAAACACGAGAGGCATTATACATCTTCAGGCTGTAGCCTGCTGTTATTAAAATTTGTAATCTTTCAGGAACGCAATCTCAAAAAGAAAAAAAAAATTCAGGTCATGAAACATGAAATATTATTTTATCGCAATGCATAACGCCTGGTGCATGTTACCTGACTCGCGCTGAACCCGTATGAAGATGACTTCCTCACATTATTGTCCAATGTAAGTAATTGGATTCACTTTTCTGACAAGTAATTTGAATTTACCGAACCGTATAATCAAACGTAATTTTCCGTGTCAACACTATGTAAACAGCTTCTTCCGTTTCGTATATAGATGATTAATGACCGGTAATAATATTGCGGTGAATAAATAACCCAATTTACTTGAAGCAATTTTATGGGTCGCCAGAAAGTAAAAATGTAAAAACTAAACTCTGTGGATCATTTCTGTTGATTCGGTATGTTGGTAAATAACTATTTACATCTAAATGCAAATAAGAAAATAAAATCAAGATGGCAGCACCCATATAAGCGATTACAACCTAAACGTAGAATTTTGTGATGAGAGAATGGATGTGTTATCACTTTAATTATTAACCAACAAATGCACTTACATAAAATTTCACATTAAAACACTTAAAATCGCTCCGACATGTTTCGATCCTAAGATCATCCTCAGCGAGCTACGTTGTTCCTTGCTAAAGTCATTTTAAAAACACTCACAAAATAATTCCATTATATTAACAGAGTGTTGTGGCAGCATATCGTGTTGTGTGAGAGTACGATGTTGGGAATGCGTCTGGCTATGGCATGCGTCGTGTGTTACGTAGTGAAAGACTTTCACTATGTAACACACGACGCACACCATAGCCAGACGCATTCCTAACAACGTACTCTTACACAACACCCTGTTAATATGATGGAATTATTTTGTGAGTGTTTTTAAAATGATTTTAGTATGGAACAACGTAGCTCCCTGAGGATGATCTTAGGATCGAAACATGTCGGAGCGATGTTAAGTGTTTTAATGGGAAATTTTATATAGTGCATTTGTTGGTTAATAATTAAAGTGATTCTACGAAATGCACGGTGCAACAATGAGGGTGTGTTATTACTTTATTAATAGGATAGTATGTGCATCACAAAGGAGAGAGACTGACCAAAATGTGCCGCAACAAATCTTGCGATCTATTTGGCAGTAACAGGATCAGATGCTTGCAAATTCGACCCACGATTTAATAAAATAAATGATTCCTATTATTCACATCATTACGTTACTTCGAAGAGCAGTGTCCCTCTGCAGAATCAAACAATTCACCAAACAGTTAAAGACTCTTTATATTTATGGTTCTGTGCATCGCTGATGACATTTATTTAATAATCGTCCAAAGAGATGCAACACTAAGCAGTCTATTTATTATTTTGTAAGTTCACTCTACATGTTTCAGGTGCTAACCACACCCATCATCAGGAGTAAACAAAACAGTAACTACAGCCTCCAGTAGTTACTCTTTTGTGTACTCCTGATGATGGGTGTGGTTAGCACCCGAAACATGTACAGTGAACTTGCAGAATAATAGACTGCTTTGTGTTGCATCTCGTTGGACAATTATTACATAAAAGTTAAAGACTCCTCGCATAATATGAAACTGAATCTCCTTTGCAATGCTCACAATCACCCGCTACTTTTCTCTATCCCAGTCTAGATGAGTCCAGCCCACTCCTTTCCGTCTTACTTACGTAAGATCAATTTTAATATTATCCTTCTATCTACTTTTAATTCATTTCACTGTCCTATTCATATCAGTTTAAATACCAATATTTCTTACGCATTTTTTCCTCCATATATGCCACACTTTTCTCGCCCTATCATTCTCTTTTTCTATTTCCTTTTTTAAGAACTGACGTGTAAGATAGGGAAGTAATAGCTAGCAAAAATAATTTCTTATGCTGTTAGTTTCCCAACTGAAAAATTACACGTTCTTTATACATTTGTTTCTTTTCACATAATCACTCTAGTTTTCATTATGATATCCACGAGAATAATTCCGTTACTTACCATGCAACGGGACACCGCGGGCACAGTGGTTATGGTGCGGTGCTACAAATCGGAAGTTCGCTGGTTCGATTCCAGATCGTGTCATTGGAATTATTCATTGACATAATCCTTCCGATCGCACTATGGCCCTGGGGTCGACTCAGCCTCTAACGGAAATGAGTACCAGGACTATTTCCTGGGGGTAAAGGTGGCCGGTGCGTATGGCTGACAACCTTACCACCATTGTGTGCCATTGTCACGTAATCTGGGAACCTTAACTTCCTGGAACCCTCTGGGCACCTCGGGCCTGTAATGAGACTGATTTACATTTACCATGCAACGGATCGTTTTTGAAACGCTAATATGGCTGCTGCGAGGACTCCCTGATTATGGCACCTGTCTTGTGTCGAAACAAGTTGGAGATTTGCTCAAGAATTACTAAAATATTTTGTGCGTGTAAGTTTTCAGTTGTTGGTCGGCTTGGCTTTTTGGGAAAAGCTTGTAACTCTTCACGTTGTGTGCCCGCTCTCAAGGAAACTTCACTTTACTCAAAGTTTACCCTGAAATATGCCGCAATTGCTACTTCTCCCCTATTTCCAGTTTACCCTGAAATATGCCGCAATTTCTACCTCTTCCCTATTTCCAGTTTACACCGAAATATGCCGCAATTGCTACCTCTCCCCTATTTCCAGTTTACCCAGAAATATGCCGCAATTGCTACTTCTCACCTATTTCCAGTTTACCCTGAAATATGCCGCAATTGCTACCTCTCCCCTATTTCCAGTTTACCCAGAAATATGCAGCAATTGCTACCTGTCCCCTATTTCCAGTTTACCATTCACATCAGTCTTCCTTCTCACATTGTGTGACGCATGCAGTTGAAAAAGCTTGGTTAGATTAATATGAATCATAATCGTAAAGGTATGGCTGAGTATATACATGTACACATTTCAGGTTTCCTTGCATTCGATGCACAAATATCTCCCTCGAGTGCACATTCTGCAGACCACAGACCTGCAGACTCCGCCAGAACAACAGGCGTCTCTTGACTGCGCGGTAACTTATTCGTTTGCAGAAACCACATTCACTACTGTAACGGCTTATCAGAATCAACAAGTAAGTGTATTTGAAACATTACACAAATTTTCAAGTAAGCGCATATATTCTATGATTTTACAATATTTTATAGTTTTATTCATTGGACCTAGGAGGGTCGAGGTAACGGGGGAATGGAGGAGATTGCATAACGAGGAGCTAAATGATCTGTACCCCTCACCCAATATTGTGCGGGTGATAAAATCGAGAAGAATGAGATGGGCTGGTCATGTGGCGCGTGTGGGTGAGGAGAGGGGGGTGTATAGGTTCTTGGTGGTGAAACCGGAGGGAAAGAGTCCACTGGGGAGACCTAGGCGTAGATGGGTGGATAATATTAGGATGGATCTCCAGGAGGTGGGATGTGGGTATATAGACTGGATTGGGCTGGCCCAGGATTGAGAAAGTTGGCGGACGCTTGTGAGTGCGGTAATGAACCTTCGGGTTCCGTGAAATGGGGGGAATTTCTTGACTAACTGCAAACCAGTTAGCTTCTCAAGAAGGACTCTGCACCATGGAGTAAGTAAGTAAGTATTCAACGAAAATTCAGTGACATTGCTGTAACAGAATTACTAACAAGGCCAAAGTCGAAGGTAAAGTTTGCCCCGTGACCTGTCAAGGGAAACAAACACCGAGAGTAGAGGTATAGATCTACTAATACATAACCTCGGCGGTATATGGGGGTAGATAATCAACACCATGTCCCGGACTCTTTACCCCCGGAAGAGAGACCCGGTATTCATTGCAGAAGATGAGGTGGGACCCAGGGTCGATTTGGACGAGTGTATAGAAGAGAAAATCTCACGTTTCCCCACAGGAGTTTGAATCCCAAACCGTCCAGCCATCACATACTACTAGTTCGTTTCCATTCGGGGTTTAATAACCCTTGTGCCCCTCAAGAAAATAAAGTGAAATTGTTAAGCCTAATTTATTTTCTGAAATACCTACTGAGACGTTTGGAATTCTGTACAAACTCTGGATAAAATCATAAAGCTAATGTGTATGTACACATGTGTTTTGAGGGGTGACTTCCGGCCTGATGTCATTTTCAGTATCCCCAATTCTTATTAATGTATCATCAAATTATGTTTCATAATGAGAATTAGAGAGTCCCAGCACTGTTATAGTACACTTTCTGGGAACATGGCTTTCTGTTGTTGTTGTTGTTGTTATCATCATCATCTCCTTTATGCAGGGTATTTATATTCATATCATCATCATCATAAACATCAAGGATTGGACCCTTTGATCCGTTCCGTCTCCAGAGTTACAGCTGCTCGCGCCAACGCTTCTGCGGTCTTCCAATTGTTCTCCTTCCTTGTGGTCTGTAGTGGTATGATTTCAAAGGGATTCGGTTCTGTGGCATTCTTTGCAAGTGTGAAAGCCCGTTCCGTCTGTATTCATCTATCTTGTCTAGTATGCCTTTAATCCGTAGTTTGCGGCGTATGTAGTCATTTGTTTTGTGATCATAAAGGGTGTAGCCTGCCAGAGGTCTCAGTAACTTCATTTCTCCTGAGGCAAACTATGTCCCTAGGGAATACAATGTTGCGGCTATTCTGTTGTTACTATTCATGGTGCTTATATCGTTAGTTTCAGTGTTGAATCTATTGTACTTTTATAATTGTACTTTCCCAAGTATGTGTGCAGTACCCAATATGGCTGTTTTCTGTAGTTCCTTGACTTCATGTTTTCCTGGTATATTACGTATTTTCTGAATGACTTTGAAATAGTCCCAGTCGCCCCTATTATTACTGGTATCACCTTCGTTTTTGCATTCCACATGCGCTGTATTTCTATTGTAAGGTCTTTATATTTTAGAATCTTCTCGGCTTCCTTTTTAATCACATTTCTGTCTCCTGGAACTGCAAAGTCTATTAACATACACATTCCTTTTTCATTATCACGGATTATAATGTCTGGTTTGTTGTTGGGGATAGTTCAGTCAGTTTGTACTTATTGATTCCACAATATGGTTACCTTGCCTCCTTGACGTGTTTCTACTGATTTTGGAACATGTTCATACCAATGAATTTTGTCCAATTGTACCCCTGTTTCCTTGCATATGTTGAGAAGTGTAGTTGTGCACACAATCTATCATGTCTTTTTATGTACTGTTCTTTTGCCAGTATTGGGAATGCTGATATTATGTTGTCTATTGTCTCGTCAAATTTTTGGCAAAGTCTGCACTTGCTATCTGTCTCTGAGTTTAATATTTTTGTCGCATAATATTTTGTTTGTAGCGCCTGGTCTTGTGCTGCCACTATTTCACTTTCAGTTTCTGCTTTTAGGTCTCCCTTCAATAGCCAGAGGAACGTGTCTTCTTCATTAATAAGCTGTTTATCTATATTTCTAATATACTGCCAATGCATTACTTTGTTTTTCCATTTTTCCTGTAGGGACTCTCCCAATCTTGCCGTTGTGTGTTGTATTCCATCCTGTTTTGCGTCACTCTTCTCATATGGTTGACTTAATTCTTCTGTAATCTTTGCTGCTGTCTTGATTATTGAATTCACATTTGGTTGAGTGCTTTCGTGGCTTTTAACAATATTTACAAACTGGTCTTCTTTATAATTTGTGTTAAGGTATTCTGCAATATTAATTATTTCTGCTTTATATGCCTTATTATATTATTGTTGTTGTTGTTGTTGTTGTTGTTGGACATGTCCAAAAACCTTCAAACGCCTAATCTTTAAAAAATGAAATACAGATCTCCTATTATGCTAAATTGTACTTACGGTTTATTATCGCTTTTATTATTAATTGCGAGTAAAAACGTGAAATTAAAAATTGGGAGTTTAAATGCACACAACGGAACATTTATAAGCCAAAATAGGAATAAAATATTAGTGTTAAGTATACGTATATATACCGACCAATGTAACATTAAGAAAGTCATCATCATCTTCCTCCATGAATTAGGTCGTTTGACCTGCTCCGGCATCGACGCATTGCCATTGTTTCCTGGGGCGTCCACGATCTCTTCTTCCTCGAGGTTTGTAGTTGAGGGCGTGTTTCGGGAGTCTGTTGTTGTCCAGTCTTTCAAGGTGGTTGATCCAGTTTTGTCTATATTTGAGTCTCACGTCTTGTATTCCAGAGATCTCTAGTTCTTTCCTTATGACATCGCTTCTTATTTTATCCAGCCTTGTGTATCCCGTAACACTTCTTAGAAAGCGCATCTCTGCAGCTTCTAGGCGAGTCATGTCTCTCTTCATGGTTACCCATGTTTCGCTGCCATACAGTAGTGATGGTCTAGCTACATTAAGAAAGTCGGTGTTTTATTGACAAGTAACATAACACAAGCCGGGACATCTTTTGAAAGCGGCAGATGAAGCAGGTAACGACGAATTATTGTAAAATAACAAAGTATATTATCATAATGTAACTTTATATTTTTCCCAGATCACCCGACTGAAGATTGCCAGTAACCCATTCGCAAAAGGCTTCAGAGAAGCATCAAGAACCAGGTACGTGTAAAGGTATATAACAAACGATAGAACATTTTGTTTGTCTTAATAAACTAACATGATTCTTGGACAGGTCAGGCTATGAAAACTTGCTTATGTACAATCAGATACTGATGGGATGCAGCTGAAAAGCACTTACTTTATATTGGAACGTATTGTAAAAGGGCTGTGGTCTGGGTTACCTGAAATCCAGGTTGAATTTCCTGTAGGGAAAATATATTTTCTCAATAATATCCAGACTTGTTCTGGAAACCACTCAGACGCTCATGCAGTGATTGCCGGAAAGAGTGAGCTTATTTCACCAAAATTAAGGCACCTGGGTTTGAACTTGTTTGGTCATCTGTATATAGTGCTTAATTTTAAAAAAATCCAGAGGAGCAATACCTCCACTACTCCATAATAATTGTTGACATGGTGTATAACAGTGTTTCTTAACATTTGTGAGACCGCGGCCCAGTAAATACTTTTTTTCACGAGACGAGGGCCCGGTCCCAACAAATTTACTTTTCCATTATTTTTAAGTTCATACATTAAACTAACGTAAGTATTAATAATTAATTATGGCATAATCATAAAGGGTATTAGTACCCTTACGTGTAAAGTGTGAGATGTTGACAAATATAAAATTACATTTAAATTAGTTATCAATCACTGGACTAATGAAATCTTGTAGCATATTTTAGTTTCCTCAGGCCAACATCTGGGTCTGAGTTTTTCGACACATGTACGAATATTTTTCTTCTCAGAATATTTCCACTATAAAACATTTTTTCATGAAAATTGCTTAGAAAACTAAAATGACAAATTCTAGGAGATCCTCTCACGGCCCGGTATAATTGATGCCAGGACCCGGTACCGGGCCGCGGCCCGGCGGTTGAGAAACACTGGTGTATAATTCAGTACAGGGACAGGCTTCTCCTTGTACGTATGACAAAAGCTGCTACAGTTTCCAGATCCCTGCTTTCTTTTGAGCGAAATGAAATGGTAAAAATCCAAATTTATTTTCTGTTTAATACGACACTTCTGTGAAATATTATCAGATGTATCTTAGTCATACGCCTCTTAACCATTTTCAACTTGTGAAAGAATTAGAGGATAAACGGAAAATTACGTCAACGGGCCACATTTTCGACAATCATAATGCATTTATTGCAAGTCTTACTGTTAAGGGAACCAGTTAGCGTAATTTGATGTTTGCCAAAGATTTACTCTAATAAGAAATATTTTAAAGTGTACGGAATATCTGTCTTAAGAACCCGATGGTAGACTGCAACCTCTGTCTTTAAACATACATTAATATTTTCTATTTTATTCAGATTTAAGAGCGGGATTACTTGCCGTAGAGCGGACGACATCATTTCTGTATAACGAACAATAAGAAAGCTCCTGCAGCAGTGACCATTCCTACTCAGTCGCGAGTTTATAGAAACTCGGCTTAAAATGAATTACAAATTACAAATTTTTATTTCCAAAATCGTTTCAGTTGCGTTTGAAGATACGCAGAACAAAACTGAGTTTGAATTATTTATTTTACACTAAGACTATCTCTTCAGTATAGAATTCACGTGTTTGGTAGAGACATATGAAGTAAACTGACTCGCCGATTAAGTAACTAGCGAAATGAATAGAGCCAATCCCTTCTGAATAAGCTGACATTTTCTCTGCTAGTCAAGAAATATCCCACATTTTATGAAAGGCGGGGATTCTTTACTAATTTCACAACAGTCCTCCAAAGTCTTCTGTTCTCACTGAGATAAATCTAGTCAATATCGTCTATTCCGATTTATTAGAAGTCTCTTGTATTATTATGCAACCATTCAAGCCTAGTTCTAACGATCCGTCACTTTCCTTCAGAATTTACATTGAAGAAATGAACTTTTCTCTCCCATATATGATACAGGTCTCTCCCATCTCATCCTTCTCGGTGTGGAGCAGAAATCATGAAACTCCCCAATCTTAAATATTCTCCACCCTCCTAAGTAGGAAATGGCAAACATAATTTTACAATATGATGATTCATATTATTTACGTTTCGTGTCTGATTTTTAAGGGATTCCACAGACGACAGCCGCTATGAGATTCCACTAGAATTTCCATCACCTCCGTTCGCTGGGCCATCAAAATTCTATCCAGCTGACTTCTTTGGAATAAAACCAGATTATACATTCTCACCTTCTTCATCGCCATCCTCATTACTTCAGCCAAGGAGATTTTTTGATCCATACGTCATCTCTTGTAAGAATACAAATTCAACTTTATTTCAAGCAAGTCCTGACTCCTACCCGTATCATTCCCATCCACCTCTCAAATTGCCTGTTAAATTTGTTGTGCCTCCAATCGATTACGATGTCTGTAGTGACCCTAAGAGAAAGCTGTGGTTCGAAGACATCTCGGCTTGTGACAAGACTAACAAATCCACAAACAACGTACATATTAAAAATTATGGCATTGATAATTACTCTAAACTAATTTCAGAAGGAAATGTTTCTAGGAGACACAATTGTGAGTATTTTCAAGATATGTTCCTTAGTAATCCACCTAGAAACATGTTTAATGGCAATCATCAGCCAGCAGCTATTTTGGATGAATGTGAAAATAATATTTCATATAGACAACTAAGGAAACGTTCGTCTGAAAATGACGACAACATATTTCATATTGATGATAGGTCTAAAGAACTGTCAAATTGTGACAATAATGACGGAAGATCGAGCTCTAAAGGCATATTCACTAGACGACGAGTTGCAGATGAAACTGTCGTAAGACCACGAAGAAAAATTCAGAAGTTCCTGGCAGATCCAACGACGTCGGCCGTACACCATCAATACAGATGTGACAGAAGAGAATCAAAGCCGACGACAGCAAGTTGTTCAGGATCGAATGCACCAAAGATGAAAATTATATCACCACTTGACCTGACGAAATTGAAGTAGAAGTCAAGTAGGGAAACGGCGATTGTGTGGCATTATTGTTGTCTGTGTCCTCATTACACTCGCTGTGTGACTGTAATAAGACTAATTAAGTCTTCATGGCTGTAATATTAAAAAAACTATTTGAGTTAAGACTAATTCTTAAAAAAAGAGTGCTCATTAACTAGGCTTGAGCGAGATTTGGCAGAGAGAGGAAAGTCTACAAAGTTTTCTTTCAACTACCATTCAATTTTTCTTTTATTTTCGTTGTTACACCGTGCATGTTGTTGAGTTACCCAATTATTATATCAACTACTGCACATATATAAAATTTACACATTAAAAAAGCTCCGACAGGTTTCGGTCCTAGGACCATCATCAGGGAGCCATATCGTCCTTGCTAAAGTCACACTATAAAAT
>Ga0123352_10017893_pt1 | contig 11291 bp, 9 predicted proteins | sample TergutLab28metaG_FD_89700 | JGI IMG/M metagenome (GOLD analysis project Ga0123352, IMG submission 89700) | Labiotermes labralis P1 segment gut microbial communities from Petit-Saut dam, French Guiana - Lab288 P1 | ecosystem: Host-associated > Arthropoda: Insects > Digestive system > Gut ... | reverse complement strand
GTTGTGGTGTTGGGGGGGGGGGGGGGCGACCCAGGGACTAAATACAATTTGTTTGATTTTTGAGACTATGTTACAAAAATCATGTCCCCAGTATAACTGCAACATAACACCGTTTGAAACGGCATTTGTAAACACACACATACAACTACATGCTTTAAGACTCAATCGCCTAATTTGAAACACAATATCTTATCTTTTTTTTTTTTAATTTCATCTAAGACATCCTACGTTTTTGTATTTTATTTCTCTAAATTCTAATATACTAGTCATTACAGACATTACAGTGGTTGACTTCGGTTGAAGGTAAAACACGTAAAACACGTAAAACACGTAAAACATTTAATATCATCGTATCTACAAAATCTGTTTTTCAAATTTCGATTTGGGGAAGGACAGCTGCAAACCAGGAGCCTCCCCTCCCCATTGGTTGCGCTCCTGACTGGTATAGAGCTGTCAACGCTTCGGAGAAAAATATTTCCCCCATTTTCAGGGTGAAATATGGAGACAGAGATTCCTCAAAAACTTAGATAACTTTCTAACAGACTAAACGGTGAGTCCCGCAGTTTATAATAGAGAGATCACCGTATTCGCCCTAGTGAGCGCCTCAAATCCGCTCAAATAAAAATGTACGTGATAATACCTTATTTGCTTTCCTCGCGAACTGGTACATTTTTATTTCAGGATCACCTTTTTAGGCCCTAAATTTTCTGATTTCAAAGGCCCCCTTACTGGGGACAGAAAAGAGAGGTTTTTTTTTAGGCAGATCGCCGTTGGTGGCACTCAAATGTGTGCAGGAAAACAAGAGCAGGAGGAGACGTGTGGTGCAGTATGTGACAGAAAGCACGGGAGAAAGTTGACAGGAAAACAGACTTGGATATTTCAGCCGTTCGCAGCTCTCGCTAGTCACAGTAATGCCAGCAGTGCACCAAATGTGCAATGACTCACATTGTTCATACCTTGAATTCAGCGAATAAACTGGAACCCCACTAGAGTGGCCTTCTCCGTCTATAAACATTTTACCGCCTCCCTTATTACACTAAAAAAAAAACTGCACCCGATACCCGTTTCCGATAGAGTACTCGGTAGAGGAACTCGCCACGAGATTGACGGTACGGGGTTCGAATTCCGGTGGAGGCGAGATTCTGTCCACCCGTCCATACCGGTACTCTAGTCCACCCAGCCTCCCGTACAATGAGGTACCGCGTCATTCCAGGGGGTAAATCGAATGGGGTGTGATGTTAACTACCCTCCACCTTATATAGGACCGAGGTTAAAGTAACAGGACTCCATGTCTTTGCCTTCATGACGGATTATAGGGTGACCCTTACATTTATCTTCTATTCGACACCGGTTTCAGTTACTCACCTATATCGAGTGGTCAAGATTATTTCGAGAGTTGTGACTGAAATATTTTCCATTACAACAACTGTAACATGTATAGCTCATTAGATCTGAAAAATAAATTATATTTATCGTCAATAAACACGGAGAACTCCGTATGCTTGTACAATGGCACGCAGCACGCTATAGAAAGCGACTTCCCACTCCTGTGGTCCACATATTACTGATCAAGATACTTTTTATTTCCTGTGGCGCTGCAGCCCAACGCGGGCCATGGCCGCCTCATTTTTGAGGTTGCTAGATCATACACAACGAAGCACCACAGTTAGTAAGACTCCTCTGGACAAGTGATCAGCTCGTCGCAGAGACCTCTACCTGTTCAACAAACAACACTGACCAGAGGCAAACATTCATGTCCCGTCTGGACTCGAACCAGCAATCCCAGCAGCCGAGCGGCTGCAGACCTCTGCCTTAGGCCCCGCGGCCAGATCAGGTTACTCAGAGGCCTCTGTTCCGCCCAGAAGACTATAAATCCAACATAAGAAATACGTGTAATAGCCAAATCTCTGCCTTGACACAGAGGAGATTATTAAATAGTAGTACAAAACACAACTGAGAAGAATGAAAACGGTATAATTATAGCGTCTCTTCGGAATGGTCGCGGGTAGATAGGGAGGAACTAAAAAGTGGAGGTAAAGTGAACCCGTTACAGGCCCGGTGTGGCCCAGAGGGTGGGTAGATGTATAGCTCTTCTCTTCCATGGCCGCGGCTCTAGAAGGGGGTGAGTGGTCAGCAGCACGCCCCGGCCGCACTTTACCCCCGGGAAAGACCCGGTACCAATTTTACAGGAGACTGGGTGGGCCCCAGGGCCGGTCTGGACGGGCGGAAGCTCTCGTCCCCATCGGGATTCGATCCCGGACCCTTCAGCCCGAAGGCAGTCGCTATACCTACTGAGCTACCCGGCCTCAAGATATGGAGGAATTATAAAAGGAAAAAAACATAGTAGAAAAAAGAGAATAACAAACACCAGCACGGTAGTTAAAGTTTTAAAATATGCTGAACACGTAACTATAAGCATACCTATGAACTGGATGTAAAACATATTATCCCTATACGTACAACTGCAAATGGGGTCGGTGCTAAACTTGGGAGGTTATATCGGACAAACGTAACAGAACCAAAACTTGTAATTGTTTGCAAATGTATACAAAGAAATAAAACATAAGAGAGTGAAATCATAATACCAGCAGATCTGTGGGATTATAAACACAAGTAAAAGGAAGTGAGGTTAACGATTCCTGCTCGGAGTGGCATATTAATTCTGTAGTGCAAACAGCTGCGAGTGTATTTATTTGCGCGGTCTTTTTAAGAAGAGGCTCTTGTCAACTATACCGATCTTATACCACTCATTGAATGGAAAGGGTCAAAACTCACGTTCATGATTTCAAAACGATTAAAAAAGAGTCGCTACTAGTCTAGGGAACCCCTACATCAGCGTACTTTAGGTAAAGGAACATAATGTTTGCAGGTCTTGCTGTTGTGCCAGTGGCAGTTTGGACAGTCGTAACGGCTATATACAATGATGTCTACTGCTGGACCGTAGATGCGACGAATTACGTGCATTATATATTTGACGGTCCGCGAATCTTCATACTTGTGGTGAGTCCATATTTAATGGTTTAAAATAAAATTTGGAAAAAAAAAATTTTGTACTTACACCTGTAAAATACATGTATTTACATGGAACTATGGTTATTTAAGTGGTGTTTGTCTTCTAGTGTTCAGAAGTATTTACAGACCATAGATCATGAGAAGGTCCCAGGAGGCGGTAGGCGTGTCTGACACGGTGCGGGGGGGACTGCTACAGTTAGGGGATACAAACTGTTCTGCTATTACTACAGACTGAAAACATTTCCAGTAGCGTGCAGTGAGCGAGTGCACAGTGCCAGTGAACTGATGATGGACAATACATGCAGCAACGCCGCTACGAAACTTTGCGCATGCGCGCCTATCGCCTTCCTAGCGAAGATAGTCTCCTGGTCTGTGGATATTAAATAAATCTCTTTGTTTCAACCAGGCCCATCACAATTTCAATAAATTTAAGCCCCAGTTTTCTTGATCAGATATACTGCAGACATCCTCACTCTTCAGCTCTTTTGACAGGCATTGTTAAGTTGTGCTTTCAGTTTTCTGAGCCTCACACATTCTGTTCAACATCTTGTCACTACTATGCATGTTGCAGGTTAATACAATCTTAATGCTGGACATCGTGCGAGTTTTATGTACGAAACTGAAGAGCGTCAACACCGTTAAATCCAATCAGATAAGGTGAGGGAACACTTTGCAGTCTCGCTTAAGTCCTGTAATATGAGATAAGTAAGCTCGTTTTTTGAATTCTTCTTCAAATTCGATTAGATAAAGTTGGGTAGCTGGACGTCTACATTCTTGTCCACCACACAGACCCTTCCTAGCCGGTTATTCTCAAACCTTCCTAATGCGTGGTTCTTTGAGAGAGCAGCAGCCGTTTTGGCAATTGGTACTGTACCACGTCTAGCGAACACTTCACAGTAGAGTTATGAACAGACGCAGCAGTTTTTGAATACAATGTGCTTAGAGCATAAAAATAAAAGCCATCTTGTGATATTAGAATCTACACAACGTCATCAGCAATACGCTAAGCAAAAATTAGCATTTAAAGTATTCAGGGCCAAGTACGTATTTGTTGAAGTGAACGAAGAACCTCCCTCCCCAATAAGGTAAATATTTAGGTATATATGCATATACCTAAATATTTACCTTCTTGGGGAGGGAGGTTATTGCGCCCGAAAAACTGTGTTTTATGTACGTAGACACACACACACACACACACACACACACATATATATATATATATATATATATATATAACAGAAGTGTTGTGTATATATAAAACACTTTTTTGGCGCACTAACCCCTAGTAGACCAGGGCCTCCTCATTATCGAGGCTTCACGATCACACGCAGACACACCAAGCTCAGAAGGACTCATCTGGACGAGTGATCGGCCCGTCGCAGAGAATCCTACCTGACAATACACAGCACTCACGAAGGAAATCAATACCCCCGCCGGGAATCAAAGACGCAATCCCAGCCATCGAGCAGCCACAGACCCACACCTTAGACCGCGTGGCCACTGGGTTCGTCTATATCGCTACAACAAACAAAATCTTCTTGTGTCTCCTGTGGTTGGCAGGGCACCATTTGGTAACTCAGTTCTTCTCTCTAGGAATCACACATAGGCTAGAATTTCTATCGAAAATTTTTTCAACAGATATTTAGCGCGTTTTCCTTTACACGGCATACGTGTTCTACTGTTACAGACTCCAGTAACGTAGCTAGGACCTCCTCATACGACAAGGTAAACATAATATTCACGCACTAATTCAAGCTAGGTTTCTTCACGCCATTGACTGGACCTTGTTGGAAATGGCATTCGTCATCTTGACAGGAGGGATAGGTGATTACTCTCACGCAATAGCCGTTTTAAACATCCAAAGAACAGGGACCCCCCCACCCCCCGACCCCAGGACGAAATAATTCCTACCGAAAATTGAACTTCGGATGTGCAGTACATAAGCAGCGTAATGACATAAGGTAAAAGTAAAAAGGTAAAGCTATCCTATTACAGGCCTTGACAGGCCCTGAGGATTCCAGGAGGTTGAGGCTTCCAGATATCAAGACAATCGTCACATGAAGGTGGTAAGGTTGTCAACCGTACGCACCGGCCGCCTTTACACCCCAGGAAATATTCCTGCTACTCATATCTGTTAGAGGATGTGTCGACTGCAGGGCCATAGTGCGGCCGGAAGGATTATGCCAATTCCAATTACACCATCGGAAACAGAACACGCGACCTACCGGCTTGTAGTGCAGTGTCTCAACCAAATGCGCCACCGCGTACCATGCAGCTTCCTGACATCCGAATTAAAATACGTTGATTTAAGTGGCGTGATACATTAAATTCTGAGTGCTGTGCCTATCAAAGTTAATATCTTATCGAATGTGACTCTACTTGATTTTACGGAAAGTACAGACGTTTCGGAGGTATTTGCTACATATATCTTGAATGTTCTACTGTGAATTTGGAGCCAGCAGCTTGCTCAAGAAGTCTGGTAACTATGTGCCACACTACACAGTCATATCCCAGCGGACCATACTCGTACAATCGAACGCGTTCTCGTGTCTTCAGCATTTAGTTTTTGCATTTCTGCATGATCTTCCTGAAGATTCTACATTCTTGAAGTGAATTTGATGTTTGTGTGACCGTGCATCTCTAATACAGTAGTATAAACAACCAACTAGACGCAACAATAACAATTTATGACAAGGTCATCAGCAGACAACTTCTACAGTGCATTATACCACAAGCTGTAAACACAGTCTAGTGGTCCTGAGGATGGGCGAAATTATCGCCCGAAACATGTTGAGCTGATTGATATTACTAATAAATTGTTATTGTTGCGTCTAGTTGGTTGTTTATACTACTGTATTCTTGAAGTGCTTCGTGTTCAGCTACGGAATCACCAGAAGTTGCCCTCCTGTTTCATATTCTTAATAACCGGTAATCTTCATGATTGTGATCTATGAAATAAAGTGCATTCTAGCCAACTTAAGAAAAAATACCAACGAATTAAAAAAAAAAACATTTTTGAAGTCAGTATGTTGTGTCACGTTAATGGGAAGATATTCTAAGGGTATCGAACATGTTCCCCATTAGATCTGACAGTCATGTTAAAAGTTCTTTAGCTACTCAATTACTCAATTATTACACCAACCACTGCCCATATATAAAATTTACAAATTAAAACATTAAAACCGCTCCGACATGGTTCGGTCCCAAGACCATCACCAGGGAGCTATATATTCCTTGCTAAAGTCACACTAGAAATAGTCACAGTAATTTCGCTGTACCAGTTGGGTATTGTGGCAGCATGCCATGTTGTGTAATGTTATGTTGCGAACAGTGCCCTGCTACGGATGTAATTCAGATGCTGTAACTCTACGAGTCTGGCCATATTGCAGTAGTACGCTACATATTAATAATAATTATCATTAAATTCTTACATGTCTTGAATGTCGAAAAGTCTTCTAATGACTGTTCCTGTCCTTCCTGTCGATGGAAGAAGGAACCAGGTGGTCAACTCTCGTCTGCCAGGTCGCATAGGTGAATAAATTTTGTACGCTGGCAGCTAATAAAGGGTGAGTCTCTCGCTAGAGGCCCCAAACTATTGTCTATAAAAAATTATGTTATTGAGATAATGACTTAAAAATTTGTATACACATACTGGGAACGATGCAAAACAGGACCTGCTCATAATCGATGCTGAAACCGGTCTCCTTTCACATCCAAGCACACTTGAATACTTTTCTCCAAATTCGGAATACTTTTCCCAAAGTGTCGACGTTGACGGCTTGAATCTCTTGGAGTATAGCGTCTTTGAGTTGTTCGATTGTGCGCGGTGTATTTTTGTACACTTTGCCCTTCAATAGGCCCCAAAGCAAGAAGTCGGCAGGCGTTAGATCGGCTTCCCCCTGTCTCTAACTTTTTAACCAATTTCTGGATGCAACACTGCGATGGTGAACGTCTTTCACCAAATTCCGTTCGAAATGCCGTCTGGCATGCTTTAAATGAACCTGTTTGCCAGTATTTACGAACGATAAAGCCGCGCTGTTTGGGGCCTCTAGTGAGAGACTCACCCTGTATTTGTGGATTCTTCATTACATAACTTTCACTGTGTCATCCCAGCACAAGAAACATATTTTTTTCTTCTCAAAAACGCCCAAACCGGCTCTGGTTCCCATCCAGCCTCCTATTCAACGCATTATTTGCCGGGATTAAAGCGGCCGGGGCGTTATGTTAACCACTCACGTCCATCTAGCGCCGAGGTTGAGAATGAGTGGAGCTATACCTCTACTCCCCACACATGCCTTCAAGTAGGTGGACAGAGACAACTTTACCTTCAGGTTTACCATTAATCAGTTGCATAGAATTTTGAGGTTGTCCCTAGACTTTTGCACATTTGAAGAAAACTGTATTTTAATGTGAAAATTGTGGGAAGTGTGATCAGTACTGTCGCTGATACTTATTCCAGCTTAAATACTGCTTTATTTACTCAAATCCCATGAAATAATTATCCACACAAGATAAGAACCGGATACTGAATAACTTCTGCCATTTACAAAATATACTGTAGCACAATCGCCACATAATGCTACCAAATGCTTAAGTAGTTAGGGAGGGGGTGCGGTACGTCAAAACACAACTGTCTTTTATCCTATTTTTTATGCTGATGACATGTTTCGGCCACTGTGGGCCATCTTCAGGTCACAAAATCTATATAGAGGAAAATTATACAGAAATATATCCATTCTTATACTCAACTTAGAATAGGTACTTGTAGCTCAGTATGTATAATCCAACCGACAAAGAGATCTCGTTGAAAGTTTAGAATATGCACCCATACTATGATCATAATTTGTATAGTTTTCCTCTATACAAATTTTGTGACCTGAAGATGGCCCACAGAAGCCGAAACATGTCGTTGTCGATATAATAAAGTAGGATAATTAAATGCAATGCGAGTCACCGGTTCTGTTTCTGCAGGCGGATGACACGAGCCACCGTCCTGCTCATACCGCTGTTCGGTGTTCAGTTTCTGGTGACATTGGCCCGCCCCAACACAGACGACTGCGACCTAGAACAGGTTTACTACTATGTCTTCTACACTATGGACGGCTTGCAGGGTACCTTGGTGGCTCTGCTGTTCTGCTATCTCAACAAAGAGGTGTGTATCAATTATGCACGACGGTATGCAGCACTATTACGCTCCTGTATAATACTCTGTCCGTCTTCACGTGCAGAAATTGTAGACTTCTGGAAAGTATTTCCCTGTAGATATTTTGCAGCCTGCGCTTGACTTTAAATACTGGCCGATAATGTCCATTATTTTACCTTACACGTAATCTGCGTATCTCCTCTTATTTAAAATTTAGGCCGATTCAGATGGCCGTGCCGTCTAAGGCGAAGCTCTGTGGCCGCTCGATTGCTGGAGTCGCGGGTTCGAATCCCGCTGAGCGCATGGATGTTCGTCTGTTGTGTGTTTTAAAGGTAGCGACCTCTCGACGAGCTGATCACTCGTTAAGAAGATTCCTACAGGGTGTGTGTGTGTGTGTGTGTGTGTGTTTTTTTGTGTGTGATCTAGAAGCCTAAATATGAGGTGGCCTAGGCCCGAGTTTGGCTGATGTGCCACAGAAAAAAATTAATTCAGAATTTATTCGCCTATTTTTAAGTAAGCAACACCACTAAATGTGTGTCTCTCTGATGTGTTTATTGTAACGTAAAATTTAGCAACTCCGACAAGGTCATTCCCCAGCCATCTTATGTCTAAGGAACACTGGTGCCATTTTATAGCTAATAGACCTCCTAAAACATTAAAAAATTTTTATTGATTTCAAACTTTCGCCGTGTTCTGAATGTTGAATTCCTTCTTTTGGGCGATTCTCCAGCGTCTGAATTTTATGTGCCGGCGTTTCGGAACATCCTGCCTATTCCATCTTCATAGGGTGTCCCGAAACGTCGGCACATAAATTCAGGCGCCGTGGAATCACCCAAAAGAAAGAATACATAAAACCTTCTGTTGTTCTCATTTTGTTCAAAATGCACAAGCAATTTTTTTTTCCTTCACGACGTTGAGCTAAGCATTGTATGTGGCATAACAATTGTTATAACAGAAGTTTAGAGACGGCTGCAAAAATTACGTGAAGTTGTCAACAATTCGTCCAGGCGAATATTCAAGGTTACTATTACAATAATACGTGATATTTGTTAATACGTCGGATCACGTCAGAATACATGTCAATACATGAGCTTCGTAATTAGTTAGCTAATTTCGTAAAGAAATATTCAGTCGTGTATCCGCAGTCTTGCTTCTTATTCGAGAGTTCCCGGAGGGTCGTTCTTGTGTTATTCCCCAATTCCCGATGTGCTGATGCCTGTTCGCTCTGGTTCCGCTGTAGCCGATCATTTTTAGTATAGTTGTTTCTTAGGATTGCTGGTGTCAGTTACAGACGGTTCATGGCATGCAGTGTAAGTTAATCCGTTAGCGTATATTCGGGACCTTTGGCGATATGAAGGAGGGGAGAGATTTAAATGAGAAAATGTTAGGAGCTGATAACGGACGCTAGCAGTCCAGTAAGGAAGTCAGTCGCGTACGAGTGTGGTGTAGGTAGGAGTACAGAAAAGTGACTGTCAGTTCCCTAGAAATGATCTAGTTGTCTTATTGGATATAGCGCTACATTATTTTATATCAAGAATAAAATGAATAAATAAAACATAAGTAAAAAATTACAATAATTAAAACTAAATGTGATTCGGTGAACCACACCCGTTTCCCGGAAGAGGATCACCTACCAGATTGAGCGCGTCGGGACAACAAAGTTACTAAGGGTGGTCGTGTAGACCGCTGACCTGGTGAAAGGCCGAACACGGCAGAAGCTATAAACCAAGTTTACCACCAAATAAGGAAGCACTGCCCCTTTTACACTCTCGGATGTAGGCTAACACAACACTCTCATACGAGACTTGCTCACGGGCCTCAGTAGGTGAGGTTACACTGCACACCCCTGTCAAACTTCCTTCAGGCAAATGCCGGCTTAGAACAGAAGATAAACTTCTTCGTCTCTCCTAGTTCATTATTAACTAATAACGCCAGTTGAATTCGTTAAGTCGGCTCTCAGGGTTACATCGCGCAGAGGAGTGAAATTTTCCTGATGTTTCGATAAAAATATTATAGTTGTTTTGTAGGGTGAATAAATTGGAGGGCCACCCAGGGGGTCAAATAATATTTGCCGAAAGGTCAGGAAATCTTCAATCCTCTACACGGCATAACCCCGAAAGCCCACGCATTCCACTGGACACCAACTGTGCAAGCGTAAGCAGTAGGAATATCCCTTTCAAGATTTTGAATGATGGAGCCGAAAACAGACCCGTTGAATAAATGCACTTGTTCATGGCAGCTAATCAAACCACATTTGTTTTGAAACCCCAAGGTTCAGGTGCAGTTGCAACGGACCTACACCCGTCTGCAGATTCACTTCCACCAAATGATCGGCAAGGATTACAAGCCAAAGCAGCGTCCCACCTGGGCTTACAGCGAACAACCTCGAACTACCTTCAGCAATGTCGCGGCGGACGAAGCACCGAAGACAGGTTCGTCTTTGCCTGCAACAAGCGACCGACTAATCGTGGGCAGTGTAAGTGATTCTAAGCAGGGCGGTGCGCAGTAGAGTGAAAGACTTTGGCGTTTAAGCATGTATTCCCTAGAACCTAGTTCAAGAGCGACGGCTAGGGCCAACATATCAAGACATCCCATTCTCTAGAAACCAAAAATGGAGTGGGTAGGGGGGGGAAAGACAACGCTTTTAATACGTCACGCGGTGAAAAAAAAAAGTAGTTTTTGACATCACAACAATGACATAATTCAGAGTAAGAGTAAGAAAGAAACAACTTATCACAAAAAAATATTTTGTTTATTTTTCAATGTAGTCCCCTAATAACTCAATACACTTCGCCCACTTTTGTTGCAACGACTTTATCCCCCTGGAAAAAAAAATCTTTTGACTGCCCTTCAAACCAGGTCGTGACTGCCTCCTTGACTTCTTCATCGATTGAAAATCGTTTACCCCGAAGAAATTTTTTCATAACTCGGAATAGAAAATAATCCGAGGGAGCTAGGTCTGGACTGTAGGGTGGGTGATTTAGTTATTGGAACCCACATTGCCGAATGGCACCTTGAGATTTTGCAGACATGTGCACTGGCGCGTTGTCATGAAGGAGCAGCACGTCTGCTGAGAGCTTTCCTCGCCTTTTCTCTTTGATGGCCTCTCGCAAAGCGGTAATTGTGTTAGCATAGG
>Ga0123352_10017892_pt1 | contig 11291 bp, 5 predicted proteins | sample TergutLab28metaG_FD_89700 | JGI IMG/M metagenome (GOLD analysis project Ga0123352, IMG submission 89700) | Labiotermes labralis P1 segment gut microbial communities from Petit-Saut dam, French Guiana - Lab288 P1 | ecosystem: Host-associated > Arthropoda: Insects > Digestive system > Gut ... | reverse complement strand
TTCAACAAAAATTGTTTTTTTATTAAAAATTTTTTTTGTGGAGGAATGGAGGGGGGGGGGGTGGTTCCCCAGGGGGGGGGGGGGGGGAGACAGGCGTACCGGGCGGCAGAGTCCAAGGGGCGGCAAAATAAATATTTTAAATTAAAAAAATCAGTGCAGCTGACTTTAAATTACTAAGCCAAATAAAAGCAAATTCAATATATGTGACTTTTTTTTTTTAATTCGTACGTTCTGTTCGGGACGGTCATTGTGACAACTCGCCCTGGGCACCCAAAACCTAGCTACGCCACCGGTTCTTTCCCTTCGGTTGAAGTAAGCGGCTCCGTTCCATTCATGTCTGATACCAGATATTATTTAGCAAGTGTAAAGCGTGCTGTCTCATGTTAAAAGAATACAGACTGAAGGAAATACTTGGACCTACGGAGGAGAAAGCAACAGGAGGCCGCTGAAAAATTATATGATTGCTTCATAATTTGTACTTTTCACCAGAATTATGACGATCAAATGGAGAATCAGATGGGTGGGCCTGCAGCAAGCGTAGGATACATGAGAAGAGCACCAACATCACAACAGGTCGGTCAGAATGCGTCTTAACGGACACCTTTTAACTCTAGACATGTACAATTATTACCCACAAAATCACAGCAATACTTCGTGAAAGTAAGGGGGAATGAAGACCCAGCAAGGAAGAGTACAAACCAAGCACAAGAACGCGTATGTGAGCTGCACGTAGCACGTAATCGGTCAATTTCTGTAAAATGTTAGGACTCTACTTGTGACGTATCATCTAAATACATAACTCTTTACATGCTGCTTAATGTCATTAAATGGTATGTCTAATCTCCTTATCAAGGACGATTTAATCGTCAAAAATACCGGTGTAGACTAGACAACCATTTTCCTATCCACCGTTGATTTGATTATTCAAAGAAACCGGTGTAGACTAGACAGCCATTTTCTTATCCACCGTTGATTTGATTATTCAAAGAAACCGGCGTAGACTAGACAACCATTTTCTATCCAATGTTGATTCAATTATTCAAAGAACGTTATTTTCCGAATGCGCTATGGCGGTGCGCCTGAACTTCCATCAGGAGCGCTCTAGTGCAGCCGGTGCCGCTATGCGCCCACTTTTCAAACACTTTTCTTCCCCAGTGTACTTAACCTTACATCAGAGTCAACAACCCGAGTTTTACATTCCCATTACCTCAACAACTGGGCGTCGGCTGTCATCGGCAGCTCTAAGCCAGTTCAAATCAAGTTAAACCAAAGGTGTCAGCTGGCAACCAAACTGTAGGCTAGTTATACAGCGACGCTGTATCAACTCTAGAACTAATGTGCCGTCAAATTAGATGTGAAGATGTGAAAGATAAATTACAAGGACGTTGACAGGAAACATGGCACTCGCCCGCAATAAAATATCAATTAGAAAAACTGCTTGCCTGGCTGTGATTCCAACCGTGTAGTCCCATCCATCAACAAAACTGAGCAAACATGTTTTTATGTCCGAAATAAAGTATTATCTACCAACTGCTTAAATTATGGTTGACATCTGACATCTTTTTCATGGTAATTCACGTCTGTCTTGTCTGTCTATGTGTCCGTCTTATCTACCACATCCATTCGTTTCTTTCTGCAAAATACAACATCCCATACATCCACAAACACGTCACTTCCTGCATTCACTTATTTAAAAAAATATTTACAAATCCACCAAACCCACAGCAACTGGCATGACATGACTTCTAAAGGAAACAGAAGTTTATTCAAAAAATGAGAGAAATAAAAATTTCAACAAAATTATAACAACAGGCTGCAGAAATAAGTAAATCGCTGTTTCATACCTGCTCATTAAAATTTCCGGAGTGGAGCAGAATATGTTGTTCTCGACAGGAATACAAAAATTAAAAATTCAGAAATTTACAAGAAGAACAGCAACAATAAATAATTAGGGTCCATGTATCATAGTCAGAAGCCGCAGTTTTTCGGGTGGTGAAGAAGGGCTTTATGTTACTAACGTTTTAGAAGGAGTGGAAGTAGGATGTTTCAAATGATGCTGCACTGTGTGGGAAATTCCGCGGCATGAATGTGCAACAGCGATATAAACAGGCGTTGTTTTTATTTTATTTCAAGTTACAAACAGGTGTTAGACGAAGTGTTAACGACAAATTAAGAATGAAGAAAGCAGCGACTTTACTCACTGCGGGTATCATATTTTGCTCCGATATGCTGAACGTCACGGCTGAGTTGTTAGCGCCCATATTTTGTAATCAAGAGATTCTGGGTTTGTATCTCAATCCCGGCGATTATCTACCTAGATAAGATACAGTGTGCTTTCCTTCAATATTTCCAGGCGAACATGTGAAGAGTACTTTAAAGTGAGCCAGAACTGGTTCAGTCAAATTACTGATTCACAGGTACGGTTATATTCACAGTCTACGGAGTTTCAAAGGAGTGTTAAATAAACCAAGAAGCAATCCCGCGTTACATGTTTAGCACAAGCGAAAGATAAATACCAGTCTGAACATTTTACAAGACTATTATTCACATTTCTTCCCTACGTGTTCATTATTCTAATAGGGACTGTTTTTTTCACGTGCAGTTTCTAGGACAGTCAGAAAACGTCAGCACAATTTAGATCAACTATTTCCTTGTTTCTCTACCAATTCCCCCCTCAGCTATCTGCGGTTTATTTAATTCATATAATTAATCAGTGCGTACGTTAGTTCTCTTTTCCTTTGTTTCCTTTCAGCCTTACGTTTATTTTATGATTCGAAAGGATGGTACACTGCGGAATAACACCACCCTCATTCCGTTGTGTTGCAGCTGTCCGTGTTAGCAAACAATACACGAGACGGCACGCCATGTTTGTTTGAAACAGCTAAAACACGAGGGTCCGTGCGTGCGTAGTTGCTTCAGCGTCTGATTAATAAACTGGTAAAATGCGAAACCTGAATGTAAAGGGGGTGGGGGGAAGCCCTTTATTTCACTCCCAACACGCCAACTTTCACACAATTCACTCTTTTTATTTTGTATAAATGGGTATACCAGCAGATTATGACTCCAGGAAATGTCACACATCTTACACTTCTCAAAGTAACACAAACAGCACATTAAGATAAAATGAACGTTCGACCAACCAAGCTTCAATACGTTCAAGGTCACTGTTTCACCTACATAGGCTATATGGCGTCGAATGAAATGGAAACCTGTACTGACTCGAAACTGGTTCAGGATTTGCAACGAGATGATCGTGGCATATTTCAAAGCACAGTCTTTCGTAGCCGACTGAAGCAGCGGCGACAACATCGCCCTCAAGGACCAGTAATATGGCGAAATTTCGCGCCGACCATTTCTAGATACTGTGTTACGCCAGCCTGTTTGGTTTTTCGCCGATACGAAAGATTTCTCATCAGAATATAGCCCTTATCTTGCGACCGAAAGCGCACACTAACCGCGACCAGCAGACGCACAGTGATACTCCTTTAGACTGTCTCTTGAACTTTCAAAAATAAAATGTGCCCCCTGTACCCAAATTACACGCTGTTTTAATTTTATCTCTCCCCGTAAATTAAATATTCTCTCTCAGAGACCCTATCCTTCTAGCAACAACCAACCAACGGATCAGTAGTAATCTCTAAAGGCAAACATACAAACCACGAAAGAAGAGTTTCTATAAAGAAATTCACGGAATCCTAACCGAGAACCTCACAGAATCTTGCAAAGAAATTCCCAACCATTTACAGAGCCCACAGGTTCATTTCCCGTCACTGTACCCTAATCACAAGTCAGATGACCAAATCCTAAGCATATCGACCTCCGTTTCTTGAAAATACATCTTACCACAGTCCTGCCATCTACGCTTAGATCTCCCAAATGGCTTGTTACTTTCAGGTCCTACGATTAAAATTTTACTTGAATGTCATCTTTCTCACGTGCTGCATTCTCCCTGTTTGGTGACGTGTGCAAATTATGAAGCATCGATTGTGGAATTCCTAAAATTCCTCCAAAGTGGGTTCGTAGACAAACACAAACAAACAAACAAACAAACACACACACACACACACACAGAGCGAACACTTAAAAAACTGTGGCAGTTTCTTATAACTTACACTAAAAATAAACGCCAACGCTGGCCTGAAGCCCTACACTTCCTCAATTCAAATAGGGAAAGTTAAAGGTAAAGGTGCAGTTCCATTCACTCTCGACCTGGTCTCCAGATGGAGGCCAAGGTTCAATTCCACGATCCGGCCGCTATGAACCTTGGAATAGTCCACAGTACCCGTTGAGCAGGAGGCTGGGTGGGACCCGGAGTAGTGAGGACTTTTTAAAGAGGACAGAATCTCTTATCCCTGGTGGGAATCGAAAACGAATCCTCGGTCGATCACCCTGTAATCTAGTCACTACACTGACTGCGCTACCTCGGCTCCCCCCCTGTAAACAGGAGAAGCTTATTGCATATGCTGAAGAATAGCACTCTTGAAAAAGCCTAAGTCTAAAGGACTCAAGCGGTCCATTTCAATTCTAACAATATTTCTATACAGCACATTAAATCAAAATCAAATTAACGACAACAGCGCTCGCACAAGGCCGCGGGCAAATACCGGGATATCCACACAGTGCGCTCTATATCTTACCTGGTACAAAAAAGTTGGACATCCGTGACGGTACCCGTAAAACAGTAGATGGGTTATAACAACTGAATCATTTGTGGCTTAAGTTATTCATTTAAATCTATTGTTACGCTGGTAATTCACAACAAACGAGCATCCTTGAATATGGCATAACAGAGTGCCGTTAAATGTAATTAATGTAGACCAAAACAGACCGTTTTAAACAATTCCGCTTTAGTACTGTGTACTTGCTGTAGTACCTAACTGAAACAGAAAATGAACGCAAACAGTTATACGGACAATAACGAGAAAATAAATAGTCCCTGTGCCAATAAAAATCGTGAAATTAAAAAGTAAACGTTTTGGGTAAGCTGAGGTGAGTTCCTGCAACACTGGGTTAACAAAAACCCCCAAATCTGTCCCTGCTTGGACAGATCCATTCCATCACAGTGACGCACACGTGTGCGTACTGAAACTAGATATACTGCGGCCAGCTGAAAGATACACTACACTACACTACACGCCCTTTTGATATCCGGTGTTCTTATCACAGTTTCCGTAAGCCTTTCGCTTACGTCTGACACATGTTGTCAATAAAGTGTTATCTATGACTGCGGAATTGGCAAAATTTATAAAAATTGTGAGAACCGGATACTGTGCTCCAAACACTAGTCTGTGTTCAGAATTCTGCGAAATATTAGCACCAAACACGAAAACAGATGCATGGTCACAAGAATTCTCGTATTTCATTTGCCAGTCTTAAGCAACCGAACATATACAGAGGGCCTTCATGCATGTGTACCACAGCCATGGGGAAAGTTGAAAAGCTCAAGGTATAACATGTTTAACATGGCAATGTGCTGTAACATGTTTAACATGGCAATGTGCTGTAACATGTTTAACATGGCAATGTGCTGTAACATGTTTAACATGGCAATGTGCATTTACCCGACCATCACGGTATGTACTTTAAGACTCTCTCCTGGTACGTACCCCCAACCCCCTAGCCCGCCGGCCATACATAACCATTCCACTTCAACCAGGAGTTGCGTGATATTGGTAGAACTGCGTATTGTACGCCTTAATATTTCCAGCAATCGTGCATTTAATTCCTGGCTTAGACGTAACAGTCGGTCAAAATTTGGCCCCACTGCCGACAGTAGGGAAATCAATATTTAACTTGTGGATTTGTGAGTGAGTGCGCCAGCCAGCCGACTGTTACACATGGCTACATAATTCCTTCTGCATTAAACATAAAGCATGTGCCATTCTAACAGATTCAATGGTCACATTTTCGTTACCAACCACACGTCTTGACCGGGTAATGGTAAATACTGGTTTAGTATTATCTCCAATTCACGAAGAGCCTAAAAATGCTTCGAACAAAATTACTGGAACCTCGTTTGACTGTTGACTATTGGACGTATGTACAACAGTATCGCTCATTCAATACGCTACAAGGACCGAATAATTTGCAATTGGCATTCGAAAGCAAGGAAAAAGAGCGGCCGTGGCCCATTTGAAAAAAACTCTCAAAACGTGCGGAGCGGTGTCGCGCCAACACTCCAGCCGTACTGACTTGTAGTTTATTCAACAGCTCTTCAAAATTTCAGATTTTACAGCGTCTGTTTAATGTTTTCCTAATCAATGGCTGCAACAAATGTCGAAAGCATTCATCAGTTTGGTGAATATTCTGAAGAAAGAAGGCCACATTTGTATTCCGACGCTGTTCTCAGCATCACACTACAAGTCGGAAGCAGGCCAGCACTCACGCGATCTCAAATGTGTTTATTCAACCAGTGTTTCACCTGGGATACCAGTTCATGCAAACAAATCGATTAGAAATATCGGAAGAAAGTACTCGACAATGACATGGACACATTACACTGATAAATCGCATATTTCTTGGCAGTAAATTATCACTCCTGTTTATCCAAAAGTCGTTCCATTACTGAACATGTTATTGGGCTATCAGTTCACTACTGTTACAATGGAACAAATATACGCGTAACCATGAAAAATGCGGAATGCAAGTACAAGCATTGTACAGTGTTTAAAACTGAGTTATATTATTTAAACTCTTTAAAAGTTTCAATTACACATTACAAAACTAACATCTAAGTATCATACCCTGTAATTCAAGCAAACAGAAAACAGTGTGTTCAAGACTGACTTTAATAAAATATTTTATCTATTAAAGGATTCTATATCCATGAGCAGTCCCATGACGATTTACATCCTACGTTAAGCTTGAAACGTAAAATTCACCCTATAACAGGTAACGAAGGCCCATAAGGGAATAGAGGAACAGCTCTACTCTTTCTTCAACCTCGGCGCTGGATGGGGGTGGATGATATACGCCACATGCCGGCCGCTTTATCCTCGGGATTGAAACGCGGTACCCATTGTACAGACGGCTGGGTGGGCCATGGGACCGGTCCGGACGGGTAGGGAAAATCTCGTCCCCCACCGGAGTTCGAACCTCGGACCATTCATCCCGTAGAGAGTCGTTACACCGACTACGCTATCCCGGTCGCCCCAACGTTAAACGTACAGTTGGTGGAGTAAATTAGTCTTAAGTAACCAATAAAAAGCAACTTTATGTGGTATCGTATATATTTCGCTTATTTTAGTTAGGAAATCTCAAGCAATGTTTAATAAAAAAAATCAGAAGACGAAGCCAGCAAACAAAAGGACGGGGTGTGAATATAAGGTATGCTTTTTTGTTGTCGTTTTGCGGATTACAGACGCGTACGGTAGACACAGAAAACCACACACACACAACAAATCCAGCAGCAAAGCAGAAAAACGCTCAAACTGGAGTCTAATTACAGAGTCCTTATTTAATGAAACACATCATGAGCCAGAGGTTTGACAGGAATGAGTTTCAGTGCCAACAGCGCCTGCGCATACACGCTTGTTAAGACAACGATATTAAACTGGCGACGGCACTAGTTCATTGTAGTAGCTGTCCGTATGAAAAAGGGAAGTAAGCTCGTCCTGGAGTCAGTATCTTAAACTTAAGATTTCAATTACGAAACGAAATTAATATGTTATATCAAGCTGCAGATAAGGATGTGTACAATAACACATGAATAGAGTTATCAGCAACAAAGAAGCTTCAAAACATGTGGAATGTACCTCAGTCTCACACGCTGATGTTTGAGAAAGACATTGAAAATGAGTCACCCGGCGAAACTCACGCTATCTTCAGCCAACCCATGCTCTCAAGAGAAGTAATTTCACTTTGGAACACACGTTACTAAAACTACTTTACATCTGCGACGCACGAGCAAATCGAAGAAATGATATACTTCAGACATACAAGTATTTATACGGACAAAATTTGTCAGCGATCCGTTCATAACTACAGAGTCCGGCAGAAATACTTGACGATTTGGCAACACAGCTGTAAGTGGAATCGTTGGCGTGAGGAATTTCTCCTTGAACGCCCTTCTAACGAGACTCAAAGCATTTCAGTTGCCATACAGTGCTGATCTGTAGAGCATCAAGCTTTCGCTGTGGAGACGTATTTAAAAAACAACGATTCTGTCGTGACTCAGTGGATATTTCGTCGGCACTTCAGTATTCATCAGAACGACAGTGTCACTAGTCGCAATACTGTACTGTTGTGGGTGAGAAACTGCAGAGAAACAGCGTCTGCCGCAAAAAGGAAAACCTCCAAGAAGAGAGCCTTCACTTAGAACTCCTGAGAACATCGAATGATTGCGTCAGGCTTTTGTCAGAAGTCCTCCACTTGCGGGAATGTGCTGACAACAAGGGACGCCACCTCACAGACACTATACTCAGGAAGTGAATATTGTAATTAAAATGTTTTCAGATAAAGATAATTTTAGTAATAAATTCACGTAAAAAGATAGTATACTTTTCATTTTATTGTAACTTAAAATTCGTCAGGTTTTTCTGCCGGACCCTGTAGAATGGTGTGAAAAAAATCCGCACCTTGCTAAAACCTGAATAACCTGACAGCATTTAAAACACTGACCTACCATTAATGTCAACAAAGATTAAAATCTCGCCTCTTATCCTTCCATGCCAAAACTGAGTTATTCTGAGTAAATCGAGTATACTCAACCTACAAGAAAATGTATTGACATCCACGTGCTGCGAACGTAAAGCGACAGTGTCTAGAATCCGTACGCATTTACCGTCTTCTAACTTCAGTTAATGATATGTGTTCCCTTAGAGCTGAGACATAAACACAATCTCCAGCTGCGATTATTCGACATAAAAGGGACGGAAAGGCGGTCGGATATAAAAGGCTGCAAAACACATAACAAAAGATTAGTGAATATCAAGCATGTATAATTCAGTTCCTTATTAAAAGTACATCGAAGCAACAAACAGGATTATTTCACAAAGACGCCTAGTATACAAAATAATGCAAATCTTTAAATTAGTTTGATTTTTCGATGACAAGAGAAACTGGTAGTTGCCGCACAGTCTCGTTCCTTTCCTGGAGGACTTCACTTCAGCACCTGACAGCCGGTACGTCTGCAGCGCTAAAAGGAAACGAATGATATCTCGATAGCCTTTAATCTCTCACTAAGTATGACTCATTCCAAATAACTTTCTGTGCTCCTTCGTTATCATGACCCACAGGAAATTAAGATTTTAGGTCTGGGGGCCATCTGGAACTTTAGTAAAGGAACAGGGCCCTCCTGAGTTGATATCAGATTATGGGGCACAAAGGGCCCGTCTATAAGGCCTAGGTGCATCGGGACGGTAAGGGCTCGAACCCAATATACATCAATCAATCAATCCTTCGTTATCATCTAAATCGTGATCGCCAGCACTACGTGATCCACTGTGACGCCGTCTGTCAGCTGTTCTTCTTGCTCTTGATTAATCTATTCTCGTATGCATTATTACCCACATTTTCACATCGTGATACAAGTTTTAATAACCAAAATCTGCAAATTTTCTTTCATGTTTGTTCCGTCGCTTTATGTTCAACTTGTTTTTCCTCTTCTCCAATTAAATTCCCCCATGATCGGGTCGGTGTTTTGGTTCGATATTCTCCCAAACTTGGGCAGCTCAGTAAATGTCTTTCAAATTTTGTTTTTTCATAATTTTTAACATATTCCCTCTCTCTACAAAAACATCTGTAGGTCGACACTTTGCTTCAGCGTTTCAATGGCAACTTGGTCCATACGTTGAAGACAATTAGGTGACATTAGGTGGTAGAAACATCACTCTTTCCATTCCCATTCTTTAGCTCCTTTTCACTAGAAACAGAAGGCGCGCTATCAATGGCAAGAACCCCTTTCTTTTCGTGTTAATTAGTAAAATCCCACTTCGAAAAGTTTCTGAGCCAATCCACGCACTCTTTGTGGTTTGCTGGACTTACATTTTAAGGTACTTTTTCTATTTTTGATGTTCAAATATACCGAAGTTAGAGCATGCAAGAACCGTCGCTCGTTCTTTGTTTCGCTTATAGCTAGGAGCTGATTTTTTTTCGCTACAACTGATGGGAGAATTATAAACTTCCAGCCGGTTTCGTCAAAAGCAGAGGGCTGTTTATGTGACACACCTTCACTCTTTGTGAGGATTCAACCGTTCTGTAAATTCAAAAATTATCCCGAATCTTCAATTTTTTTACAGGTGTTGAACTCACATCATGACTTTTTTCACCCCCTTCGATCTATCCAGTCTATATTAGCAGTGCAGTCGGTTTCTCCTTCATTAAACCCCCTGTGAAAAATCCGCGATTTTTCTTGTAAAAGAGTTACAGTTACAGTTACAGTTACAGTTATCTATGTGCCTTCCTCCTTTGTTGCACGAACCACAAAAATAAACCTTCACTCGCCTTTTCGTATTCACACAGTTTCTGTCGTCCTCTTTACCTCAGGTCTCCATACGAAGCTCTGGCAAATACCACTTTTCAATTTCGCCCTTTTCCTCTTCCAATTACGAACACCGCACGGCTGGAGCCATATTATTCCGCCACTTTCTGCATAGTTTCGCCCTTATGCAGTGTTCCTAAAGCTTCAAGTTTTTGTTCCAACAGATTCAACCATGTTTTTCCTCTTTCCATTTGACAATAATGTAAAATAAATACTTTCTTAAAAATCAGCACCTTCCATCAACAAAATAAAGCACAACTGCATTCTTCTAATCGAACCCACTAAATAAAGCACAATAAAGCGACTAACAGTGAGGACTTATACAGAATATAAACAAACGACGTAACAACACTGTGAAATAGGCAATTAAAAAGTAAACATATCAATGTGGTGGGGAGTGTAACTTCGTTACACGCTGACTTTATTTTTTATAACATATAATGAGTATAACATATGATGAGATGGCATTCGAATGTACTGGATGTGCGAAGTTTTAGGGGAGCTGATTGTGATACAGATCACTATCTGGTGATTGCAAAGGTTAGCGAAAGATTAACAGTGGGTAAACAGGCCGCACAGAGGTGTGATAGGCAGAGATTTAACTTGAGGAAGCTAAGTGAGGCAGAGGTTAGGGAACAGTATCAGATTGAGATTACAAACAGGTTTGCAGGTTTGGAAAACTCGGACCATGACGAGGACGTAAATAGGACTTGGGAAAACATTAAAGAGAATATACAAACGTCAGCGAAAGAGAGTCTGGGTTTGGATGAATTTAAGCAGAATAAACCCTGGTTTGATGAAGAATGTTTAG
>Ga0123352_10017890_pt1 | contig 11291 bp, 8 predicted proteins | sample TergutLab28metaG_FD_89700 | JGI IMG/M metagenome (GOLD analysis project Ga0123352, IMG submission 89700) | Labiotermes labralis P1 segment gut microbial communities from Petit-Saut dam, French Guiana - Lab288 P1 | ecosystem: Host-associated > Arthropoda: Insects > Digestive system > Gut ... | reverse complement strand
GTAAACAGGTCTGTGTCGAAACTTTTCGCATATTTCTATGTTGATGACACTTGAATAGTATTATGTGAATTCTAGTTACCAATGCCTCCTAAGTTTGTATTACAATTGAAGCTGAATGTGTTTTGGAAAGTAGGTCGCTTGTTGGTAAACTCGTAGCAGAGCAGTTACAAGTTTTAGTATGTGGGCTGTATACTAAACAAGGCGTGCATATTCGTTACTGACTAGGAGAAATATTATCGTAAATCCTTCTTATTCTTATAATGAAAGCCAACGAGAGGCACTATTTCTTAGATTTATTTGATAACGTACTCTACGTGTTTCGGACAGGTCCACTGTCCATCATCAGGACTATCTCAACACTGTGTACACGCAATAGGTATTTGTCATGCTATATAAATATACAATGATGCATCAGTCAAACACGACAAAACTTTCATTATGTTTATTATTGTATTAGGGCAACATGTTTCGATTCTATAAGAATCGGAACATGTTGCCCTAATACAATAATAAACACAATAAAGTTTTGTTGTGTTTGATACATCATTGAATATTTATATATGTGTTAAACACTTCGGGATGGCAAACACTAAATTTGTCATGCTAGTTATGTTGACTGTCTGCTAGCATGATCCTGACCACGCTAGCAGACAGCCAACAGAACTAGCATGACAAATAATTATTGCGTGTATACAGTGTTGAGATACTCCTGATGATGGACATTGGACCTGTCCGAAACATGTAGAGTACTTTATCAAATAAATCTGAGAAATAGTGCATCTCGTTGGCTTTCATTATGAGAACATATCACGATGCACGGTCATCTGAATGTCAGATATGTCATAGATCATGTAATAATATACATGTAATTGTGAAAGTATATAATGATAAAGTGGGCCACAGGAATTTGTGCGTCGCAGAAGGGTTTTTCGGACTGATGTTGTCGTCTGGAAATATAGATCAAGAAAACCTTTAGACCTGTAATTACACAGTAGACATATTCTTTTCTTAATCTAAAATTTATGACGTTTATGCACCTCACAGGTGCTGAAGGTAATATTTGAGCCTAAGATGGACGTAGTAACAGTGGAGCAGAAGAGACTGCATAACGAGGAAGTTTATGATTTGTACTCCTCAACAAATAATAGTTGGTTGATAAAATCAAGAAACGTGAGATGGACGGGGTGTGTGGCAATTATGGGAGACAGTAGTGGTGCATACAGGGTTTTAGTGGGAAAACGTGAGGGAAAGAGAACACTTGGAAGACCTAGGAGTAGATGAGAGGTAATGTTACGTAAAATGTATGTTCAGCAAGTGAGATGGTGAGGCATGAACTGGATTGATCTGGGTGAGGATAGGGACAGGTTGCGGGCGCTTCTATATGCGGTAATGAACATTCGAGTTCCATAAACGGCGGGAAATTTCTTGACTGAGGGCCTGTCAGGTTCTCAGGAAGGACTGTACCATGGAGTTGCTTAAGTTGGTTTAGTTGTGCACCGCACAACAAGGACTGGTGAAAACCTTAATGCCGGTCCCAAGGCGACGAAAAATTCCACAGTGTAACTCAATGAAAAACAAACGAATCTATTCTCAGTACCAGATACAATTGATAAAATTAAATTTAGAGACATGGGAAAAAAAACCGCCATTGGTGAAGTACGTATTTAGAGACTTCTACGCAGACTGGTGCGTAAAATATAAATCTTGTGCCAATAAATGATCACGATGTGAAGAAAGAGGCGACAAAAATCACTTTTCATATAATTAACCCCCCCCCCCAAATTTATTAAGAATTTGTCGTATCAGGCAGCTGCTAAATTTCGTGTGCTTCTTCTTCGGCTGCGTTCATTATCTGTGAAATCTAAGACTGCCGTCATATGACAGTGTGTATCTTTATAGACTGTTACTGTTTCAGAAGAATAACCCCCCCCCCTCCTGCAATAAAGAGCTATCGACATATCAGTAAAGGTAAAGCAGTCCCATTACAGGCCTGGGCAGGCCCAGAGGGTTCTTAGGAAGTTAAGGTTCCCAGATTTCGTAACAACGGCACAGGATGGTGGTAGGTTGTCAGCCTTACGCACCGGCCGCCATTACCCCCAGGAAATACTCCTGGTACTCATTTCTGTTAGAGGCTGAGTCGACCCCAGGGCCATAGCGCGATCGGAGGAAATTTATGTCAATGAAAAATCCACTGACACCCTCTGTGATCGAACCAGCGACCTTCCGATTTGTAACACAGCACCTTAACCACTGTGCTACCGCGGTCCCCATCGACATATCCACAGCCTACCAAATTTCATGGCGTAAAATATAAGAGTGCTGGAGTCTAAACTGTGCCGAATGCCACTCCGAAGGATGTATTTCACAGTTATGATATCTGAGGTTTCAGTAGTAGTCATTGTGAGGTTTACTGCACGTGTTTTATGACACGTAACGCTGTGTAGTTTGGTGGACAGGTATCAGCATTTAGGAGGGAAGTCCTGCCTCCTTCTTCAAGGCAGTGTGGTGCTGATGGTGTTATGCCCCACAGTATAATATTCTGTACTGTCCGTTCTTTTATAATCTTAGAGAAGGCAGAGCGCCCTGTTGCTACACCCCTGATCGAATCCGTGTCTGCAGGTGTTACAGTTCCCAGGATCAAGCGCAAGGGAATGGGTAGGCACATTGTAGGGTAAACACGCCTCCGGCCCCCGGCTCCTTGCACAGGATGCTATACAAACACTTCGCTATCTTCGCGGCCTTCCACTTTCGGCTCAAGAGGTTCACGTCAGACTCTACAACGCAATAATGCTGTTGGACACTGCACTGCGGTTATAGACAGCATTAACATAGTCTACTTGAGCGGCACAGACACTACATCCCACTACACTATAAGCTACACAGAGCGACTCTACTTCTTTCCTTCGTTACACTTGTACTCTCTTTTCCACGAGTCTTGTTTCCCATAACACATTCGCTGTATTTATGTACTTGTCTCATTTATGAACTTCGTCTGCGACGTAAACTTATGATTAATTATTTTTCCCCACTTTCTTTATTCACATATTTTATCACGTTCATACTTTACGGTATATAATTATGTTCTTTCCCCGTTTCTTCTTCTTCCTGCATCACAAGAATTTTGTGCTGTGAAGCGTGTTCGTAGATTTGTAAGTCAAACTGAGTTTATTAAATTTTCTGTTGAGATGAATTGTCTGTGTGCTTAACCAAGCATTACACCATGAATGCAAATGGAGGGAAATAATGGTATAAATCCATGTGTTGTCAGCCCCGACTGAGAGGTTTGCTGTTCTTCCAACCTGTTTTACCCTCAGGGAAGAGCCCCTTTTAGAGACCCCCAGAGCCGGTCTGCATTCGGTGAAGCAGATAAAATCTCTGACCTTCCCTGGAATTGAATCTCGATTCTTTGGTCTTCGAATCATTGGCCAACTTATTATACTGACTGAATCGTTACACTTCCATGTTAGCCTTCTATAAGTTTTTTTCTTAATTTCCGAGGCGCAACAGCACCTAGCGGGTCAGGGCCTCCTCATTATCGAGGCTTACGATCACACTGAGAACCGTCACACTCGGTAAGACACCTGTGGACGCGTGAGCCCGACGTACAGGCCTCTAGCTGATAGACAACACTCGACAGACATCCGTGACCGCCGGCGGGATTCGAACCCACAACCCCAGCAAGCGAGCGACCTCAGACCCACGCCTTAGACCGCGCGGCCACTGGGGATAGTCTCCGAGCATACCGTTTAGTAATATTTTGGAATGTATATTATTATTATTATTGATCTTTGCTGTGCCTCAGAAAGATTTGTTTGATTTGAAACGCGCCGTTAGTTTCGAAAGCCAAGTTAAATTTCCTTTTCATTCTGATTGTGCCATGTGTGATAATGTTTTGGCACAGTTACACAGTGTTTGTGGCTATAAGAATGTCGTTTATCATCTTGGAAAATTGTATGTAGTCAAACACAACTGTGTCACATGAGGTGTATTTAATGACTATATAATGGACAACTACATGTTTCGGCCTGTACTTGCCATCTTCAGGTTGTCTTAGGGGAACTTAAGATCTTACTATAAGCATGAACAGTAGCACAAGCAACAATGCATTGCGTGATTTGACCTTAATAAAGATGATCGTTTTTCACTTCTGGAGTACATAAAGTTTCACAATGAGATATTCTAATGGTCATACAAAATAGACATACCGTCATTTACAGAAGTTCTTCGTATTATTTTTAACAAAAAAACATTCATTTAATTAAAAGAATAAGTGAACTTCAAAGTAGCCATTACAGAGACTTATCCACGGATTCCCTGGGAACTGGTCGCAGATCCGCGGAGCGTAATTTGGGAACCACTGAGTTAAGCGATACCTCTTGTTCTGAAATCTGCCCTTTTGAGGAGGAAACTGTGAACACTTCTTTGAATTTTCAATGGATATTTCACTATGTACGTGGATATTTTTATTTTATCCACTTGCTCCCTTTCTGCGTCTCTGGTATGGTCGTGAAAGGAAGGAAACTCGATTCAGTACCTTGTGAAAACAAGATAGAATTCTAAAAAAATGCAACAAATGTAAATAAGAAAACACACCAAGAAATAAGAGATCTAACAAAACAGCAGCAGCTGAGGCTAATGTGATTAAAAACAAGTGGCCAAAAATTTCCGTTAGTGATGTTGCAACACGTGTGACTACAAAATGTCGCGACATATGTTCAAGAAAGAGCTACAGAAAGTGAAGACGTACAAATTACCTGCTGGACGTTGTCTGGCAAGCAGCCTATGATCCCCATTGTTAGCTGGCCCCCCGATAGCTCAGCCACACTTCCTGTGTTGTACATCGCCATCTCCTGTAACACACAAAATGTACGTCGGTCATCTTCAGTATGTGATAACCAGAGCTCTGATAAGAGTGCGTATGCGTTCCGCCTATCAGTGACTGTAACAGTTGCAACTGAATACAAAATTTGAACCTTATACAAGTAAAAAGGTAAAAGGTAAAGTGATCCCGTTACAGGCCCGGTGTGGCCCAGAGGGTGGGTAGAGGTATAGCTCTACTCTTCCATGACCGCGGCACTAGAAGGTGATGAGTGGTCAGCAGCACGCCCCGGCCGCACTTTACCCCCGGGAAAGTCCTATTCAATTGGTCTCAGCCTGAGGTTTTCATGGAGGTAAAATTGTTGGTGAAGATGGAGACAACAGGCTCCTCCAAAACAGTGACGTTCACCTATCAGAATGTGTGGTATCATAACCCCTAAGAACGGAGTATAAGCTGTTTGAGGGCTTCCGGAAACACATAATTGAGAAGACTAGTTGGGCGTAAGGGAGAGACGAATAGACTTTATCCTCTCGAGTTCCGTAGTGTACACACCTCATCATATATTGCTATGAGGATCAAATTGAGCAAGATGAGGTAGAATGGTTATATCACGATTGGCTAGGATCGGAAAGGCCTTAGGGGCTGTGAACAGCTAAAAGACGAAGGAAGGATCCACTCGGAAGACAAATGTGATGCGACCTGGCTGAGTATTAAGGTCCAGTGGTATTATCGCAATGATGAAATAGTAAATATCTCGGTCAGTACAACACCTTTGATTGATTAAAGTATATTTATATTTTGCTACATGTTTCGGCTGTCCATAAAGTCATTACAAGGCCAATATAAATTGTACACCAGTAACTGTACCATCAGTTTTAATACGCCATAATGTTTGCCCACTTTCCATACTTTAAAGGGCCCTTGTGATATCACGTTCGTGAGACCTTTAGCTCGTATTCCCCTGCAACTTCTGCAGCATTACTGGTTTTCATTATACTTGCTAGGAGCATAAAGTTTCTTTGCGTGTTTTAATTGCCTATCAGTACCAGAACCAACTCGGTGCCTTGAAGTCGTGCTAGTGGCATTTAGAGCATGATTCCGAAGTACTGTATACAAATGCGTTTAAAATGAGTAGGGTTAATAATGGTAGTATTCTTTGCTGTATGCTTCTCTTGAGACGACAGTGTGGCAGACATGCGATATGTGTACCCATTTATCGTGAAAGTAGACCTACTGTGTGTGCTGTGGTTGGGGAACCCCAACACGGTCGGTTTGCTTTAAAGATAAATAAATGTACACGCTAGCAGCACAACATGTCAAGATGTACCTTGCTCTCAGTTCGGTGGCGAAAACCAATAAATTTTTTCAGTTTATGTAAGAATGAAAATTTTCTGTGGTGAGAGATCGTAGGCATACTGGACATTCTGTATAAACCATCTCTGTAGAGTTAAAATTTACATACATTTTGATATAGGCGCAACAGAACTTAAGGTATCTGCAATATCCTTCTTCTTCTTCTTCTTCTTCTTCTTCTTCTTCTTCTTCTTCTTCTTCTTCTTCCATTGGCAGTACAGCTCACTGTGGGCTTTGGCCTTTCGAACAGTGTCCTTCCATTTTTTCCTATCTGCCATCAGCTCTCTCCATCTTCTCACTCCCATCACTTGAAGATCTCTTTCTACTTTCTCTTTCCATCTTTTCCTGTGTCTTCCCCTCCTTCTCATCCCTTCCAGTTCTTGAGTGAGGATCTTTTTGGGCATCCTATCCTCCTCCATTCTCTCTAGGTGACCTAACCAGTTTATCCTTTGCCCTTTTATCCATTTTACTATATTTTCTCCTTTGCTCATCTCTTCTAGTGCTCGATTCGTCCTACTTTTTCCATTCTCCGTTTTCATATTTAGGACCATATATGCTTCTAAATTTTTTCCTTTCAAAAATTAGCAAAACTTTTTCTTCTTTCTTCGTCAACGTCCATGCTTCCGCTCCACACGACACTACCGGTCTTATTAGTGTCTCATATAATATAATTTTGGTAGCTCTGGATAAAAGTCGACTCCTGAAGAGACTTATAGCAGCAAAATAAGTTCTATGTCCGCAATATACGGTAATGGAAAATGTGTACAGAATTGCATCATTTTGTAAATATTTATTTACTCTCTATCGAAAGTTTTGGCATATCGAATGAAGCGTTTAGAGGACCTGGGATATCGTAAGTTCTTTCCGTCAGTTCTGACCTACATGTTATTTAAAAATAATTGCAGTAACCAACCAACGCACATAAAACAACTGATGATCACACGTAACATAAAATTCCTACACGTTTCAGCGCCGGGGGCGCCGTCTTCAGGGAATCCTAATTACGAAAGCGTGCCAGTATCAACACAACGATCTTGGTATTACAGCATTAAATTGTTGGAAATGTTAAAATTATAAAATTAGGAAATTGTAACAAGTTTCGTAATTTTATAATTCTTATATTGTCAACATTTTATTTCTCCCCGTTACAAAGACCAGCAAATTAATGCTGTTCATGGAAGTAATGATTTATTCTTATGATTGTAAAGCTATCGTTTTACAGGCCTGAACAGGCTCTTAGGACTCCGGTAGGTTGAGGCTCCCAGAATATCTAGACATGAAGGACGTAAAGTCAGCCCTACGCACTGGCCACCTTTAGCCCCCAGGAGTTGTCTCTGGTAGACATTGCTGTTACAAAATGTGTCGACCCCAGGGCCATAGTGCGGCCGGCAGGTTAAGTCAATGAAAAATCCCAGTGACCCCTTGGGGAATCGAACCCGCGACCTTCCAGCTTGTAGTGCAGTGCCTCATCCAACTGCGCCACTGCGTACCCCAATTTCTTCTGATCGTTCACAACACAAATGCAGTGTTTGGGTGCAATTCTTAATTTTTTTAGTGTTGAAGCAAGTGTGAAGGCCTACATACAGTAGCCATTGTGGTTCAAAGTCCAGCTTGTACCCCTACGCGGCTTATGTGGTAACGTCCATCAAGCATTAAAAATCGTTAAAATCCGGCGCGTAGGCAAACATTAGCTATTGCCTTCGGGTCTGTTGTGAAGTTCCGGATGACTGTAGGATACATGTTGTTGCAAGAGACTGAATCGTTTTGGTTACTGAAATTTTCATGACCATGCGGTGAGGTTCCCACCGCTTCCAATACTTGGCCCACCCCTTCACATTTTATTCTGTCTGTTCTGTCTGGGGTCCACCGCTCTGTCCCACTGAACTGACGGTAGTCTTACTGATCGAGATATATAAAACGTGTTCAGTCAATCAAAGTAGCCATCCCCAGACATTACTGGTGTGGCACTCAGTGCAATGAGGTGACGCGAAAAGAGGAAGCTGGCTCATTCGGTTGTATCATGTACATGCTGTTTCGAACTCGGCCGGCATACTAGTTATCCTGCCTGAAGTGTTCTGTGCTTCGCAGATCAGTTATAATAACACAATTAATATATATATATTTTTGGGGACTGACTAACATAATTGCCGGTCCCAGTGGCCGCGCGGTGTAAGGTGTACGTCTGCGGCCGCTCGCCTGCGGAGATTTTGAGTTCTAATCCCACGGGGGGGCATGGATGTCTGTCTGTTGTGAGTTTTCTGTGTTGTCAGGTAGAGGTCTCTGCGACGAGCTAATCACTCGTCCAGAGGAATACTACCGACTGTGGTGCGTCGTTGTGTGTGATCTAAAACCCTCGTGAATAAGGAGGCCCTGGCCCATTTTGGGCTGTTGTGCCCCCCCCCCCAAAGACTAACATAATTAACACATTTTACCAACTGACGGACTGCATGGGGGCACAGTTTTCCTTGAGGGGCACATTATTCCTTAATTCCTCAAGAAATTCTTCTTCATTTCATGGACTTAGAAAATTCATGGCCATGCCAACAAAAACCCGACACGTACCCCCATTCTGAGTCAACTGAGTCGAAAAACGGCAAACTTATTTCTGTAAATACATTTTAATACCCAGCAAATGACTTGGAGTGTCTGCAATGTTTCTTTCAGGTTCTCGAGAACTGAGTATGCGGTTCGGTTCTTCCCAAAGCATTCCCAAAGCATACCACATACGCCGCCATCTGAATAGTTCCTATTTCTGTTTTTTTTTTTTTTTACTCAGCCCCTGTTGCTTCCTTCGTCCTGGGAGAGATTTCTCTCAGCACTCTGAGATCAAAGACACTCAGTCTGGACTGAAGGGTGCATTACTGGCTTAAAAATTTGTACTGATATCAAAAACCCTCAAGTTATTCTATTCTGAAGTTATCGCATGAACTTTGCTTTAACAGGAACCCAAAAGAATTCCCTAGCCGTGGGTGGGAATGGTCTCGGGTGAGACAGACGCATTATGCTTGTTTTGGGAACAACTTCTAAATCGATATATGCAGGGGTTCCACAAATGTAGTTTGTGACGGGGGGGCCGATAAGTATGTTTGGATTAGAATCACCCTTGATCATGAAAGAATTAAGCACCACCGAACCCAGCCAGTTTATATTCTGTACTTTATTACAACAACATGTTTCGAATTAACTTGGTCATCTTCAGGCCATAATATAAAATTCCTAAAACGTTCTGTTTACAGTTGTTCATTTACACCAATATATGTTTCTGTGCCAAATTTGTTTTGATAATAATTAGAATGATTACAATGATTAAAATGTGATTAAAGTAAGCTTTAAAGCGGATTCGCATGATATGCTTCCATATTTTGGTCTAGTAGGAGAATATGCAATACAAAGTTTGTAGACCCGTATAGGCTATTGTATTAAAAACACTTTCATAGATACAATTAGAATATTATAAAATATTTAAAAATGTTTAAAATTGCTCCAACATGTTTCGGATCACAAGGGATCCATCATCAGGGAGCTTTATACAGTGCTTGGCTAAAATTACAGTAATGGTTCTATCGTGCCCGTTGATATGGACGTAGTCGGTAACAGAATTAGTCCATCGGTCTGTATACTGTCGGCTAAGGCATGCTATTCTGTCGTAATGCTTAAGTCGGTGTCACTGTTTGAACCTTTGCCGCATGAAGTTTTTCTACGTTGCAGTGCCGCTTATATCATGTTATTCTACCAAGTTTGGTATTTTATTCCTAATTTAGCTATTCACCTGGAACTTGTGTACCTTTTGATAAAAGTTTCATTTAACAGTTTCCTGTTTAACTGTCAACGCGCGTTAAATCAGACGGGTAATATAAGGTTGTTATGTCTCATTCAAGCAATTGCACTTACTCTTTGAGTGTCGACATCTCTGAACAATTTTACCTCACGCGTCTTTTATTCCTCGCGTTCGTTCGAGACTGTAACTCGTCTCATTAGGTACTCTAGGCTCTCTGTATTCTCCACACATATTTTCTAGGTGATCATATATATATCTCGCAGATACTGAAATACAAATTATTCTCTGATTGGTCCAGACGATATGAACGTATATTGATGGCTCACACGGGAAAGGAGTTGTCTCGATTTGCATCGGGTTTCCTAGCAGACATATAGAAATCCCTCAGGTGTCTGTGTAAGTCTGTGGCTTCCTAAATAGTTTTGAATGCTACTTGTATCCTGTGTTATAGGTTAATAGAGTATTCTCCTTTACCTTCGAATACTGCCAAGGTTAAGAAGCTGTCATCTTTCGGATTAAAATTTTTGTACATACGTCCCTGCAGGCTTTTCATGATTGGATATATTTAGTAACATTTAAATCGCGGTACATATTGTGTCCAAATGTTTGAGTCAAAATTTGGAGTTATAATATTTTAATTAACGGAAAGGAGTTAAATGTGTAACATCAGCCAAGAACAGACAGGATTTGAAGTGATATACGAAGAAAATTCGAGATACTTTGAAAGGAAGAATAAATTGATACAACCCATCTGTTCGAGTATCTGCAGAGAATGGAGAATGCGTGAATATGAAACCAAGCCATCCATAATGCCGTGTGTATCGTAACTTCTTATTTTCAAGAGATTATTTCTGGTGTTAATAAGTAAAAGGGGCATGGGTTCGATTTGAACTTTGGCGAAGCTAGATTTATTTGAAGTTCAAGAATAAGTTACTAGTATGTAGGCCTTGAATAAGCTTTTGCACTGCACAGTTAAGTTTGTAATAAACGGTCGAAGCGACCGCTTTCTGGTTGCGATGTGCGTTAATTTGTTAATCGTCCTCCCACAGTGCAGCCCATTTACCCTTACCAAGAACTGCAGCTGTTTACGCCTCTTGTAACATGTTCAGCGAAATATTCCTCCTGCTGCATCAAATTTGCTTCATGTAGTGTTTATTGTATGAGACTGTACACAGGGCAGTTATTGGCTGAAGGGGGAGCGAAAATGCCAACTAGCTTTTTTTTTGACGTTTTGCTGACCGTGCATCTCAGTATATTTATCTCAGTAATTAACCAACTTGATGCACAAAATTTGTTTCACAATAAGTTTTATTTCATGCCTCTACATGTTTCGAGCACATG
>Ga0123352_10017888_pt1 | contig 11292 bp, 4 predicted proteins | sample TergutLab28metaG_FD_89700 | JGI IMG/M metagenome (GOLD analysis project Ga0123352, IMG submission 89700) | Labiotermes labralis P1 segment gut microbial communities from Petit-Saut dam, French Guiana - Lab288 P1 | ecosystem: Host-associated > Arthropoda: Insects > Digestive system > Gut ... | reverse complement strand
CTACTACTACTATCACTGTTGCTACTAATATTACTATCACTACTACTACTACTACTACTACTACTCTTACTAATATTACTGCTACTCCTGCTGCTGCTGCTACTATTACTACTACTACTACTTCTACTTCTGTTACTAGTATTACTGCTAATCCTGCTACTACTACTACTACTACTACTACCACTATTGCTACTAATATTACTACTACTTCTGCCGCAGCTGCTATTACTCCTACTACCACTGTTGCTACTAATATTCCTACTGCTACTACTACTACTACAACGACTTCTACTGCTACTACATGAGAACGATGATTGTATTAAAATAACAAAGTCCGTTTTTCAGTCAATGTTTTAAGTAACGGAAAAACAGAATCAGGCTTCTGAACTGTATTTACCGCGCTATTCAGGTTAATGCTTTGTCGCGGAGAAGTAAAGAGAACGTAATAAATCTTCAGGGCCCTTCATTTAAAATGTTAATTTCACAATTTCTTTCCTCGCTCTCAACCTTTACACCTTTTCCATCTGTTATATAGACCACTATGCTGTTAACATTTCCACTGCATTATCCCTTTTTATGATTTGGATATTCCTGTTATGTTACTGTGCAGACGGAGATACTGAAGCAAAGCTGAAGTAATGTGTTCATTAAAATTCTCCTTAGCGTAATTTTCTAACTGGAAGCGAAGCTTTAATTAAGAGACCATGCTGTCTCTTTGTACGTACATCTGCAATTCAGTACTTCAGTTGTTAAGAGAGTTGACCAATATTTGTGAAATATCGTGTGATTTATTTAATCGGTAAGCATTCTAACCACTTAAAATTTTAATTTTCTACAATGGGGAATAGAAACATGAAGGCTATGAGAAATACGGAGGCTAGAGCCACATTTCCGCCTTAACATTATGGCCCAGAATTTGTATATGATAACTGACCTTGGTAAATTGTGCAAAATTTCAAACTATTTATTTTGTAGAATGTAAAATGATGACTAAGATTCATGCGAAAATTTTCATCTGTTTACGGACCGCAGACAAAGACTGATGAGTCGAAGCGGCTAAATATGTGAAATGTTTAAGAATATAGAAAAGAAACGTATTTACAAGTTATGTAAGAGTTTTGTCTGTAAACTAATAACTACAAACATATCTACTGTTCTAATTTTGAGGCATTTCCTGACACAATTAATCTTCACAAAATCTATACAGTACAACGTATCAGTCAAACACAACAGTTATTACATAAAATATTATTTTAGGGCGACGTGTTTCGACTCCCTCTGAGTCATTTTCATGCCCCTCTTGAAGTACAGATCCAAGGTTAACAATGCACTATGAACACTGTTAACTTTGATCTGTACTGGCCGGAGTAGTGTCCGGGCTGCAGCCCGGACACCACTCCAGCCTAACAGCACCTAACCTCCAACATACAGCAAACCAAGAACGAAACGACCAATGTGGTAATCAACATTATAGTCGCGAGCTCCTGATGATGGGCATAGCAGTGCCCGAAACATGTTGAACCTAATATAAGTATAATAAAACAATAAGTGACATTTAGTTGGTTCTTATTCTTCAGTTATCACAACGATGCACGGTCCAGTACCCATAAAAAAACTGTTGTGTTTGACTGATACAATGTACTGTATAGGTATAGATAAACACATCTGGATGACTAACATTAAATTCACAAAATCTGTACATAATGTAAGTTCTTAACAAAAATTAAGTAAAATTAAATTGAACAAAAAGAATAGCAACAGTAATGTAGGTTTACAGAAACTGTAGTAGGATTGAAGGTTTGCAGCCTTTTCCTCGGAATTCCTTGTTATACTGAACGCTGACCCAAATACCGTAATTTGGAATCATTTTCTCTTTCCTCCGTGTTTGTTTAAACTACGTATTGATACAAAATTGAAAGGGACAGTAGCACTGTACATGTTTTTAATAGGGGGAATGTTAGGCATTCTTCTTAAACTGACGGTTGGGAATGAAAGCAGCTGTCTGTGACCACCGATTTCAGAGGCCGCTAGCGCCCTAATTACATCGCAGTGTGCTTCGAGACGTCAGTCCAGTGATGCGGAAATCGATGGCCGTGTTTCCCTTACCCACTATTGTTTCTGTAGTGTAATTAACCATTTATGTATTGACGTGTATGTAAGGAAAGAGTATCTCGTTATATTTCTACCGTGACGTGTAAAGTTCATCCTTAAAAAGCCAAGAAATTTAGCTTTTGTTCTTGACAGTTGGGGAGGCACTTTGCTTCCACAGACAGTTACAGTGATGAGATAAACCGAAACAGAATACTGTGTTTCCAAAGAAAATAATTCGTGCGTAGCCAAGAATGTTTTAAATGTGCGTTGTATTTCCACACGGCGTGAAAAATATTTATTACTTCTAAAAACGTGTTCTTTCTGTTCCTTTAGCAATTTGTCATTTCAGGATAATATTATTGATTGCCAATATTATAAATAAAATTGAGTTTTATTGAATAGAAGGAAACGATGACATGGCAGAGTCGTAGAGGACACTATACAGTGCTTATACAGTAATTTGTTTCTGTAGATTTATCAGCAGTTTTTTGTGTTAAGAAATGTTTAATTAAACATATGTTTCGTGATAATGCCACTAAAACATTCTAAATCATGGCAGTTCATAAAATAAAACCAACTAGATGCACTAATTTCTCAAATTTATTTTTGTAATAGAACTCTACATGTTTCGGACTGTTCCTCTGTCCATCATCGGGAGTTTTTCACTGTACACACAGCAATGGTACATTTCATACAGGTCTGCTGACAGCTTGCTGTCAGCAGACCTGTATGAGGCTGACAGCAATGGTATATGTCATACACGTACACTGCAGAAATGGTATATGTCATACAGGTACACTGCAGCAATGGTATATATCATACAGGTACACTGCAGGAATGGTATATGTCATACAGGTACACTGCAGCAATGGTATATGTCATACAGGTACACTGCAGCAATGGTATATGTCATACAGGTACACTGCAGCAATGGTATATGTCATACAGGTACACTGCAGCAATGGTATATGTCATACAGGTAAACTGTACAGAAAGCAATATTATATGTCACACAGGTTTGCTGACAGAAAGCTGTCAGCAGACCTGTATGACATATACCATTGCTGTCAGCAAACCTGTATGACATATACCATTGCTGTGTGTACAGTGAAAAACTCCCGATGATGGACAGAGGAACTGTCCGAAACATGTACAGTTTTATTCCAAAAATAAATTTGAGAAATTAGTGCATCTAGTTGGTTTTATTATAAGAATTTATCACGATGCACGGTCACCTGAACGTACAAAATCATGGCAGTGTTTGTGAGGTAAGCAACACGCGACAATTTTAAGGTTCACCACTATCGAAACTGGTAGCTTATCTCAAGGCCACGAGCGTGAGACCTCAATTTCAGGCAGTTTTCCTAAAGTTCAAATATTTTCAGGCATGCTGTAGCGAGTACCAATGGTATCCTAAGACTGTAGCTCTATTCAGCGTCTCGCAACCTACAGTTTATAAAAATGCGTGTATGAGCTTCCTTGTGTCTGCCTTCCGTTTTTGTACATCTAAATACTCAAGAACAGCTGTACAATCCTTTATGAAATGTTACATTGTGAAACATTTTCAACGTCTGCAGTCCTTCTCCAATTTTACTTAAACCGAAGGAAGTAACGAACAGTTTGCAAGAAGACCCACATGCATGTAGATAGATACTTAGTACCAACGAAACTCTTCACAAAACAAGATGCAGATGAAACTGAAACACTTTTTTATGTCCCATACACTTTTGAGAAGGTTTTCAAAGGGTGTAACGGCTACTGGCCTCGGTCGTGTCTGTCTGTACTGCTTTCAGAATGAAACAACGCGACTCCCACCGGAAATTTATATAATATGCTGACAAAGACCGAATACAAAAAAAAGGCGAAAAAATAACCGACTCTGTGTATGAAATTCTACAGAGAGGAAAAGTACGGTAGCCATTGAGTTTTCGGAAACTCGTGTTTTCCCGCTGGGCCGAAGCAATGATATAATTTTTTTAATTACATTTTGGTGTGTGGCAAACTGTAGGCAGACACTTTGGTCTGTGTGCTTTTGTGAGGCTAGGACAGTTATGTTGTGATGATCCCTGCCTCTGGATTCAGAATCGTCTCCTTCCTGAAATCCTACTTATTTATTAAGGTGGAATAACTTGAAATGCCAACTTGATGCAACAAGGTAATTTTATTAATGTATTCTTAGCTCGACATGTTTCGAGTACATATGCCCATCATCAGGGGCATTAGGTGTTGAGTTGCAGCATATGGTTTTCTGCACCGAGTTTTTGGACGGGTGGTCGTCTTGAGAGCCGCTGCGTAGGTCGTGAGTGCGGTGCGGATGGTGCCGTGCACCGTACACACGACCTACGCAGCGGCTCTCAAGACCACCACCCATCCAAAAACTCGGCGCAGAAAACCGTATGCTGCAACCCAACATCTAGTGCTCCTGATGATGGACGTATGTACCCGAAACATGTCGAGCTAAAAATACGTTAATAAAATTGCCTAGTTGCATCGAGTTGGCATTTAAGTTATTTCATGAGGAAGATGCACGGTCAAACAACCCTCAAGTTATTCAGGTGGGTTCAAGGAAATGTGTAATATTTCTTGGCCTCCTTGAAGTGCACGTTTAGTTAGTGACGTATCAGTTTAATCAGGTTTACGAGTCTGGGGGTGGAACGGCCATAAAGCCAGTAGCCCCGAACAGTTTACATGAAGTCTTGTATTTCAAATAAATCGCACGTCTTCCAGATCTTAAAATTTAGGAGTAAAAGCATTGGGAGTGGCACTTGAAGGGAAGGGGACGTAAAAGCTCTACAGAAGCCGATCGTAAACGAGAAGGGCAAGGGAGAAGCCGGACGGTCTTTCGAAGTGCCGAAACGCTCACTTCAAAATAGTTGGGGGAAAGTAAGAAATGGGTATAACAAGGAGAAAAGCGACAGCGTAATTTAACAACAGTTAAGAAATAGGCCGCATTACGACACTAATTTCTTTTGAATGCCACTGCACTACACTTTCCGCCCCTCTTAACTTGTCCGGTAGTAAATATTAATCAGATACTTATGTTATATATAACTGATGAAGCTGTAACCGTAATTCGACAACGTGGATGGATGGATGAAGGGTGATATTTTTTGTGCCTGTTTGAAAGAATTTGTGAGGCATATTCACATACCTCAAGGCAATACTTAGCTTCTGAACACATATCGTCAGAGCGTCCATGCGGTTATGGTCACACGTTAGGCCCAAATTCCTCTTGTGCATATGTTGTGCGCTCCGAACAATCAGCTCACAAATTGCATCCCTTGGACAGAATTTTCATGAAGCTCTTCAAAGAGCCATACCCTTTACTTTCTCCTCATGCATAGAAGTAATCCAGGCTTGGAGATAAGTGAGTGTGGCCCGTCGCGTCCTGTAAACGGAGTAATTCTAAAGTATGCAAAATGGAGTTGGCAACAAATTAATTAAATTGTCCACGAACGTACAAGCTAAATATAAATTACTTATATTTAATCCAGTGGAATTCATCACGTTATGTCTAATCGTCTTTCACATAGATAGAGATTATTCCGTCTAACACACCATTTTTATTGTTATTTTCAAACGCCACACGTTTCGTTCGAAAGCAATCAACATGAAGCGATCTTCTACAAAATATTAAAAATCTAGATAAAGAGCTTTTATTTGAGAGATCTGTCAAAGGTTAAAGCGCATATGTTACCATAATATTTTAGGTTTTGGTAGTGTGGCATGTAGATAGACTGTTGTGTGATTACTGTGATATACTTTAAAATTGCTTTAAAATGTCTTAGGATTTATTTCTTATGTGCAGTTAAAGATAAAAAAATTAAACCTAAATTTTGATGGGTAAATGTCCATATATTGGTTCCAGCAATTGGCTGGCGCCACTGGCCTTGGTTATTGATTTTACGTTGCGCAGCGCAGATAAGTTTTGCGTATGTGACTTTTTACAATTTGGTTTTTCTTACTTTTTAAGTGAGGATCTTCTTCATACTGCGAGGTCCACACGTGCTGTAGATGAAGCGAAGTTTCTGACGTTCATACCCCGTGAACACGCAGTTACTTTCAGAGGCAAAGCCCTGAAATTATACCGTCACTTCCTAACGGTATTTGGCCTAACCTAACCTCAAAGAACAGACACATTGCCGAAATTAGCCCGAGCTTTTCGACGATGATTTCGTGAAGGGAAGAAACAAGCCGAATCAGAAAGGTCCTGAGCAGCTAAACGAAGCAAAAGCGAGCCCTTGAAGAAAGGCATTTAGCGTAACAGCGAACATCATGTCTGAGAGAGGAGGAAACACTGGATCCGCTCGCTGAAGGTTGGATTCACTCTGTCCAGGATGAAGAGTGGGCCTATAAAATTGGTGCTGACATGAAGCACTTGCTGATAAATTGGTAAGACTACCGCAATTGCGCGGTGTGAGCGTGTTCTAATCTCAAATGATTAGATGTGATTCTTGACTTATGCCAGAGGAGACACGCCATCACAATGAGACACACCGCACTTTATCTTGTGGTGAGATATATGTTTGTGATACGTAAATATGCAGATAAACATATGGGCGGGAATCAAAGCTTTTTTTTTCAGAAAATACAGGAAACTCTCTTTTATGCGAATATAGAGTGGCTAACGGTACACCTCTTTTGTTCACATAGATCTTTCTTAATTTTGCCTACGTTTTTCTTCATTTTGCTTAGTGTATTATTTAATTATTAGCATTAATATCGTTCCACATAAATAGCACACACACCAATTTGCATAAAGATGGAGTCAAAATTTAATTATAGCACAAGCTTTCGGTTCTACCCGGAATTCCCCCACAATTATGTTATGGGATTTTTTAATTCAGACTATGTTCTGTTTGAGGAACAAACTGAGACCTAAGACAGAACTGACGATGTCAACACCTCGCATTTTACGAGATGAATACAGAAAAAGAACAGGATATTTGCTCCATGTTATGAGATAAACACCAAATCTCTCAATTTACTAATGTCCATATCTCGCCCTATGAAAAGAATGCAAGAAATGAGCCAACTCGACCTTTGCTAGGTAAACAGAAGAAGTAATTCAAAGCCAGATAGGCAGGAGGAAAATCAGACTATCTAAACATATCGTTGCCACGCTACCAGGAGAAAATAATTATTGTCCTTACACTGCACTGAATGTACTAACCGTATGACTACTCAGAAACTTAATTAAATTATAATTCCAGTCATACATATTTTCACTAGAATAAAATTGTTTAATACTTTTTATACAGTACGAATGAAATATCCATAAAATATTAACGAGAAAACAAAATCATCAGAAAATTTACTCCCTGCGGACGTTTCCTAACTTTGTTTTATCTCAGTATTTAACCAACTTGATGCACAAAATTTGTTTCACAATAAGTTTTATTTCGTGCATCTTCGTGTTTCGAGCACATGTGCTCGAAACATGTAGAGGCACGAAATAAAACTTATTGTGAAACAAATTTTGTGCATCAATTTGGTTAAATACTGAGATAAATATACTGAGATGCACAGTCAGCAAAACGTCAAAAAAGAGTTTCCAAACTTGTCCCCATGTTCTTACGGTGTTTCCGAAAATTAAACCCAAAGGGAGCGAAAACACCAAAATTGTTCAGCTATGCATGCTTTTCCTAACTTGTATTAACTCTTACTCTCAGTTTACAAAGTGTGGATAAAGAAGGACAAACAACGCTGCTACCCAGCCAACTGTGTTAAATTGCACCCCTTCAACACTGCAGCTCTGAGCTCCAGTTGCGACTGTATAATCCATCCGTTTCGTAGGACCTGGTCTTGTTAATCTGTGTACTGGCTTGGATTTGTGGTAGAGAACAGTTATTTCACAGAGAGAAAAATGTTGCGGTTTTTAAAGGGTGCACGTGGCTAGGACGGCAGGAAGGTGGGTTTTGGGATTACTTGACAAGACTCAAGTGCGCTCTAATTTAAAATCTCTTCCAGAATTCTGTTTGTTCTTAAACACAAAGCTCATAAATATGACATATAAAAATTCAACTCATACAGTTCTTGTGAACTGGCTAATAAGCTTTTCTGGATTTGTAAAGAGCCAGTTCTTGACAGCTGAAAACTTAATGCCTTCTCAAGAAAGACCTTGTTTCATGAAGTTCATTCCTCCTTTCGCCCATTCCTCCGTTAGGTTATTCAGCTACTAAATATTAGGTCTCCATTAGATTCCAAGAATTTTTTAAACTTATGATTAATACACAAGATTCCGGTGGCCGCGGGAGTCTGCGGCTACTCGCTTGCTGGGATTGTGTGTTCGAATCCTGCCGGGCGCATGGATGTCTGTCTATTGCGAGTTTTGTGTGTTGTCAGGAAGAGGTCCCTGCGACGGGTCGAACACTCGTCCGGAGTGGTCCTACCGAGTCTATGCGTCTGAGAGTGGTCGTGGAACCTAGACAATGAAGAGCTCATGGCCTTCAAGGGCTGTCGAGTCAAGAGAGAGAAAAACAAGAGAAATACATGGGATATGCACTTCGGAAAGTTTAGCCTTAGCAGACACGTGACAGAAACTATGCAATGCGAATTAGTAAATAAATAAACAAACAAACAAACAAGACCAAGTGCTTGACGCATTTAACGAACGTCTCTGGGTGACTTAAAGTTCTCACGACGATGATTTTGAATATCAATTTAGTTTATATGACGCCGTGGATAGGAACGTTCGGAGTACGAAGACAAAGTTTTTTTCTTCTTCTCCTGCTCCTTCTCCTTCTGTTGCTCTGCTATCCAAGTAGTACAAGCACCTCTCCAGTTGCTCTCCTCCATCCATCCCTATCCTGCGCTACTTGTCTCCAATTAACAGTTCCCTCCTTTCTTTTCATTCTCTACGTTATCTTTCCAAGTGTCACTGAGTCTCTCCTTAAGTCGTTTTATTGTACCGTATATAACTCGTTACTCCTAAATGTTTATAATTTCTAAAGACTACGCTGTTTAACGTATCGGTAGCAAGGATTGGAAATCATGTATGTTGAGAATTCAATAAACACTTAATGGCCAAATATCAGGTACCTAAAGGTTGAGCAGGTTGTGCATATGAGTGTATTTTCCCCTGTGATTTTTAGGGTTTAAAAGACTGGTTAGCTAGCGGCTAGCCGTGTCATTTCGAATTGTTTTGAAACGTTAGAAGCTGTCGATAAAACGCTGTACCGTGTGTATGGCCATTTTATTACCACAGAGTTGGTTATGTAATTAGGTCACTACAACAACTGCAGTGTCAGAAACACCAATAATGATAATAATGATAATAATAATAATAATGTGATAATCACAACTGAGTGGTCTACACTCATTCTGTGCATTACGATGAACTGGTTTTATTGTGACCTGTTTTGTTGCTATATATTTTAAAGAAACTTTGGTGTCAGATGTCTGAAGTTGGCGAGATAATAGCGCCGAAACATGTAGAAGCTATATACAAGATTGTATGCATAAATCTGGTTGGCGCATTTGGTTGAGGCACTGCGCTATAAGCCGGAAGGTCTCGGGTTCGATACCCGATGATATAATTGGAATTTTTCATTGACATAATCCTTCCGGTCGCACTATGGCCCTGGGGTTGACATAGCCTCTAACAGAAATGAGTACTAGGTATATTTTCTGGGCGGTAAAGGAAGTCGGTGAGTAGGGCTGACAACCTTACCACCTTCATGTGTCGACTGTCTTGAAATCTGGGAGCATCAACCTCTTGGAACCCTCAGGTCCTCTCCAGGCCTATAATGGGATTGCTTTTACTACGCACAAATCTAGATCAGTGCATTGGTTGGAATGCATGAACTGCACAACGGGATGCCTCTGTTCATATAGTCTTTTGTTATAAATGGTCAGATAACTTCTGAACATGAGATTAGCCTCGAATCCGAGAAGTTAGCTTGCTCGTTTAGAGCTGTTACGGTAGGTGAAATCAACATTTCGCTAACAATTCTGGAATTCCTGCTCTCTTTTTCTTCCTTATCTAAAAGTTTCCCCGGGGGGCGACGTCGGTTAACCGCGTACTTCCCACTCAACCGCCACTGGGAAAGATTAATAATTATGTTGTCCAACTCCTTATCAACCTTCCAGACTATTGGCCCCACTTGTCACTTTGCTTTTGTATCAACTTAGTTTTTTATGAAGGAAGGAGAGTGTTGTAAGATAGAAAAGCATTTATGGTCAGGAATAAACTTAAGAGAGCCTCTGCGGTATTGAAAATATTTTAGTAGTGAGATAAGGTGCATTAAACTGCGGGATTGTAGAGACAAATTCGTGTTACTCACTTTTAGCCGGATGTTCTTTAAAGTGGCGAAGTTCGGAAGGGCGAGATGGGTAGGGCGTTTACTGCGGTTGAGGAAGGTAGATATTCATAGAACTTTTAACCCGTAAACTTGAAGGAAAGGGATCATTTGGAAGACCACAAGTTTGTGGACGAATACCATTGAAGGTCAGTCTCAGAGAAAAGGGTTACGAGAGGGTGAAATTATTCTAACGGGTTGATATGTTTTCTGTACTCGCTAAGAAATCTCCGGGCCTTATAAATTCGAGGAATTCCGAAAGACGGAAAAAATTGTCAGATTTTGAATAACGATCTTTCACCGTGGAATTAAGCAGTAAGCAACATGAAAGATGGTGGATTACGAAAGGTAATATGGTACAGTTACAATTCTTTTTACCCTTTAAACGCCGAATTAAATCCCATATGCCATTTGCTGACATTATTAGGAGCTCACCATATTTTTCACGTTAGCAGGATAAGGGTTAAAGCCACGCTGAGGGAGACTTAGGGCAACTGAAAATACGTGAGTCTACACGAATTCTCATCTTGCACAGATAAGTGTAAACTCGAGGCCCCACGAAATAGGCCACGGTATCCATGAAATATGAGCCAGTAGGCCCCAGATACTCTCTTGACCTGGTAGCAAAATAAAAAGTCACTGGTCACACTGGCTTTCGAACTAAGGAACTCGGAAGTCCTCCATGGCATAAACACCAACCAGACATCTTATGTTTATTGGACCGTGCATCATCTTTATAGTTGAATGAAGAGAGACCAACTTGATATCACTTGCTTTATTATTTCATTATTTACTGCTCAACATGTTTCGGATGTTAATACATCCATCCTCAGGAGCTTGCGACTTATTTGTTGAGTTATTTCATGGCGTGTATTGTTCTGGTTCGATGTGTGTTGGTGTT
>Ga0123352_10017887_pt1 | contig 11292 bp, 5 predicted proteins | sample TergutLab28metaG_FD_89700 | JGI IMG/M metagenome (GOLD analysis project Ga0123352, IMG submission 89700) | Labiotermes labralis P1 segment gut microbial communities from Petit-Saut dam, French Guiana - Lab288 P1 | ecosystem: Host-associated > Arthropoda: Insects > Digestive system > Gut ... | reverse complement strand
GTGGGGACCCGTTGCGCTGACCACGTGACACCCCTCTATCCGCAAAAGTTGGCACTAACTTCGCCGACAGGCGGCGGCCGCTCTGTCGGTATAGTTCGCGTGCGGACTAAGGCCATGGAGTTTTTTTTAACACTTTGTGAAACAAAATTTAGAAAGTAAGAGCCAAAAAAAAAGCCAAAAATTTAAGTTTGTAAGCATTAACATTTTTTGTATATGGATGCTGTGGGTTAGGTTAGGTTATGTGCTGAAGTTGCAGATGCAGTAAAGTTATTTGGGGTTATTATGTGTATTGGACCGTGCATCATCTTGATAGTTGAATAAAGATAGACCAACTTGATGTCACTTGCTTTATTATTTCATTATTTAATGCTCAACATGTTTCGAATGTTAGTACATCCATCCTTATTTGTTGAGTTATTTCATGGGTTGTATTGCTCTGGTTCGATGTGTGTTGGTGTTACGGTGTGGTTTGGCTGGGGTGGTGTGGTGTGGTATCCGGATGCAGGTTGAAGCACTACTGGTCGCAAGCTCCTGAAGATGGATGTACTAGCATTCGAAACATGTTGAGCATTAAATAATGAAATAATAAACCAAGTGACATCAAGTTGGTCTATCTTTATTCAACTATTGGGGTTATTAATTTATGCAAATATCTTTGTGAGATGTTAGAAGGATTTGTCATTTATAAAATAACTGGATAAGCACCACTCAGATAAAGATGACAGAAAATAAAGTGAATATATAAACTAAAGCACTTTTGATGTGTCCATTAATTTATAGTGAACTTGACCACCTCTATACTGGACTGGAATTAAAAAACTCTGATTCTGCTGTTTTCAAAAAACTTAATTGCACATTTTATTTTGGATGTATTGCCAGAATATGTGATTGAAATTTCAGTGTGTGAGCTTTTTAATGCATGCTTCCTTCTTCAGTTTTGGACATCTGTTAATACGCATCATACAGACTTAAGGTTAACACAAAATGCCCCTCACTAAATGCATTTTTACTTGCAGAATTGCTTGGTTGTTTTAGCCTACCTTTTTGTATGGAAGTCATACACATATTTATGCAACTTGACTTGTGTATTATTGCAATTTAGTGATGAATGTACTGATTATGTCATTTAACAGAATGCAAAGTAGTTATGCTTTTTATTTTGTGATCAGAAATGGAGACTTACATAAAGAAATGTGCTGCATATGTAACATTATATGTACTTAGAGTTCATTTAACATCTTATTGAATGCTGTATACAATATATGTAGTTCAGTATAGATGTTAATTGTCACTAAAAGGTTCCTCACAGTGTCTGTTTGTATGATATGACCATTGTGTATTTACCATGTGATTTTTTTATATTTTGTCATAATGACTATGTATTATTTGTATTATGTTTAAGGAATAAGTTTTAGTAATATCTTGCTTTTCCTAATACATGGATAGATCTCCTGTTTGTAAATGGCTACAGAAGCATTTCCTTTGCTGTGACAATGTGGCATTAATTTTAAATGATCCAGTGTTATGCTGTAGTTACTCAGGCAGTTAGTTCTTTTCTATGTATATGAAGTAGATATATGTAGTTTGTTGTCATAAGTAAATTATCAACCTGTTCTGGAATTCCTTAATTTACCTGAAAATTTGTTTGGTTCTGTACAGGACATTCCGAGTCCAAGGTGACCTCATCCTCCACAGATGGCAGTTCTGTGACCCACACAGAAGGTGAGGAATTTTCTTCATCTTATTTGAAAATAACAGTAATAAGAAGTGTACCATAAATATTGCAGTGCCGGTTTTGTTTACGTTGATATTCTCTTGAGCTTTCCTCTCACATAGCTTATTTTTAATATGTAAATTTTGTTGTTGAAATCTCCTGACACTAGTATCAGGGCTATGCTGACAGGAATTGGTGTCTTTTCTTTTTAGATTATATTTACACCATGTTACTTAGGTAGTGATGAAAAAGGAATAGATAATGTGGCAGGAAGAACATGATAGGATGTTAATAAAAAATTAAATGGTTAGGTCTGTCTGTGACATTGCAAGGTGCACTTAAGATACACTTAAGCAACAACTTTCTAGTATCTGGAAGACTGCAGCATCTGGCAACCCTGTGATCCCAGAGGCACTGGACAAACCAGCTATTATTCTAGTGGCTGAAGCAGAATTCAGTTCTGTGTTTGTTTATGAGCTCAGTACAGTGGGAGACTGTGTGAGTGCTTCCTGGAACTGCTGGTTTGTTTTTATTTGGAAAGTCACTGGTATGGGTACAGTTTATTTTACTGTGTGTGATCTCTGCCTGTTGCATATTGAGCTTTATAATTTGTACTCTTCACCAGACATTAGGATGATCAATGCACGAAAACTTAAGTGGATGAGGTATGGGGCATAGCTAAGAAATATGTAAGAAATTTTGATTTGAAGACCTTGGTGTAAATGGGAAGATAATGTTAAAGTGGATGTAAGGAATTATGGTGGGAGGATGTGAGTTGAACTAATCTTTTATTATTTTAACATGTTGTAAAACACTAAATAGGTTTTGATGTTTTGCTGACCTGCATCTCAGTATATTTATCTTAGTAATTAACCAACTTGATGCACAAAATTTTTGTTTTACAGTAAGTTTATTTCATGCCCGTAAATGTTTCGAGCACATGGTGCTCAAAACATGTAGAGGCATGAAATAAACTTATTGTAAAACAAAAATTTTGTGCATCAAGTTGGTTAATTACTAAGATAAATAACTAAATAGGTTTTTTCAACCTTCCATGGATTTATAGAATGTACAAGATTAATAAATAAATAAGTAAAATTAGTCTGGCTCAGGATGGGAATGAGTGGTAGTCTGTTATTCAGGATGATGCTAAACCTTCAGATTCCATAAAATTGCATGAAGTTTTCGAGTGGTTGAGTGACTGTCAGATTTGCAAGAAGTATGCTATGGTGTTGGTTATTTCTTTAGTATCTGTCAGATATTTATTGATTAGAGAAGGTAGTGCAGGACCCAGAGCAGGAGGTCAATACAAACTGTTTGAAGCTGACTTACCACCATGCGGGACTGACACTGAAATTTTCATTGCAGTGACAACCAAGACATCTAGTGTCTCTATGACTTCAGTCGGGAAAGGCAGAGTGCCGAAAGGTAAGTATTCACTTTTAGAATGAAGTACAAGGGTCGTCATACCTGCAATGACAACTACCATTCCTGCATACTCTTATGTTGTCTCAGATTCCCCTGTGAATGTAATGCAAGGTCTCACAGTTGTATAACCAAGAGGTGTCAATACTGTCATCATATTATTTTTAATTTGTTGGTTAAAGTTACTCAAAATTGGATTTTCTCACTTCTTTTAGTTTTGAGATAGTGAAAAGTCAAATCTGGAAAGTATAATGGATATTTCAACACTTAATGTTATTGTCCAGGCATCACTATAATGAAAGTGCTGTGTGGGAAGATGCATTGTCATGATTCAACGTCCATTTGTCTGTTGAAAGTTTGGTCTTTTTGGTGGATGCTGTACCATAAACATTCCAAAACTTATTTTAGAATATGTGTTGATTGTTTGTTTTGGAGTAATATATTCAAAACAGGTAATTACTTTGTTATCCCTTTGTTATCAAAAAAGTTTAGCATAAGGTTTTGATTTTTGATGTTGGCATTGACACTTTTTTGGTCCTAGAGTCTGGTCTTTACCTTTGGACCCATTCACTTTTCCAAAACTTTGGGTTCATCCAACAGTCTTGTTGAACACATTGAGTACATTTTGTTTATTATTTTGCTAACCCATAACATTTCTTGGTACCTATTTGGCACACTCTTTCTTCATTTTCTGATTTTAATTGAAATCACTATCAGATTTTCTGTTCACATTCAGTTCTTTACCATTGTGCTGTCAACTGAGGACCATTTCAGACCAGTCCAATTAGTTTTTTCATGTTATTTTCATTGTTTCTACACAGATTTTTTGTGACCTTTAGTAAATACCAGTGGCACGTTCCCCATTGTGACTGAATTTGTAATGTAGAATCAGTATTCAAACAATTCATCCATGTCTTTGACAAAAAAAAAAACACAATTTTTCACTAATACAAGGCTTATTGCAACCACAAATGAAACTGAATCCCAGTGACTGATACAGTGTGTCATCCCATCAGTACTGCCTGAGTCCATTATTTAAATTGTCAAGCCTCATGTTGCAATCATTTGAGCAAATTTCTTTGTGAAGTAAATGTATTGAAATAAGCAGCATGGTTTCTGAATATTGACACTGAATTCCATTTAGGTTATGCAGTGGAGAGGAAAACCACTTACATGTCTAGTACAATGCCACCATTTAGTGTACTGCATGTTTCATAAATTTGTTTCTAATGGCTACAGCATGACAGGTTCTTGTCTTTGAATGATGTGACTCAGATCACTGCAAACAAGAACAGCATGATAAAATGAATATTGTCTGTAGTCTTTATTAGTTCATCATTTTTACGGGCTTAGATTTAAATTGTTCTTGTGTTTGTAGACTTTCAGGGTCATATATTTTCCTCTGTTTTCATTATTAATTTGAATCTAACAGTCAGTATATCAACATGAGTATTTGAGAGATACTAGTTTAATGGTGTTGAAAACATGAGGCCATGAAAGGTGAGGAGAAGCCGTGAAGGATAGGGTCTCAATAACCAGCTTAAATAGAACATTTTATTTTGTTAGTTTTATTCTTATTCCACTAAATAGTTTGCATATTACTGGTCATTCAAATTTTATATGACAGCATACTTGTTTCATTACCTCTATCCCTGTGTATTTACTTATTATGTCTATATTGTTATGTCATTCCAACTGCACTCCTGTTGACTTGAAGAACATCTAGCCTCTGAATGGAATTAGAGCTTTTTGGACTGAAAATTAATGTGTAATTGAGTGAAAGCACTGTGACACAGTGCATAAACTTTCCACACCATTCCATTGTATGATTTAGTCTTACACATGCGTTGTGCCAGTATACTTCTTTCCTCTATAATGTGTCTGTTTCTCTTTTCTTTCCATTGCGGTCTTGTGTCATGACCATGAACTCAGATGTCTTAGACCTGGTCAGCTCCTATTTCTGTAAGCCTGTACAGTCTAAATTACTTTTTAGAATGGTAGCTGTTAGCTATTAGCTAATAAAGAACATCCAAGTGCTGTTGTATATCAGCACACAGGCTAACCAAAGCCATTGAACACATGAGTGGTGAAGGTCTTGCTGACTAAATCAAAATGTTTAACGGTATAATTTCGGTAGGGGAAAAGATTGGTTCTCCACTTTCTCTGACTCTTCTACTATGTTGACTTACTCATTACAGGTCTTATTATATTTATTTTATATAGATTTAGGACCAGATTGTTAGCATTAAACCTTTACTCATCTGACAGAAGATTGGACTACATTTAACATGGTGTAGAAACCATCATAATTTTCTATTAATAATTGTCTGAGATGCAACACAAAGCAGTCTATTTATTATTCTGTAAGTTCACTCTACCTCCCTCCAACGTGGCCAAGCTTGGCCATGTTGGAGGGAGGTAGCTGCACAAAAAATATGACCAGTACCGGAGGCTGTAGTTACAGTTTTGTATACTCCTGATGATGTGTGTGGTTGACACCCGAAATATGTAGAGTCATCAGCCTATATTATGGGTTTTTGTAAGGTATTTGTTATTGGGAAAGGTCATTATACATGTTATGAAAAGTAAAGACCTAAGAATTGCACTTAGATGGATTCCATGTTGACTGTTCCCCAGTTTGGCAAGGCACTGAGTTGCACTGTTTCTTGCAACTTAGTCACATCTTTAAAAACACTGCACAAGGAGATGGGGAGAGAGTATTCATGTTCAGCTCCAACAATTTTAGCTGCTAAAAGGAAATGGGAAGCAATGAAAGTTACAAAAGGTTTTTCCACTGTGACATAATACAGAAGTAAGGGTAATTGCAAACCACCAAACTTGAAATACTGAACTGTAATAAAATATATCACAAATACTGTGGTTGCTGCATTGACCCTGAAAGTGTAAATATCGAAAGGCAACTGTTTTGCAGAATATGATCTGACCATGAGTATTGTCAGCTGATACAGTACTGTAGTAGTAAAATATAGGTACAGGGTGTAGCATTAAAATTAGTACCAATTATTTTTAGGTTTGCATCTATGATTGACTTGTAGTTTGACAAAATGGCATCCACTGCATGAAACCTTCTTAAATACTCAATTGTGACAGTATCTGTCTCACCCATTGCCAGGAATGGTGGAACTAGAATTCATATAGCAGGAGAATTGCAAGTATTTGTGTGGCAGCAGACAGGTTCAGTACCTGCTCTCCATATAAATATATGTAAAGATGTTGTAGCACAATGGATCAAATATATGGAAATCATAAGTAATAAAAGATGTTTAATTTCAGAAACTTTTCATGCTGTACCAAGTTTAACGTGAACAGTTATTGAACAGAAGCATAGATGGAGAGTAATATTTATATAAATCTCTGTTTATTTATGTTGAATGTATTGAATAGGTTTCGTTGGCATGTTGCTGAATTACATAATACTGGAAGAGTTTGGTGGTGATAATGTTGTTGTAAGTGGACAATATTTTCACTTTTGTATCATGATTTGATGATTATTCCAATGAAAGTGTTAAAATTATGGCAAAATGATGATTTCATTTTTTACACAATACGTATATTCGCACCATAATTTTGATTCATATGTAAATTTGTCTGGCTTTCCCTTTTAATAAAATGTACAGACCAACCAATTTAAAGCTTTAGAATGCAATGGGACAGAGCACTTATTTTAAAGGTAAAGTAAATTATGGCAAAGGGGCATGCTGACACATGAAATAAAGTTGGTGAGTCACATTCAGCTGAATTATGTAATTGTGTGAAGGAAGAAATGAATTAAGGACCCACCACTTGTGTTTTCAAAGGCTGTAATAAGCTTGACATTGCACTGTAGCTAGTAGCCACTAAAATTTCCGTAGTGTTTGTTGTAAATTTCAAACAGATACATATAGATTATGTTTCAGTCATTGTAATGTGTTATTGCATGTGTTTTTGTTTCTGTGTTGTTTGTCCCTCAGAGCAACATGGTACTCTACATTCACCTATTATACAATTGTTGCGGCAATATGAAAATATTTTGTTCGTCCATGTCCAGTTGTAAGTTAGTGTGAAGTAACACCACACACCATAAATTGAATATTTAGTATGTGGCTGTCTTTAATTCTGATGTGACATGTAACTGAGCTCAGTTACCATTGATTGGAATAGAAATTACAGACGAGGGTAGTTCCTTCAGAAAGGTGACCACTTATGGCCGGTATGACGTTGGTTCAATTCCTTGTGGCATCTTGTATATTTCTGTCACCTGCCACATCCAGACTGACTGTGGGTCGCACTGAGTCATCTATCAAGTAACTATGAGTGGCACACTTCCCTCGTGCTAATTAGCTGAATGTTGATGTTGGCCACTCAGCTGTATCTAGTGCCAAGGTCTAGAATACATAGAGCCATACCTCCACACCTTCTCCATGAATTTGTGGCATAATACATGGCCATATAAACATCTCTACATTTAAAATACAAATAATTAATGTGTATTTGTATTTCTAGTCCCCTTTCAGTAGGAGAATGAAGAAAAGAGGTGAAATAGTTTTGGTCCCCCTCTGCTACAAAATGAAAGAGCATGCATATCTTGCTGTTTGGAGACATGTTTTGTCATGTAACTTAACATATGTAGTAAGAAAATACTTCATGAATATATTTACTTTAGCCTCATTGACAAATAGTATTCCCATTAGATGTTAAATATATATTCTGTGCCCATGGTAATATCCATAACCTTTGCCACACACTGTGCACACTGCCAATTTGGTTTTCTCTACAAAACTGATGATTTTATGCACATCAGAATTAAGAACAGCATTGTTTTCTTGTTATCATTTGTATGGTCCTGTGGAAAAGAAATGAATTTCCCCCCTCAGCCCACCATTACTTATCTTCTGTCATAAAAGGCAGAGTTCCTTGGCGTTTTGATGGTAAGGATAAGCCGTCCCTCAGTCACATCAGTTGAGATGTAATGTGGAGGGCAGAGGTAATGCCATGTGCATTCATAGCTTTAGCTACAAGAGGAGGTGAGTGCCCAGCTTCATACCCATCCTCCTTTATTTCTGGGAAAATGACACCAAGTAACTGTTAGATTGGAGGATATATGAGTTCTAGTATGCTCTATGACTATACATAGCTGATATTGAATTGGGCTGTATTGTATATAACCTGTTTGAACGTGTGACGTGTGGTTTGTTGTCTGATTGGCGTGTCACCCTACAGCCCCCTCTGGAAAGGCGATGTCCCCCTTCGCCAAGTTCCAGCAGCTGGACCGCCAGAGTTCATCCCAATCAACACCCAGGTGAGTTGCATGCTATTCCCAGTCATATCAGTTCCATGCTGCAAGCTCAGAATTATTGATGTAATCAGGCTATTAGTTATTTTTATAGCAACGTTACAAAACTCATAAGTACTGGTGTTACATACGGTTTTCTGACTGTGTCCTGCATAATGTGAATCAGGATCTTTCAGGGTATGGTTTGCCAACTGTCAATGGGATAAGAAGTGCCCATTCTTAACTTTAGTGTTTCACGTCTTTGTTGTATGGAGTTTGGTTTTGATGACACATAAAATATTTGCATCTATCCAGTGCATTTGAGTTGGCTGCAGCCATTAGCAAATATCAGGTGTGGTTTACTCGGCAACAGACCATTTAACTAGGAATCAGATATGTAAAGGAATATCAGCTAAGAAGAAAATTTTGAATATCCATATTCTGCAGGAAAAGGGCCATTCCATTCTGTGGTTGTAAGAATGTTTCAGTTAAAAAAGAACTCTGTATTCAAAAGCATCAAAGACAGGCCTGTGGCGATTTCAAGTGATTATTCACCAGAGAGACTTATTGCTCAGCAGCCGAAGTCTTAAGTTCCTGTATACCTGTGCAAGACATACTTGTACATGTTGAATTACAGAAATTAATGTTAATGTACTATGTCCTCCACAAAAGAATGTTTAAATGTACTAGCATGTCCCCCCTTTACTGAACTCTTAAATGTCCATAAATTAATTGAACATTGTCACTGATGTATGAAGAAAATATGCAGCACTTTGCAGTTGTTTCATTGCCTGTTGATAGACTGAGATTCATGTATCTGTACATAGCTTAAAGTTGCATCCAGGCTACAAACTATACAGGTCAAAATTACAATAATTTTTTATACCTAAAACTGCAATTTAGTTTGTAGGTATATTAACAAGTACTTATTCTCTTACATAACATGGAAACAGATTGTGTTTAAATCTGAGACTGTGATTCTACATCTGCCCCCAGTTCGTAAGCAACTTCTGTGAGTACAAGACATACAGCTGCAGGAGTCGGTTACACATTCTGTGTACTGTTGAGTGCATGGTTTTATGAGGCAACATGAGCAGAGTCAGACATGCAACTTGGAACACACTTTAACACAGTATACATTACAGTTTTGTTGGTAAAATATCTTCTAATATCTATTCTGTTTTCTTATCAAGTGCTCAGGCTCCAACACAATGACATATTTGATGTGATTAGCATAACATGCTAATCTAGGAAGACACATTATGAGATGTCTTATGGGGGATTATTTTAAAGTTGCTATTCATGTTCAGAATAGTTGGGAATTCCAGCAAACTACTAGGTAAAGACCCCATATCATGGAATGATCTTGTATGTATTGCTTGTGTTTTTGTTTTCGTGTACCTATTTAAATATAGAAAGTTATGGTGGGTAGGGAGGTGCATGAGAACTCTGCTTAATCCTTTGCTACAGCTAAGTTAATCCTCACCCATGTGTATTGTACTGAATTTAATGTGTAAAGGACATATAGGCTAATTAGATGTGATGTGAAAAAACAGTAAGGTATGTGAGAAACAAGGACTGATTGTTTTAATCGTGGACATCCCATTGTGTTTGAATTAAAAGAGTAAAACGAATTGTTTAAATTTACCATCAAAACATAACAACGGTGTATATATATTAGTATTTTATTGTGGCAACATGTTTCAGTCGTAATAGACCATCTTCAGGCCAACATTCAGGGATATGATGTACAATCAGTGCATATCATAGATGTGTTATTATCAGTGCATATCATGTATGCACTGATTGTACCTCATATCTGTGAATGCTGGCCTGAAGATGGTCTAGTAAGACTGTAAAATGTTGTCACAATAAAATACTAATATTTATACACTGTTGTTGTGTTTTGACAGTAACTTGAAACAATTTGTTGTACTCTTACGGATTGAACGATTTAGTGATTGATTAGGTGAATGAATGATAGTAATAGATGTGTTATTATCAGTCACATTGTGATAACTATATATGTATGTACTGGACAATCACTCATTACAATAATTCCATTAATGTTGTAGTTTGAGCACATGATCAGTGAATATTTCTCTTTCATTTTTCATGCACATCAAGTGTCATGAAACAACCAAACCTCTATTGTAATGTGTAAACTTGTAGTTTCATTTAATTCCAGAAAGCAGATAACATTATATTACAGACATTCTTTCATATCTCTAATCTTTCTTTAACTTCAAAAAAATATACAGGTGCAACTTACAACCACTTTTTGAATAATGTGCATCATATTTGAAAATTAAAATAACAGTTTGCAGTAGAAGATACTTTTCAAATTTCTAGCAGGCAGAAGAGACATGAAAATTTTTGACTCTGATGCTTTAATTTCTCTTATGACAAAAGTAATATTTCATTACTTAGATACTCTGTCATAGGAACTTCCTGTGAGGGAATTATGAAAAGCAACTTCTACTGCTGTTAGTGTTGTAACAAACAGTTGGGGGAAGATTCAACACAATTTTACACAGGGAAGCCTCTACTCATCTAATCCCCAACTTTCAATAATTTCTGTGCATATTCTGCAATGTGCCTTGCAATCTAACATCAACCATGGCAAATCACATGCATCCTTCATTGCTTCACACACATTTTTCTTCGTAACTGTAAGTTATTGTATGTACATTTAAAGGGCTCTAGCATATACATTTAAGGAAGCTTCTGTTTTATTGTCATATAGAAGCTTCTTGTTAATGTGCATATATTATACTTGAAGACTGATCACAAAGTTGCTGAACTTTCTTTTACTGATTATTTTTTTTTTAATAGAAAACGAATAGCAGACCATATTTCTCTCTCTCTCTCTCTCTCTCTC
>Ga0123352_10017886_pt1 | contig 11293 bp, 10 predicted proteins | sample TergutLab28metaG_FD_89700 | JGI IMG/M metagenome (GOLD analysis project Ga0123352, IMG submission 89700) | Labiotermes labralis P1 segment gut microbial communities from Petit-Saut dam, French Guiana - Lab288 P1 | ecosystem: Host-associated > Arthropoda: Insects > Digestive system > Gut ... | reverse complement strand
TTCTTATGAATAGGTACTATGATCGACTCCTTCCACTCTTCAGGCAATTTCTCCTTCTTCCAAATAGAAGTGATAAGCTTATGAATCTCCCCGCAAATTGTTCCACCCCCTGCTTTAATCAGTACAGATTATATTACAGGAATGTAAAATACATAAGTTTGTATATATTGAAATCTATGTGACGGTCTTAACATTAAAAGGTTAAAATTATTTGAGATGGCGGTATATTAAAACCAGTTGTGTATAAAAGACTGTATAAAAACTTGGTATTACTTTTAGGTTTTTAGAACATGAACATTTTTAGGGCATGTTCTCAGTTTTTTTCGGTGATATGAGGAAATGGTGTTTATCTTTCATGTCGCCCTGACAATATACTATTTTTACTGCATATAACATAAAGTGTTGTGTTATTGACTGACACGTTTGTATTTATGTGTTATAACACTTTGGGATGGAAAACATTAAATTTATAGCAGGTACTAATTGGACTATGAATGGCAGAACCATTTGAAACCAGATATTTAAAGCAAATACATTATAAAGGAACTTTGTAAATAATGTCATTCATTACCAAAAAACTGAACATGAAACAATGGTTCTCATATTTCAATTTAAATCATATTTTGTCATGTCAGAACTTAAAATTATAAGAGACAAAATGGAGATGTGGCTCACTGAATGATATGAGTGCTTGCAAATGTCTGAACTTTGGTTTATGGGCAGTGGACAACTACATAAATTTTCCATTCCATCAAATTGAGTTGTACTTCTTTTAAACAAGTGCTTCCCATGTGTCTCACTGGTCAGTTTGAAAGTACATCACTTCATCAACTGCTTTATGTTTGCAGGTTCACCTGTTATTTTTTCAGGCCTCAGAGACCGAAGTGTTCTCTAATAATTCTTTCAACTCATTGAAACCAATTACTTTTAAATCACAATGATTTTCTGTCTTGCCTATGACTCAAAGACTACTGAAAATGGGACTGTTAATTCACAAAATCAGTTATTCTTGTGCATCTTCAGAGATGAAGGAGGGGGATAAATTCTTGACCCACCACTTGGAATCCTCACCTGTTCCCAGTGTGTGCACGTGTGTGTGTATGTATGACACACAGACACAGTAGCAACTTCACCAGTACCAACAATTTCTGCATCCCCCAGCTCAATCTGATTTTTATGTGTAGATTAAAGATGTCATTATTTCAACCATGGAAGAGTATTCCATTCTTCCAGTAATGAATTTGTTTGGATCTGTCTGTCATGACGAAAGTCTGGTTTAAGAAATTAATTTCTGGAGATCCCTAACTTTTGCTTCTGTATGGCTAATTCAGCCCTTCTTTTCCCACCTGAGACTTATACCTACATACAAACCAGAGTAACTTTTAGGTCTTCATATGGAAGATAACTGATAATTATACACACTGATACCACTTTGTATAAAGAAAATATCACTCCATGGGGCCCACATGGAGGCTTTTGCCAACAACCACATCAGGAATGGTTAAGCAGTGGCACTGATAATCTCTTACATGGAAATACATTCCCTGAGTCTTACATCATATTTCTTCTTATTGGCAGCACGCTTGTACATGCTAGGTCAGAGGAAGCTGAACTAACTTATTCGGCCATCCCCTGACACAGGACATTTCGCTGGGTTAAAGAACATGGGTCACACAATCCCCGTCAATATTTCATTTTCGCCCAAGTAGTAAAGGCACAGTAGCCCTGAGCACGCCATGATGGGATACTGCACAAGCAGAAGTATATTCATACTTAACCTCTGCACTGGATGGAGGCGAAGTAAATTTCACGCTCCGTGAAAGAATTGTGGTACCCACTGTACGATAGGGCAGGTGGGTCCCAGGAGTCGGTCTGAACGTTTTTTAGAAGAGAAAATATCTTGTCCCTGCACAGAATCAAGCCCCGGATCGTCCAGTCCAAGGCCTAAGACATCACACAGACGACGCCATGTGCACTACCACCTATACGAACCGCATACGTACCTTATCATGACAGTCAACAAGGATGTGTTCATGCATTGAAAATATTACAAACAGAAATATTAACATGCCGAATTCTTAATGCCGTTTATTAGATCTTCGTAATATACATCTAGGTGAAACAGATTGAGAAAATTACTTCGCGGAATGTCTCACGACGTGAGCGCGCTAAATCTGAAAACCTGCTTAAGTATGTAGCTATTGCATACTTCCCGCAATTTGCACTAACTTCTTTCATGCTGCGATACAATATTTCTGCTCTTCTGTCATACTCCTCGTCGCTGACACTACTACCGCCAATACTTCCTTCTTCGGATGACATGATACAACCTCTAACGGCTCTCCTTTCGGTCACGAATGTTACTAACAGTGTGGACGGTAATCCGTGGTGCATGCGTTCATGAGCATCGCAATCCGTCTCATCCACATCGAATGTTAATCTGCAACATTGGCAAGATTGGTAGCGACCCTGTCGAGAGGCGTTAATGGGCCGAATAGTGTAGGTTATGTGATCGGATTTGTCGTTTAGCCGACTCTGTTCGGTTGCGAAAATTGAACAGCTGCACGATTTGAAATGTTTGTGGCATCGAAGTGACGTCGTACACGTCTTTGTTGTTACCGGTAAACAGTTATTGTTCTGTATTGGAGTATTGCAATTTGTAAGGTTGTTAGTTATTGACTAACGGCAGAGACAACTAACCAATTAATGTGTAATGACAGCATTGTATTTGAAAAGGGAATTAAATGTTCTAAATGTTACTTACATTTTTATGTGTTCCATGTCCGTGTATTAAGGGACGTTTACACTTATGTCGTAAACCAACAATGCACACTGATAAAATATGCTTTATCGTGCATTTATATTTACCTACAAGTTTTGGTCGCTTTTGCGACCATCATCAGGGTGCTTTACAAGAATACTGATAAAATATAACTGCCCCAAATTGTATAAAGAAAACCACTTGCCTTTACAACGAATGTCTCAAGTGCTCCGTGTGGTCATAAAATGTTGAATTATGTAGTTGTTAAAAACACGAAACTTACGTTGTTCTTAAAAACCAATAAAACTTATGAAATGTTGTGTGTTTGTGTTGTTTATTAGATGCTTGTAGTTCACGTACACCTTGTTAGATGGGTAAAGATGTGTGTCACAGGGGAGGTAGCTTTGTCTACATTGTTGGTGCCATTTACCGAGGTCTCGAGAACCTTCCTGCCTACATCGAGACATAAACGACACGCGGCTTGGCGTCGTCATCCAAAACAGAAACAAGACTGTCCCTATAACCATTTTCATAACGCTGTGAAAGGCCGAAAAGTTATGAAGTACATATTTTCTAGTGTGTAAGATCATTGTGGTTACGCAGTTTTCCAGATGTAAAACCAGGTTAATGTTGCAGAAGCGAAGCATTTTTATGTCTAAATGGTACAGGCTTTAAATACATATTGCCTAGCATCAAGGTACTGTTTTTGAAACACCCATGTAATTTTGTCACAGTGGGGGCAGATTTTTCCATTCTTTTTCACAGTGCCCATACTGGCACTGGATGCCAGTTAGCTTCCTTCGCAATAGAGTACCAAGATCTTTTTGCTGGGGCGAAAGTGGTTGGGACAGAAGCTAACCTCTCATGTCCATTTAGTTATGAGGTTAAAAAGATGTGGAATTAAACCTCCAATGTCTATACATATTTGTGACATGGTTGAATTAAGTGTAGGGTTAAGCTTACCATTTTTAATTTGATGTGTTAGCAGTATAGGTCTACTGTAACCAGTGCCACTGATTTATCACTTATAATTCACTGAAAGATTGCTGTGATGCAGTTGAGTGATATGTATACTTTAACTTTACATTGAAGTATTATCCAAAATTCCAGTTGAGTATCATATGCATAATACCTGAAACTTACTGTTGGGATGACAAGATTTCTGGGCTCTCATAATTAATAACACACCACCTGTATATGCTAGAGGAGTGTTAATGTTTCAGTATGTGTTTGCATTGCAATTCCCAACATGTTTTGGCCTGTGTTTGGTCATTTTATGGGATAGTTTTCTTTATACAACACTGGGAATTGGTGCTTGTCTTACATTTGTATTCTATATGTTCTTATGATTCATAATCACAATGTGTTCAGTAAGCTATGTGGAAAAAATGTTCTCTTAAAATTTTATAATGTGTAGGGTATGTAATTCTGCGGGGTTCTGACAATTACTAGATTGTTTGATACAGATATCAATTTGTACATTGATTGCAGTGGCTTTGCTAATTCACCATGAAGCACTTGTGTTTTTGCTTGTAGTAAGAGTCATGGAAACTATGTTTGTTGTAAGGGCGTTCTCCTAATCTGAGTAAAAGTGCTTGTTTTTTTTTCTTAAACCTTCCATATTTCCTATTGTTGTTGTCGTCATCGCTGCTGCTGTTGTTGTTGTTGTATAACACATGTGATTATTATGTTAATACATGTACCATGTATCTTGTATTATTTTTTGTTATAAGCAACAAATGCACAGTTAATATCATAAAAGTGTATAGTACAGCAGTGTTTAATTATACAAGGAAATACTGTTGTGATATATATATATTTTATGATATTAATTTTGCATTTGTTGGTTATAATAAAAAGTAAAAAAAGAAGTTGATTATTATATCATCGTACTAATGCTAGAGTGCTTTTGTATGTGATTCTAAGAAAGTGTATCAAGGATAAATGTTCATGATGTATTATGATGTCATTCTCCATTGTTGGCAGTTTAATCTGTAAGGTTCATTGATACCAGTAATTACCCTTTTTTTATTTTATAGAATGGAATGGAAATACACAATGGAATAGTATTTAGTAGAAAGTATGTGTGAAGGATGAAGTAAAATTTCAAGTAAGTTTGATAATAATCAAACGTTTTATCTATTTATAATCTGAGGAAAACTCTGTCTTTTGGTATGTTGTGTGAAGGTGTAATGCAGTCCTCTGGTGTTTCATTATTTATCATTGTAAGGATTTGCACGGTATATACAGATAATTTTTGGACTTTGTGTATTGCTTGGTATTCTGAAGAGAAACTTCCTTTTCCTGTCCTCAAATGAAAACTTAGAAAGGCAAATGCCAAATACTTGAGTAGTTCTGGGGATGGCAACATTTCGGTATGTGGAATGCCATATTATGTTCAGAATACCAAAAACTATATAAAGTCCATCAACACAATTATTTTAATATTAATATACCATTATCATAATGCCTTAGAACTGATAAAGCTTCCTACTTTCAGGTTGACTGTCTTGCAGAGCAGCCATGAGTGCAGGCACCACATCTGACACTGGCAGTATGTATATGTTATGTTCAGAATTTTGTATGCGGCCTGTCTCACATTTCATATTGTGTCTTGCTTTGGTGTGTTGGTATGTATAATGCTGTCCAGTGTGCTGAGTGCAGAGATCTTCCATATCATATGTTGCTTTCCTATGTACCCAGTATGCCGATAATCTTGCTGGCTTTAAGCATTCTTTGTGTGACTGGTTTTTCAGCACGTTGGCATAGTCACGAAAAGTGCCTTGTACCTTTGACATGGCCCATCCATCTGTCTGCACTTGTCAGCGTGGCTTGTGTTGGGTGGATTTCCAAGAAATTTGATATTGGAGACGCTTTTGAAAATTTATCAATAAAATCAAAATTAGGTTAAAATTGGGCAAAAATATTGGACAATATAAGTATGTTCAATTGTTGCCAGTATCACTGTTTCACCATGTAAGTGATGTTTTTGAGTGAAATGGTATCAGGCTGTTATGACAGCTGAGGAGGTAAATGTATAATAAAATTAATTATATACATCAGCACTATATATTTATTTATACATAAGGCCACATGTTTCGACCTATCAGTCAGTCATCTTCAGGCCTACATAGCAGACTAAGTCATTGGTGTTGTGTGCACATTGGGATCCCAATATGTTTACATTAATAAAATACATAAAATGTGGTAAGTTTCTTTGCAGAGGACGGATGAAATGCGTAACACGCACTTATCTGGTTAAAATATTTAAAAAGCATAGATTGGCATTTTACAATTAAAACAGTTCATATCATCACTTGGGTATCTGATGATATGAACTGTTTTAATTGTAAAATGCCAACCTATGCTTTTTAAACATTTTAACCAGATAAGTGCGTGTTACGCATTTCATCCGTCCTCAGCAAAGAAACTTACCAGATTTTATGTATTTTATTAATGTAAACATATTGGGATCTCAATGTGCACACAGCACCAATGACTTAGTCTGCTATGTAGGCCTGAAGTTGACCGACTGATAGGTCGAAACATGTAGCCTTATGTATAAATAAATAGATAGTGCTGATGTATATAATTAATTTTATTATACATTCATTCTAGCACTTCTTTGAAGTGAGGAGGTAAAACATTACATGAGTGCAGTGCAATGTTATAGGCACATGGTCTGTCATGTTAAGGTGTTCTGTGAATGTGCTGTGGAAGTTGAAAGTATGAATTTTCTTCTCCATCAGCATGACACTCTTCTGGTACATGAGAGTGTCTAGTTTGGTAGCAGTGTTTTGGAAGAGGTAGTCTTTGTCATGATATGGAGGCAGCAGGTTTAGTTGAAACATGATAACTACCTACTAAATTGTGGTGTCTCATCCTAGAAGAGAGGAACGATGTCACCTATATATATTTTGTATTTCTTTGACTTATTCTGCATCCTATTTTTACTTTGAGTAAATTTTGGATCTATATAATGCATTCAGGTATATATTTGTGTATTGCTCTGAGCACCTCAGATCTCTGATTACTATTCCATGTCTCCTAATTGCAAAATGTGGCATGGAAAATTTATTGTCTGCCATGAAGTGTGTTAGTAAATGATGTAGGTTGAACATATGTTGTGGTTGATGGAATTTAGATACAGGAGGTTGATTAGTTTGTATGTTTGCATAATATTAAGTATGGTGTTCAAATGTTATCACATGGTGTATGTCATATATATGTATTGAACAAAAAAATATAAAATTAAGAAATAAATTACATTTTTTGGAAAATAAAATAGATTCTGGGCAGCATGTTTTAAAAATACAGGAAATTTCATTATTGCATAAATATATAAAATGAATTCCTAGGGGTGCATTACACAGGTTGTTTAATGATACATTCATTTAATGGGACTGGAAGAGGGGTGTATACAGGGTTTTGGTAGGGAAACCTGAGGCAAAGAGACTGCTTGGGATACACAGGCATAGATGTGAGGATAATATTAAGATGGATCTTCAGGAAGTGGGATGTGGGGGTATGGACTGGATTGAGCTGGCTCAGGATAGGGACAGGTGGCGGGCACTTGTGAATGCAGTAATGAACCTTCGGGTTCCATAAAATGCGGGGAATTTCTTGACTAGATGAAAACCGGTTAGCTTCTCAAGAAGGACTCTGCTGCATGGAGTAAGTACGTAAGTTAGTAGTGAGACTGGTTAAAAATAACAGGTGGAAAGTAGTGTCAGTGGTGAATTTTGTATAGGATGACAGGTTAGTTTATGGGTGACAATGGGAACATTGCACCAGTGAATTTGGGTTGCAGGGTGAAGCAGAGGACAAATGGCATTTTGGAATTTTTACTCTATTCATGAAATGGTAACTGAAACTCTGGTGCAGAATGATTCATAATGTGTTTGGAGTGTACATGCTAATTGGGATTATTCAAAAGCATATCCTTCACTCTTACTGCATTATGCATACACTCTAATGGATACGAGGCTTGCAACTTGTAGTAGCCATGCTGGAGGTCATTCATACATTCTTAAACCTCTTTTCAATGATGAAATTTGGAATCTCTCCCATGCCTCTCAGTTTGTTCAAGACTTTCTTGTAGTTCTCCATTTAAATGGCAAATTTCAGGAAATCTCTGTACCCAATGTAGATATATCAATATATGTTTTTCTAGCACTTTTGAAAGTTCCCCTGCCAGACAGTATCTTCCTCACAAGTCTTCACCTTCTGGAGTCAAAATATATAAACGTAATGATTCCACAGCAGGGTTATGTGGTTATTTGTGATGTACATTGGATATACAGTCAAAATGTTACACCACATAAGACCAGACATGAACACAGTGATGGATTGTTGTCACAGTAAATGTACATAATTCTAGACAACCTTTCTAACCATTTAACGCATAAGTAACTTGGTTATGTTTGAGGAACACTAATGCTGTGGTCCATTGTGAGAGACCCCTACATATATTTTGTCATTAAAGATGTATTAATCAGTGCAGTGACCTAAAATTTACTCCTCTGTACTTTACATGATATTCTTAACTAGTAGAAGAGTTGTGAATGTTCAAGAAAAGGAGATATGTGGACCTTGCAGTGACAGTTCAGGTATCTGTCATGTGTAAAAAGAAAAGGTAAAGCAATCCCTGTACAGGTCTGGATAGGTCCTGAGGGTTCCAGGAGATGTAGGCTCCCAGATATGAAGTTGCAAATGAAAGTGGTAATATTGTCAGTCCTATGCACCAGCTGCCTTTATCCCCCAAGAAATATTCCTGCTATTCATTTCTGTTAGAGTCTGTGTCGACCACAGGGCCACAGAGTGCCCAGAAGTATTATGTCAATGAGGAATACCAATGACACCATCAGGAATCGAACCCACAGCCTGCCAGCTTGTAGTGCAGTACCTGAACCAAGAAGCAGTAATTGTCTTACTAACTGAAATAGTTTTTTGAGGATGTTGACCATGTCACACTGACAATGAAATGGAAGCTAACATGTTGCAAGGCTTATGTTGACTTAATTGAAGTAATGAATGATGGTGTGGAAGACAAATGGAGAAGCTCTGTCAGAGATGGAGGGGGGGTTCAGAAAAATAAAAGAGGGCGATCAAGAAACAAAGCCAGGGAAAATAAAACTGTGAGGTAAGCAAACAGGAAGAGGCAGTACAGTTTTTGACTTTGTGTGCCGATTAATTGCTCCTAAAAAGTGACAGTAAATGATATTTTTGTGTTAAAGGAAGTCCTAAATGTTACTGGATGCAGAGTGTCCCTTGGCTATGTTGACTGCAGATTGGATCATTTGCATTGTGCGAGGTTTGCAGGTTTTTATGTCGGCTGCTGTTCAATTGATGGTCATCAGGTGGATTTTTACGCGGTGTGCTGTGCTAGTTTATTCTTGTGTTTCAGAGGAACTTACTGCCTCCATTTTCAGGGTGACTGAATTTGGTTCAGGGTGTTGTTAACGAAATGCATTTGTGTTAGAGCAGTATGCTATGTGAAATGTTGAAACACTATGCTGTATAAAAACCCAACAGATGCCCATTGTTTGATCACATTTCCATCTTCTGAATTTGTGCTGTCTGTTTCATTGTCACAGATTATGATGTTTGGTTTACTGTTAGGTACTTTTCTGTCAGTTCTCAGTTGTTGGTTCCATAATATGGCTACGTTACCTTTGTGACTTATTTTTACTGATTTGGTATGTGCTTATTCCAGTGTTCCTTGTCTAATTTTGCGCCTATTTCCTTGCATCTGTTAAAGTGTAGTTGAGCACACACTGTATCATGTCTCTGCATGGCTCTTTTGTTGATATTCAGCATGCCAATACAGTGTGGCCTATTGTCATGTTGTTGACATAGTCTGCATCTGCTTTCTATGTCTGTAATATTTTTGTTGCATGATATTTGGTTTGTAATGTTTGATTTTGTGCTGCTGTTATTTCACTTTCCATTCTGCTTTTGGGTCTCCCCTCACCAGCCATAGAAATTTGTCTTCTTTACTAATGAGCTGTTTATCTGTATTTCATATATATTGTCCATGCGATACACTGCTTTTCCATTTTTCTTTAAGGACTCTCCTAAATTTACTTTTGTACATTGTATGTCTTCCTTTTTGTGTCACTGTTGTTGTTGTTGTTGTTGTTGTTTACTGTTGTTGTTGTTATTTGAAGTTTATTCTCACCTATTAGTTACTAGGTGGTGATCTTCTGGTAAGTCCAGATTTCAACAAGAGATTAAAGGGATTTACCCCAGCACTTAGAATGATGTGTGCATCCCTAATTAGTGTGACCTCTGTAGCACTATAGCCAACATGTAACCTGGGAGCAACTGAAAGTTCTGATCTAATACCTTCTTTATTGTTCCTAATGCTCTAGTTACAACCAGCACAGTTTTTGTCCTCACTTTCCACATCCTGCTGACCTTGATCTCCAGGTCTTTGTACTTGCTTAGGTTTTCAGTTTCTTTTGTTTTAATGTTTGAATCATCTGTTAAGGCTGTATCGGTCAGCAGGCAAGTATTCTCTCTTTTGTCATGCAGTACTGTATCAGGTCGGTTTGCTGGTAATGTTCAATCTGTGATAACTGGTATGTCTCACAGAATAGTGGTATCATTGACAGTTAGGACCCTTTGAGGTATGTGTTCATAGTACTTGTCAGTAACCTGTAACCCCGTATGTTTACATACTGTCCAGTGGCTGAAACCATTCACCTTATTGTGTCTGTTAGTTTCTTTAACCGGCACAAGCGTTGTGCATCCCGCAACAAAATGCTTTATATGTTCTTCCACCTTACAACACATTCTGTACGTACGTGGCCTGTCCAAGAAGTTCATGCAGTATGTTTATAAGAACTTTATTTTACAAATTTTAGGATACATCAACGTGGTCCCCTTCAAAATACTCCCCATTTGACACAATACACTTGTCCCACGTCTGTTTCCATCGTTGGAAGCACCCTTGGAATTCCGCTTCTCTTAAGCCCTTCAGCAGCGATGTCATTTCACTTTTAATCGTCGTCACATCACCCAAATTCCGTCCCTGCAGCACCAATTTGCATTTGGGGAATCATAGATCCACGATTCGTCACCTGTGGTGACCCTTTCCAAGAATTCATCGCTTTCCTCTGAGGTTTTTCAGTTGGCGCAACACTCCTTCTGTCGCAACTTTTGCTCAGGAGTGAGCAGTTTCGGTACAAACTTGGCGCAAACCTTTTTCATGTCCAAATGTTCCGTCAAAATCGTGTGAATGGATGACTTTCCCAAACCAAGTTCTTCTGCTATCATTCTAACAGTCAATCGGTGGTCACTGAGCATGAGAGAACGCACACGATCGATGTTTTCATTACCACTTGAGATGGAGGGGCGTCCTGACCTGGCATTGTCCTTGGGGTCTTCATGGAACTTCCCGAAAATGCTGGACCCACTTGAAAACAGTTCTTTCCTTTAGAGCACACTCTCCATAAACCTGTTGCAACATTTGATGGATTTCGGGGCCATTCTTGCCCAGTTTCACAAGAAACTTGATGTTAATTCGTT
>Ga0123352_10017884_pt1 | contig 11293 bp, 7 predicted proteins | sample TergutLab28metaG_FD_89700 | JGI IMG/M metagenome (GOLD analysis project Ga0123352, IMG submission 89700) | Labiotermes labralis P1 segment gut microbial communities from Petit-Saut dam, French Guiana - Lab288 P1 | ecosystem: Host-associated > Arthropoda: Insects > Digestive system > Gut ... | reverse complement strand
TAAGCACCGATAAATTCAAATTAAAGGTAATTTCACGAAGTTAACTTTACATTCGTACTTTAAATGTATCATGTATTATGCTGGTTTATTATTTTGTTCCGTTTATCGTCAGTAATCGTTACCGTCTACTCTGAGTTTCAAACGGTCATAACTCCGTAACCGTCCAAAATCGGACACATGTTCATATGAACTTTTTTGATCACAAAGACCTAGGAAATCACCTCCTGCAGTTATGCCCTAAAGTCGTGAAACACCCTGTATGTACCATCATCATCATCATCATCTTTGTACCAAAATTCACATACCTACCTCCAGTGGTTCATTAATTACAGACACACAACATTCCACACCTAATGTGTAGGTATGTTCATTAGTAACTCTGCATCAAATTTCATAGCTCTAGCTCTAGTGGTTCATTAATTATTGCCACCAAACTGACTTTTTGCGCACGTGCCATTTTGTTTTACATTTCATAACAAAATCACCTGAACAAAAGTTACATATTTTTCCAAGTTCCATAAGTCACTTCTGAAATACTGAAGTAATTGGTGTAGTAGAGCTTCTGCATCACAAGTTCACATATCTGCTATGATGTTAGTAATGAATGTAGGAAATTACTAAATGTGGTACTGGGGTGTGTGCAAGCATGAGGGCATAAACACACACAAGACATAACTAACTACCTATCTAACTAACTAACTAAGTAACTCCATGGAGCAGAGTCCTTCTTGAGAAGCTAACTGGTTCTCAGCTAGTCAAGAAATTCCCCACATTTTATGGAACCTGAAGGTTCATTACCGCACTCACAAGTGCCCACCACCTATCCCTATTTCAGCCAGATCAATCCAATCCATTCCCCCCATCCCACTTCCTGAAGATCCATTTTCATAGTATCCTCCCATGCAAGCCTGTGTCTCCCAAGTGTTCTCCTTCCCTCAGGTTTCCCCACCAAAACCCTGTATGCACCTCTCCTCTCCTCCATAAGTGCTACATGCCCCACCCATTGTATTCTTCTCGATTTGATCACTCGAATAATATTTGTGAGGAGAAGAGATCACTAAGCTCCTCATTATGCAGTTTTCTCCATTCCTCTGTTACCTCATCCCTCTTAGGCCCAAATATTCTCTGCAGCACCCTATTCTCATACACCTTCAGCCTACATTCGTCTCTCAATGTGAGCAACCAGGTTACACACCCATACAGAACAACACGCAAAATTATAGTTATGTATATCTTAATCTTTATATTTTTGGATGGCAAACTGGAAGGCAAAAGATTCTGCAGTGAATGATAGCTAGTGTTTCCTGATTTCAATCTGGTCTTAATTTCTTCTGAATGGATTTCTGATTTGTTAGGGTCATTCCCAAATATTTGAACTGTTCCACCCTTTCAAAGGATTTCTTATCAATCTTTATATTGCAACTTTATCCTGCATTCTGATCTCAAGACATAACCGTTAACACACTCAGCATGGCTGTCTCAAAAGCCTACCTGTTTTCTCTGCAGAATTAGATAAATGAGATGCAAATGTAAGTGCTGTAACACCAATGTAATTGATTCCACTCCATATGTCTTCTTCAAGTTCCAAATCAAAATACCTTTCTTCAAATGTCCAATTTTGAACTACACTATTAAAGCCCTCACTCAGTGTTCAAGATACACTCACAAAAATCACAACAGAAAGGGAAACAACTTAATATGGAACATTTTTCCATACATTCAATTTCAGACAATGTTCATTAATCTTTGCTCACTAAAATAGGAAGGGTAACATTACACAATGACTGGCTGTACTTAAAGACATTCAAAGAAATATGACTCCAGAGAAAAAGACAGAAATAGTGAAAGCTAAAGTTGTTAATGTAGTAACAGTAACTTTCAATACTGTTTCCAGGCATGCAAAAGACAGAATGTGTATGACTTCGGGAGACATGCATTTTAAATGTGGCCACACTGAACAATGGTACAGGACAATATACACTTTTGTCACGATAAATGTACTGTATAGAGTTCCTGATTTTAAGCTTCCGCTGCAATTCATTGTTGATGTTGATCCCCTCTCACTTCAACCTTGAAGACGGAGGCAGAAAGTTAGTCCAAAATGTCTAAACACAACTCACTACCACACAGTGCAAAAACTCCCACACCAAGATCAATATTAATTCACAATTCTTTATATTGTTAATGCATCACATAACATCACATCACACATGCATCTTTGAACCATAATAATCAAATACGTATCACATGATTTAACAATAAAATGCTCCAAGTTTCACACACACACACACACTGCATATTTATGTGCTCTGTATGATCCTCACAATAAACAGCATTTATTTCCCTTAGTATTCCTAACCAATTAGTCTTCGTAATGTAGACGCAACTGTATTTTCTGTGAGGAAGAACTGAATTTTCAAATAGTATCTGGATGGACTTCATGCTTCCGAGTGTTACAGGTTTATGTACAGAGCTATTACCTTGACTTGTCATATCCAAAGATTTCCTTTATGTGCTTAGAGTAATCTTCTGCCTCGTCTGGCCCATCATCAATGAAGTCATCTAGCTCAGAATCATACTCATCAGAATCTTCAATTCGACCTACACAGACAACAAAACATTGAATGAAACTACATTTTAGCCCCTAGAAATTTTCAACAACATGTACAGAGTGAATTCACACTTTATAATCTGAGCTACAGACTGTGTCATAAACTGTAAGTAAATAAACATAAGCATGGAAAGGGAACTCAAAGCAGACGAAATTCCTGTGAATGTGAAAACGTACTACTTCAGAGTCTGAGTGGAAAAAAAATTAACCCACTTTAACATTTCTTAAAACGTAAGGAATCTGAGCCAATCCCAGCACCACAAACAGTACAGTTACTAGGTTATGGCCTGTTCCTTTGGAATATCTTTGAAAATTACGAGGCTTATTCAGAAAGTAAGTACCGTTTCACTGTAAAAAAAAAAATTGAGTAAGATTTTGTATAAAATTTTATTGTTATCAGATTCTACATTCTTCAAACTATTTTTCCACATATTCACCGTTATTGAGGCACTTATCATAGCAAGGCACAAGTTTCTGTATACCCTCCTCATAGAATGCGACTGCCTGCGATGTTAGTCACTACTGACAATGTCATAGAGTAGAGTCCTTTAAATCTGAGGAAAGTGCAGGGACAGATCAGAAATTGTGAAATGTCTGACGTCACGCACTCTTTCATTGACCTTACGCACCAAATCATCATTCACCAAAGATAGACGCCCACTTTGCACCACATCGTGCACATTCTCTCATCCTTCATTGAACATCCGAACCCATTTCCTAACCATACCATCACTCATCACATTGTCACCATACACTTGACAGATCTGGTGATGAATCTCACTTGGTAGCACATTCCTAGCATTCGAAAAACGAATTACAGACTGTATTTCACAGTCGATGGTCCCTTCAATTGTCTTAAACATGTTTAACGCACAGGAACAAACATAAGCATAACACAAATTTCACGACATGACGTCTGTGGCTTCTCGATTGATAGAGGAAGTCACTGCACATGCGCAAAGTGACAGTCTCAAGGATGTGTGAGAGATATGCGCAGATGGTACTTACTTTCCGAATAACCTACGTACATTACTAAAGCAGCTATGTCCAACAGCCTTAACTGCAATCTGCATTCACTACACCAAGCAAAAACTTGATACACATGAGTGTAATCTGTTTGTCTGTAGCGCTTTTAAGCCAGCATAGCTTCAATATTGAGAGAACTTCACATTCCCAGGCCAGTCTCCTGGAAAACACCGATCTGGTGTTCGTGCATCTGTGTGTATGTGAATAAAAAATTAAACTGTTGAAATTCAGGTCAGTGAAGCTTCATGTATTTTGTTTGGTTCTCACAAGTGACAGGTCACAATCACTTTATGACTATCTACAAATCAATGACAATCATTCTCTTATCTCACTCACAACACTGTTACCTCTACAATCAAAACACTCGAATAACAACATCTGAGAATCAATCAACATGGTGTACTCACGTTTTGGCACTGGTTTTGGTTTCATCCTTACATCTGCAGGTGGGAACTGTCTTGGCTTGACACCTTGAAGTGGAAACTGTTGTGACTTGATATCTGGTGGAGGAAACTGCCGAGGTTTAACACCTGGTTGAACTTGTCGTGGTTTGACTGCTGGAGGGAGAAATGGTCTATGGTTGACATCACTGGATGTCACTTGATTCATTTTTACATCTTTTATATCTCTGGATGGAATATGATGACCAGATTTACTTCGTACTAGAGATTGAGATTTTGAGGATAAAGCTCCAGCAACTGTTTTGTTTACTCCCTGTGGAGAGGTAAATGGCTTCGTAGACTGTTTTCCTACTGAACTCTCTCTCATTTTATCCTTTGAGTCACTGCTTCTTGCTGCTTTTAATTGTGGTTTTGGCCCTCTAGCCAAATCAAGTGATCCAGAATCATGATTCTTTGAAAGTTTTGAATTTTGGCCTCCTGGTATACATAACTTCTTTGCTTCTGACAATTCACCACTCTTTTCTTTTTCCTGCAGTTTGGCCAAGAGGCTCTCCTGCAACTTTTTACTATAACCAGATAAATTAAAGTTCTTACTACTGCTGTTATTGTTGTCACTATTCCTGATATCTTTTCGTTGTTCTACACTGTTCCTATTTCCACTACCATGTCCAGAGGCACTAGATGAACTTGCATGATTACTTGTAACTGGAAGTTTTCCTGACACATCTCTGTTCCTCTCCTTACAAACCTTACCATCTGAGTTCCCTTGAAGTTTCACGCTTCTGTTATTACTACTACTAATATCATTACATTTTGGAATCCTGTGCTGCAATTTTTCATCTTTTCTAATGGTAGTCACTTTTGGAATTCTTGGAATGCTGGAGTTACTAGACCCTGAAGATCGATCATTCTTCAAGTTCTTGCTTCCTTCTGGAGGACGACCGTTCCTTTGATCTCTTATTTCTCCAGAAGATTGGCCAGTTCTCTGATCTGTAAATCGACCACTCATTTGGTCCTTGTTACCACACATAGAAGTCCTACCACCTGTCTGCTCTCTCTGTCCATCCACAAAAAGCTGACCATTTCTTTTATCTCTGTTTTTATCTGCAGGTGGACAATTATATTTCTGATTACTATTTGAATCTGCAGCAGGGTGATTGCTCTTCTGATCTCTGCTCCTTTCCTCTGAATATCTGGATCGATTGTTTCGCTGATCCTGGACACGGAGTTGTTCTGATGCTGTTAATGGTGGAAGTTTCCCCTCTTTCCTCATGCGCCACTCTTTCTCCTTCATATATTCTATACGCTGCTTTTTGGTCATGGGTCTTTCATCCTCACCTTCTTCCTTCAGCTTTGGTGCAATTTTAATTGGTTCAAACTGCTTCTTCTCTGCTAGCTTCAGAAGTTCGCTGAAGTTTATTGGTGGTGGTGGTGGTGGAGGGGGGCGATGTACTTTGGTAGGCTTCTCTGGCTTCTCTTCTTCACATTCATTTGTTTCTCCACAATCTGACAGACTCTGGCTTTTACATTCACTTTCAGCTCCCGCCAATTTTTCCTCCTTTATCTTTCTCTTACGTTTGTGTGGCATCATCTCTTCTTCTTCTTCCCTAAGCAGGGCCAGCCTTACTCGGTCCTAAGGAGGATGAGGAAAAAAAGTAATAACCAATAATGGTGTAAAGAACTATATACATAATGCTGTTCCATTACATAACAGCCAATGTTACACAACAGCCATGTCCAGATTTATCACTTCAGCACACTACACCACAACATCATTTAACCAGAGTTGGGGCAGCAAGGTCAGTACAATGACTAGTCTATGGCTAGATGACCAAGGAATCATGGTTTGATTCCAGGCAGGGGGAAAATTTTCTCTTCTCAAAAACATCCAGAACATCTCTGGGGCCTATCCAGCTTCTTATTCAATAAATATTTAGGGGCTGTCTCCACAGAGATGAAGCAGGTGGGGCAAGAAGTTGAGCCCTCACCTATAATCCACACTCTCCTATGACTTCATGACGTGTAAAGGAATGACTTGATTTTTAAATCACTTAATCAGCAGACCAGAAAGTTATCAGAGCTAAACTAATTATCAGCCTACTAAACATTCCCAGATCTATCACTGTCACTGACAGATGAAATTAAAGTGAGCAATAGTAAAAGTCTCTTAATGCACACCAGCAGTCACTTGAAGAAGGGAGAAAATTCATCTGCCAACACATTATATACATTTAATATACCAATATAAAGAACATGATCATGTTCGTAATATATCAGTCACTGCCACATACTACCCAGTGGACAGTCCTTGTAGTTCCAAAATATTGCATACTGATAATATAGCAGTTTCCAAGGATACAATGTGGTTTACTGTACACTCTACACAACAACATTTTCTCTTAGATGGTGAATTACTAACTGAACTTTCTGCATACAGTATTCAACCAAATAACAACACATTCTTGTCATAATAACTTATAATTATGTAGTTTCCAAACCAGTGGTTTGTACGGTTGGATTGTTTCAGGTAATTTTTAAATTTCATTTTATTGTCGTAATGTATCTAAACTTTGTATTTTATATCCCTGAAGATGGCCACATGGTTGGCAGAAACATCTAGGAGTTCTCTGTGTATATAAATCATTTTAATATACATATGTGCAATTGCTGCTACTATTATTTTACATACCTTGGTATTATTTAAATCTGCAGCACTGGACTTCAAAAGAGATTTCTTCGAAAACTTAGGTTCTTCAGAAGGGGTGGAAGTGTACTTTTCCATTAGCTTGTTGTAAAATGCTGATGCTTCTTGTGATACGTAACCATAATCATCTTCATCGGGTTGCACCAATCCTGTACACAGAATTACAAAAAAACATTCAATTATATGTGTTACGCCTCATACGTGGAGGGCTCTTGTGGTAATTTGAACTTACAACATGCTGACCAAAGATATCTCTTTAATCCAATCATGTTTCAGAGTCCAGTTCAAATGATTTGTTGTTGTTGTTGTTGTTATTATTATTATTATTATTGTTATTACAATCAGGGTAATCAAATGAAGGTGGAAAACCTGGAACACATTCAGAAAATACGAGATGCAGAGGGTCTGAACAGCTGAGACAACATGGACAACATGCGCATGAGCAGAAAGGTACAAACCATTAGAAGGGTTGTCATACACATGACAGGAAGTTTCTTGACCACCTGAGCAACTATAAGCTACTCCAGAATGTGCTCCAAGGTGTCAGTTAATTCTTTATAGCACAGTTCTTACCACATGTACCACAACTGCACATTCAAAAACTCGACATTTTACTCACACAGTCTACCTGTGGCTTTCTTAAAATAAGCTGTGACTACTTCCTAAGCAGCAACAAATTTGTAATAGAGAGACAGTATGTTTACCACAAGGTTTGAATTGAATTTTTTAATACTATTTCGACAAACACAAAGCTTCAAAGGTTTAGCCTTTAATGGACAAATGGAGTGCCATCCTATGAAAGGTACATACTTTTCATCTGATAGGGAAACACAATGAATAAACAGTTCTCTGGCCACAGCAGAAACATAAGCTTTTAAAGGAATGTAGGCTAAAGATTAACTTCAGTGACCACAACAAGATGGTATTCTGAAAGACAACCCACTAAGGTAATCAAATACAGTACAAGGCAAATGATGTACAAAAATAACAAATGGCCCCCCAAAAAAAAGCCCTACAATTGTTTTCACACACAAGAATTAAAGTCAGCACAACCCTGATCATAGACAAGTAGATGACTAATAGTCATAGTACAAAACCAGAAGTATTCTGGCAGCAGTAACCACTTAACAGACCAAACGGTGTTACAAACCAGAAGATAACAATCTGATGAGCTATAATCCATTTTATTATTGAATTATGATTTTTACAGACATAAACAACACAAGACTTGTGAGGTCAGAAGTTTGGAATAAGCAAATAGGCTTTAGGAGATCTACCTGAACACCACTGTTACATTTACCTCTTCAAGTCCCTGCTTTTGAATTGGTTGTTTGGTTGGTCACACATAAAACATGAAGAGAGTCCCCTCTAAAATAGTCAAGAATCAGTGACTGCTGAAATGTCTTGCTTAAATACATTAACCCATTGCACTCATCTGTCACAGGAGCCCTGACATTTAAAATATGGCTTAATATCTGCTATGTCCAGAAGTGCCCACCCAAGAACCGCACCTCACATTTTCAATAGCTTCTCCATCCGCCTGCAACTAGAAAGACCATTTGGTCTTGCCAGCTCTGTTTTACCCTTGCCATAAATATTCTTTGCAAGGGCCATTTCCAAATGTAAATACAGGAACTCCAAATGCTAAATGAGCAGCAGTGCAAATTATTTCAAGTGGAAATGGTTAATCATGTATGCACATAAATCATCTAACCTCCCAAAGTTACGGCCGTGTTTTCATTATCCACAGCATCTTCAATAGCAGCTTTGTTTGCCGCTTTGGTTCGTTTAAGCATGGCTGTAACCCTCTTCTTTGCTTTGACATCCTGGGACCGCAATGCCAGCAACTCCTTGAAAGAAAATAAAATATTTTTAAGTTACATAACATCAAGGGCAATAGCAAAAGAGCTTTGCTTGTGAGCTTCAAAACACAAAATGTTCATACATATCTTTTAAAAAAAACAATCTGGCATCCATAAATAATTTCCATAAATAGTAGGTTCCATATATAATTTAATAATGTTTCAATGGAAAGAAACGATCTACAACGGTTACCTGCATTCATATAAAATAATATGTAACTCAGGCTCCAACCTAGCTTGTTCCCATCTGCTTCACAGAAAGAGGCCTCTAGTTCCATTAAGATCACCAGTCACACGCAATGTCAGTACTATTTTCATTTACAACAATGTAGTAATGGACAACAATATGTAGTGCAATATTTTTTCTGCAAGAATGTTAAAATAACTTGCCAGGCTTTCATGAAACATGAAATGGGCAACATATGTCACTGAAAACTACCCCAACATTGGCCTTTTCAATTCCCAATCATCATTAATACAAACATAAGGGCATGCAGATTCCTTGGAGAAGAATGACATTAGTGCCAATAATGTGAGCTTCTGAAATCTCAGCAAAGTAAAATATACTCAAAACGCAACAGTTTCACATGTATTTATCAAATATATCAACATGCAACAACACCATCAATAATTTACAGTGATTACTAGTTCCAGTCTTCTGCTCCGGTCATGACCACACCATGTATCCTTTCAAGTTAAAGACAAAATCATATAATCATATTAATATAAAATAGGAAGGGACCTCAATCTCTTCATATAGATATCGATAAAGCTGTTCAACATTTTGCAGTGGGCGAAACAAACCATGTATAATAAAAAACAGAGGTATTATTATAAATTATTATAAAGAGGGTAGGCAGCTGAAAAGATTTTAGGTATGTATGTTGTACACTGCAGCTTCTGTTGCAGTTCTGAAACTGGCAATGTGTATCCAGGCAATCCTTTGTCCTGAAGAATAAGATATGTTAGCGTGAGAATATAGCCCTTTTTCTGCAGTAATTATTCCTTGTCCATATATCAGCTTTGGTTGAGGTCTGTAAAATTACAAACATTTTGTTGATTTTTGCAAACTTTTTGATGTAAAAAAAGCCAAAATGCATTAATGTACTTACTTCGCAACGGAGACTATATAGCGCCTTGGGAAGCTGTCTGTGCAGGAAGGTAATGTTTGTCAACATTTGCCACACAAGATGTTGAGTAGTGTTCAATATAATGTCCTTCTACCTACTATGGTGTGAGACACTGATTATGGCAGGGACATAATATTAAACAGAGGTCTTTTGACTATTTCACTTAGCCAATATCCCTACCATAATCAAACTGCCACACCATAGTAGGTAGATGGACACAACAGTGCACACTACTCAACATCTTGTGCAGCAAATGTTGACAAACATTACTTTCCTGCACAGACAGCTTCCCAAGGCACTATACAGTCTCTGTTATGAAATAAGTACATTAATGGATTTCTGATTTTGTTTACATACAAAAAATTTGAAAATATCAATAAAACATTTATAATTTCCAAGACCCCAGCAAAGGCTGATATATATGCAAGGAAATAATTACTGCAGAAAATGGGCTATATTCTCACGCTAACATATCTTATTCTTCAGGACAAAGGATTGCCTGGATACACATTACCAGTTTCAGAACTGCAACAGAAGCTGCAGTGTACAACATACATACCTAAAATCTTTTCAGCTGCCTACCCTCTTTACTTATAACAATACTTCTGTTTTTTATTGTACACTGTTAGCTTCACCCACTTCATAATGTTCTAACAGTTTTATCAATATGTATGTAAAGGGAATGATATTTCCTCCCATTTTATATTAATATGATTGTATGGTTTTTCTTTAATTCAAAATGATGCATGGTCTTCTGATGGCCTGAATAGAAGGAGTAACCACTGTAAATCACTGATGGTGTTGCTGCATGACAACATCTGAAAAATATATCCATTGACCTGCACAACGGGGATGTGTCACTTAAAAATTTAAAATTCATACATATATACATATACACACACACACACACACACACACACACACACAGATATATATATATATATATATTGACATTCTGTTGTATCACTGAATAAATCGGTATTGCTCATTGTCAAGTACTACTACATTTGTTGTAGTATTTTATTTACACACACACATATCTGTGTGTTTTATATATATACATACACACACATATACATACATACATATAAATAAAAAAAACTTCCTAGTATAAAGCACAAACACGCCATAATTATAACCATTACAGATACATCTTAAAATTTAAATTACAAATCTACCCACAAGTAAACACAATACTGTGCAGTGGAGGAAGCACATATCAAAGTTCCAATTGTCTATTTCATACTCTCACATCCTCAGGCATCTGATAGCATTAAAACTACTTTGTTATTTTGTTCAACTACATGAGATCACAAAGACAGAAACATGACTGAAATATTTAAGTAGCCATATTTGTCAAGGACAGAAGTGAAAGGAAGACAAGGAAGAAGATGTAAGCAGCTACTGGATTACCTTAAGTCAACATGCAGGCCTATTACAGGCCCACAGGGTTCCAGGACATTGAGCCTCCCAGATTTCTAGACAATTGGCACGTGAAGGTGGTAATGATGTCAGTCCTATGTACCGGCCTCCTTAACCCCCCCCCCCCAAGGAAATAT
>Ga0123352_10017883_pt1 | contig 11293 bp, 6 predicted proteins | sample TergutLab28metaG_FD_89700 | JGI IMG/M metagenome (GOLD analysis project Ga0123352, IMG submission 89700) | Labiotermes labralis P1 segment gut microbial communities from Petit-Saut dam, French Guiana - Lab288 P1 | ecosystem: Host-associated > Arthropoda: Insects > Digestive system > Gut ... | reverse complement strand
GTAGTGAATGCCTTAAGAACGACAAACATAACTGTTTTCAGTGTAGTGAATGCCTTAAGAACGACAAACATAACTGTTTTCAGTGTAGTGAATGCCTTAAGAACGACAAACATAACTGTTTTCTGATGTGGCGCGAACAACTTTGCAGTCATCCGTTTTGTCTCCGCAGTGCCATTGATAATGTTTTCTTTCTGTTCCTGGAGGTGGTGTTTAATTACAATATATTGGCAAGACTGTGACACAGCTGTGTTCAGTACTTTATTGCAGCCATCCACGTCTGAGTTATATTGAAAATTGGGACGCTGTAATGAAGATTTAAGTATTTAATTTTATGAACGACAATGCAGTATAGCGACGAAAATGCACATAATGAAGATGGTTGACGTAAAAAGATTTGTCTTTAGCGCGATATTGCTATTTGTCGACAATCTTTGCTGTACCTGATGTCAGGAGACTCTTCTTCTTCAGAAGTTTGCATGAACGAAAAATTATTTATTTGGTTCACGAGTTGCCTGTATTTCGGTACAGATGAGAGATATTGGTGAAGTTCTGTTACTCTCTTGGCTCTTTTGTTTTTTGGGGGGGGGGGGGGAGGGAGGCGGGGGGGGGGGGAAAATAAGAATAATGCCGTTTCTGATGTTAATAAAGTCGTAGGAACCCATACAATTGCAGTTAACATCATGAAAGCTAGCTTTCTTATGAGCAGCTTTTGCAAACCAGTAATGGTACTGTCTTCTTTACAGGACATGGATTTGATAGAGGTCCTGTGGAAACAGGATGTGGATTTGGGTTTCTCTGTGGACCTTTTCAATCCCTCAAAACCGGAGGGGGAAGGAAAGGTAGTGCGAGTGGAAGATGATGACGTGGAGAAACTGAAGGCCCTGGAGGCTTTGAAGAATGAAACTCCGGCAGACACCACAAAGGTGAGTGAACAAGTACAAAAGGTGTAACAGTTGTACCAATAGAACAAGCGCCTGTAGGAATTTAGTCAGTTCAGACAATTAAATGTCTTGCACTGAGCAGCTTTTCTCACCCTTATATTGGATTGAATAGGTTAATTATTTGATAACAGTATGAAGAAAATTTAACTCAAGTAATCTTGGGTTGTTTTCCTACACCCAGTATTTTTCTTTTGATTTGGAAACGGTAAGCCATACTGGCACAGAGGACATATTTGAAGAGAATCTGTGTGGAAAATAGCAGGGTTTTCAATAGTTGCTCCTGAGGCTGACATAATGTGTAAATAATTACAACATTGTTTTCGCGTCTTTTTTTTTTATCTGCCTAAAGTTAAACCGTGCCTTATTATAAGTTATACGAATTATAGTGGCAATAAAAGGAGTTCAGAATTTATGGAGAGATGGTCAGTCCTGTTACAATATTTAGTAATGTATGAGATTCCAGTAACAGCAACTTTGTATGTTGCAGAAAATGGAAAATAATACACAATTCGTTATTAACAACTGAACTTAATAATTGAATTTCAATCTTTATTACTTGTTTCGGCCCTGTTTCCGGCCATCATCAGGCACTGCATTTAAAATATCTTCAAGAAAAATACTGTTGTACATATGATCAATGTGTCGGAATTTAAATGAGATCATTTTTGCAAGTATAATTCAGATTAAAAAAAAGCCGGTCTTCACGGAAGCCATCCCGTTGTGTTTATTACTAAACAAACTGAATAAGTGTGGTTTGTTTAAAAAGCCGGATTTCACCGGTTCATGCTGTGAAACGCGGCTTTTTAGTCTGAATTATACTTGTAACAAATGAGGTCTGATTTTAATTCCGACTTGTTTATTTACAATAGTATTTTTCCTCAAGATGATGACTGAAAATAAGACCGACACATGTAGTACAGATTGAAATTTAATTATGAAGTTTGATTTGGAATGTAGAATTGTTCATTGTGTTCGTTTTTTGTATAAATTCACAACGGGACATATAGACCTAAATTTGTTTCTTGCGTTATGACCGGAAATAAGGCCGAAACATGTAGTACAGATTGAAATTTAATTATGAAGATTGAGTTGTGGATGTCGCATTGTTCATTTTGTTAGTTTTTTTTTTAATAAATTCAGAACGGGAACTGTAAACCTAAATTTGTTTCTTGCATAATGCGACCGCAAACATTTCAGTGTGTTGTGAAGTTACGTGGGAGTCTGAGCACACGAAATGTATCTTATGCGCGTCGTAGTGTCATCCTGCCGTCAGCATAAACAGCCAATACTGGAAGACGATACTGCATTTCAGATATTAAACCGATGAGCAGACCAGAAGCAGAAACTGAAAACGGCAGGGTCCATATTGTCATTTGTACAAAACGTTGACACCTGGTGAAAGAGTTCAAAATACTGTTTTTTTTAATCATTGTGCATTATCGCCGTGCCTTTATCCCATCTGTCGTCTCTTGTGCTCCTCATTCTAGAAAGAGAGATATGTATCAGTAGTAGAGGAACTGGTGGGATTTCTTTCCTCTTTTGTCGGCAAGTTCCTTCCTTTGAATGCAGTAGTAGTGCAAGTTGATTGGCGTTCAGTTATTTCATATGCAGATTGGTAATGTGCCTTCAGAATATAGCAAAAGTAGCAGTTCAGTATCACGTAGCTTTGAATTTAGAAACATTTAATATAGGCTTCTGTGTTTTTGATGTTGAGGGCCAGGCAGGAAATTGAAGAAAGAGAGAGTGTGTTGTTTGTAGTATGGGTGTGGAATTTATGGAACATGTCTGATCCTTGTGATTCTTTGATTGCCTTTATACGGTTGGGCAATGTCCATTATTTCATCTGTAATATTTATACACAAACATAGAATCATAGCACATTACCTTTATGTTACTTTGGATATCTTTCACAGATGTGATTGTGGGGATGTTACTGTCTATTGAGTTAAGAATTTGTATGCCTGATTCTGTGTTATTTTAAGGGCCCTTCATTACGAAAATACTATTATCCCATTTGGAAACAGTTACCTTTTTTTTGGTCTCTCTGCTTCGCGAATATGGGTATTTTCTCTAAAATTCAAACTCGTACGTTAAATATTAACTGTTAGTTGAGACATTCAGCAGAAGTAGGCTGATTTGCTTCCTTTGTGCTTTGATAATGTTAGAAGCCACTTGTTCCCTTCATGCAGATAGACTCATGTTTTGGAAGGCTGTCATCAAAGGAGAGTGCAGGCTGGTAGGTCGTGACTGGCTGGAGTTCCTCGGGGCCCATCATCAAGAAGCAAAGCTCAATATGAAAAGGGGGAGGGATGGAATGTTAAGGCCCATAGTTTGTTCCCTGGCAGGAATAGCCCAATAACCATGCTTGTGGCAGAGATGGAACATGTCACAAGTCATACTGTTCATCAAGCAAGGAAATGGTAGTGCTGGTGGTTGTAGTTGCAGTAGGTGGTGGTGGTGGTGGTAGTAGTAGTAGTAGTAGTAGTAGTAGTAGTAGTAGTAGTAGTAGTAGTAGTAGAGTAGTAGCAGCAGTAGTAGTATTTTGCTCTGGAGTTTACATTCATGTCTTATTTTCCCTGTAAGCTGCCTGGATAAGTTACATCTGAAGTGATTTTTACCTGCATGCCATATTGTTAGTGTCTATGGTAGTATTATCCTCATATAGTTCTAAATAGTATGAAGTCCTAAATTTAGTAGAGTAGACCATCTTTGTATGACTCTTCAGTATGCCACAGAATCGGATATACAGTGAGTATGATCATATTGCCCAAGGTTGACTTCCTTTGCAATAAATATGGGTAGCTTATAATGCAGGTGTTAAAACCGTGGCATGACACCCGCAATGTGAGGGTGTACTGTACTGTAATGCACGAGTTCACCCTAGAGCAGGCCACCAAGGCCCAGAGGGGGAGTAGACTATAGCTTTACTCTTTCTTTAACCTCGGCCGTGGGTTCTTATCGCCATGCCCCGGCCGCTCTACCCCCGAGAAAGAGGCTGCGTGGGTCCCAGGGCCGGTCTGGCCGGGTGCGGAAAATCTCGCCTCCCACCGGGTTTCGATCCCCAGACCGTCCAGCCTGTAGCGAGTCGCTATACCGACTGCGCTACCTCAGCCCAGATACTGAACTGTACTGTAGATTATCATTAGACTTAACTGAAGTATCGGATAGGTTGCAAAAACCTTATTTCTGATCAGACGTTTTGTTCACTGGGCGACTTCCATATTAATTCACTTTTAATTTTTATTTTATTTTAGTAAAGGATTTGATATGTTCTTACATATTAATTAACAGACTGAATGTATTACGTATCTCGTATTCTTGAACAATGCCATTTAATTTTCGTATCACATTCTCTTGTTTTACATTAATGATTTTGTATATGTATCAACGAGCGGTATAGATTTGTGAAAAGTACAAAGTCATTATATTTAAATCTTGGATGTGTGATTATGCCACTCAAACTGCAGTGGTAAATCCAGAAAAAAACTAGCAAAATCAATAATGATTGCTGTCATGCAATAAATATAAGCATGTGGAATAAATGGAAGTAGCTTTTGCTTGAATTTCCCGCTTCTGTAATGGATATGAAGCAATTTTCATGCATAATTTGCAAACCATTCCCCCTGCATTCTTCTCTCCAAGTACGAATTAAGAAAGTAGCGATGTGATGATTTTACAAAATTCGACATTATTGGGGAAATAATTGTTTTGCATGATGTGTTTATTTCGGGGTCAGCTAGGCTTTTCCTTTAATGTTACACATAAAAGCCAGGTTATGTTTATTTGCTTTCAGTGTTTTTTTTTTGCAGTCATACAGGGTGTAGGTAAAATGTCTTACAATTGTCTGACATGTGGCAGCATGGTCGAATGGCCTCGATGCATGTATTCAGTAAAACGTACACATACCTTATATTTTTTTTATAAATATAAAACATTTGAGCTGTATTTGCCTGAACAGTTTTACTCTAAAGGTAAAAGAGGGGTGAAGGTGGGGGAGAGAAATGGTTATATGATGGACAAATAGAAATTATGAGAGACAGACGAAATGATAGGAGGAGATGAGGTACGAAAATGATAAGAGAAACGAAATGGGATGACGTACGCAGGGCCGCCGAGAGCGGGTTCGGGCCCGGGTAAAAAAAAAAAAAATTGTCCGGCCCCCCCCCCCAGCAAGGACGTACCAGGAAAACATCTTTGCAGTAAATCGGAAGGACTGACTTTCATATGCAGTGTAACGTGGGCTTGGTCTGACAGGTTTAATTTGGACACACGACAAATAATGACAGCACCGAAAAGACAACTACATGCGCAACATAGTCGGGACCCGGGCCCCGGGTCCCCTCCTGACCGCCGAGCACCGGTAATTTGTACCGGCTTCCGCCCCGTCTTGTCGGCGTTGGAAGTGCGCAGATATGGGGAGATAATTTTGTAAGAAAGAAAAAGCCTTCACATTCACTGGGAAGGCACGTCAAGGTGGCGATATTTTATAGTTCGTAAACATCAGTTTACATAACAGATGACACTGCATTTTTAATTCTCAGTGGTTGTTTCACTGGTAATTAAGTAACCCGGGAGTGTGTCTTTGTGCGTAAATGATAACTAGAGTGTGCGTCCAACGCCTGAACTTGAAAAACATATGTGCGTTTTTTTTTTCCGTAGAACTGTTTGTAATTTTACCACTATAAAATAAAAATACAAAATTTTTCCTGTCTCGCATCAGTCGTTCAGTTTTTTGTCATGAGTAGTTAAGAAAAATGAATTAACGTAGTTGTCATTTTGTTTTCATTGAAATGGCATTAATAAAGAAATCTGTATTTTTAACCCTTTTATTGCTAAATAAAATTCCAGGATCTTTTATTTCCCACAAGAAGAGTTATTATTGTCACGGAGTGTAGGGATTTACAAAAATAAACAGGTAGGCCGTACTCCATTGGCAAGTGTACTTTAATAATAACTGGACAACTTGAAAATGGTATTAGTTGGTTATATGATATTTGTACCCTTAATCCTACTTGCACTAAAAAATTCAGAAAATTGGGTATACAGAGAAATAATAACTTTAATAAAAATCTGAAAACTAACTAATATAATGTAATTCCACTTCAATTAAAATATCTGTAGGTGTTCTACACACATGTGTGTGTGTGTGTGTGTGTGTGTAACTGGTTGCAGGGAGACAAAATAATTACTCCATGCGGTTCATGCACTTGTTTATTGTAAAAATTGCTTTCTAATCACAGTGCTATTTATTTTATTGGAGGCATTGAGTAGTCATTTCTAAAGGCTGAAGGAACTCTATTCTTCTTAGAATACTCAGAGGAAGTATTGCTTACTTGACTCACTCTGGAGTTGTCAGAAGACCCATATATTGTTCAGGTGATGGGGGGTGTCTTACCATCAAAGACAGCTCTAGGATGGTACAAGCAACATCTCGCCTTGACAGTTGCTGTTATTCATGGGCTTGTGTGTGGAATTTTAAAAATCTATTTTGATTTCTTTTGAAAATTAAGAGTTATTTTGTGATGTAGTATAACTGGATGATGTGACACAAAGTTTTGTGATGATAGCTCACAGCTTTCTCTTCCACAGACATTTAAAATACAAATTCTTGTTGCTATTCATTACATAGGAGCGAACATGGAAGTCAAGATCTCAGTATCCGAGATGAACGGGTATATTTCCCCTTGCATGAAAAGTGCGTATGTTAAGATATTACTGAAAGGTATGATGAATTTTGAGAGATGATTATGTTAATGCAGATTATTACTTGTTTCATGAACTTTATACTACACTGTCTTCATGCTGACTAATTGAAGCATAATATCAGAGCAATGAATTGAAGCCATGTACTACAACTAAAGCCTACTAGGCTTAGGCCCATTTCTAATGTATCATGCAAGGGAACATCCGCTGTTGTTTTTATGGACTTCATAAATGTGTTATTATTGAGTTTTAAATTGTACTATTATCGGAAATTTATTAACTACCTATGTAGACTAAATATATGTGAACAAAACTTATCAGTTGCCTTTGAAAATCCTTATGTGGAATTCACCATTCACTAAAACATTAACTAATATATGTCAAGCACAACTATTTTATTTATACAAGGCTACATGTTTCAACCTTTTTAAACATGTTGGGATCCCAATAGACAATTGGGATCCCAACACGTACATAGCATCTGTTGACTCGATCTGTCAGAAGGCCTGATGATGACCGTTTAAAAAGGTGGAAACATGTAGCCTCATATAAAGAAAATAGTTGTGCTTGACATATATTAATTAATGTTTTAGTATATTCCTAGCATGTCGTGATGTCTTCCATCAAATTCACCATTATAGTTTTTGTGTATTTGAGTCTTGACACAGTTTTCATAGTTCATGGCAAAATTATGGTTACAGTATGTGGGAATGCTTTCAGTGACATAATAGATTTGTACCATACATAGAAGTGTGAAGAATGGAGTGATTGTGATTTATAATTGACTTGTATGGAGGGATAAGATAGAAACGAGTTGTAGCCCTCCTTACAATACAACATTCAGTTAAGGAAATTATATTTTGGCTGGCGTAATGTTACAGTTCAAAACTTCATACGCATTTTCTAAATTTCAGGAGCGCTTCATCAAGTACCTCGTAAAACTTGTTTTAGCATTGTATTTCCAATTTTGCCAAATATGTGGTGTAATAAAATAAATTCTGCTGTGAATACTAGAATACTGTGTTGGTGGTGAATCATTTGATTATACTGAATAACTCGAAATAGTGCTTTTTCTTCATTTCTATTTCAAGATGTTTAATTGCTGGTTTAATGTGCATAATTACATATATGGTCACTAATTGCCCCCCTCACACACACACACACACTGATTAATTGTTATTACTGTTATTACTATTATTACTATTATTATGTTCATTTAGAGTGAAGAGGAAAGTCCAAATGACCAATGGGCTGGTCTTTCATACACCATCGATTTGGAAACAGGTTAGTCAGAACTTTATAACAAAAAAAAATCCATTTGTTTCTACCAGTTTGATTTGGCAGAGTTAAGTTTGGCCATTCATGGAAGACAGTAAAGCTGTAATTTCTGTTCTGGAACCATCATGCAGTCTGATTCCCAGTTTTCCTAAAAGTAATTTTTTTTATCTACTCATAAGTGTTTTAAAAAGTAACTCTTTCTATTTAAACGAGTGTAGTTACTTTCTGTAGCTGGGACCTCTGTTTATGTGTTGATGTGCATGTTGGTAGACTTTCATTAAGTCATCTTAAAGATAACACAAGTAGCATATTACCAATATAAGGTCTTGTGGAGTGTATTGTTTACTGATACTGCAGGTGTGTCTTAGCCGTGATGTAGATCAGGATTTTTGCCATGATGTATCAACTTTGACAGTTTTGCAGATGTGTAAATGCTAAATTATTATGGTACTTATTTATGTTATTAGTACCTGTACAAGCAGGGATACTTATGATTTAAACCTAGAGAAGTAACAGTAGTATAATAGAGACTGTAATAGCTTATGTAGTTATTGATATGTTTGCAACAGCCAGCGACAGAAATGCTCTTAGTACCTTCAGCATGTCTGTGTGCATGTAACAACTCAGCACTCATTGAAGAGGTTCTGATGAATTTTCATATTGTAGAGTTTTCCTAAAGTTTGTCAGCCCATCCCAGTTTTGGTTAAAATCAAGCAACATTGGCAGGTGCTTCACATGAAGACTGCATATGATTGGGTGTGCATCTCAAATGAAATTCACAATGTATTTGTTGTAACAAAACAATGTTTCAGGTACAAGTTGTAGAATAAAATGAAATAATTTATCTCCAAATATATTGTTTTCTGCGAGTCTTATGGTGCTTGAAATAACTAAATAAAATAAGAGTATATGTACCAGACTTTTTATGTTATGTGTACATTTCCAGACTTGTTTTCCAGGCATTCACATATGTTTCAGTATCTTTTCTTTATTTTGTGAATGAGTAGCTACCTGATAAAATATAGGTAACAGGGGGTTTTCCCTGCTGTTACAGATATTTAATTTGGAGAGTTTAAGTAGGTAAGGGTTTTATGTGTCTGTTATAATGTGATCTGCATTTCCAACATGCAGCATAATGAATTATGGTTAACAGGTAATTATGCTTGAACCTTAATGGGTGTGGTGCATGCCTTTTCCTTTCATAGGACTGATCAGGTCATGGGAGAAAGTTGGTGTGGTAGCATGCTGCTTGATTGGAATACAATAAAGTCCTGCATCTTATTAAATTAGTGAATATAATTAATTTTTGACATTGTTCTGAAAGGTGATGAACCTTTCCATTTCTACAATACTATTAAATATACAGACATAGTTAAATCATTCATGATATGAAGTTCTCACAGCAGTGTTGATGAAGGTTCATGTATCTTGATGTATGACACCCTGTGAGTTGGGAGATACTTACCAATCTTGCACAGGAGCTTGCTGCCACAAACTTCAGGGTCTTAGTGGTCCTGACTACTCACAGCATGAAGATCAAAATGTCAGTGACTCTTGTACCAGTCAGCACAGCATTACATCGCAGAGATACATAGTTTCAAATTATTTGTAATGTATGAAATTATGTTACATAAATGTGATAACAGTTTTCTTTACAGTCACATCAACAGATGTGAATAATTTGCAGTGTGTTTTTTTTATGACCCTTCCCCCAAGCCAATACAATGCCAATACAGAGAGATAAAATCAGAATTTCCAAACAGATTACTGGCCCAGGTATTTTGTCTACTTCCTGTATTGTTCTGTCTGCTAATAATTTGTATTGTTGCTTCCTCTTCATTGGACATTGAATGAGATGAGGCCATACTCATTACATTGTACAAGTTAGGTGTATGTACGTAGTTCAGTTTCTGTTAATTTAGATTGCCTTCATATCAGGAGTGTGCTGCAGGGGAATATTAACTACCTATAACCTTTCTTCTGTGTATTTAGGGGAGGCCAAATTGTGGGTGGAAAGATAAAATTAAATCATAAATTGAACATGAAAGTGTGGACAAGATTCCACTGGTACAGAGTAGTCCAGTAGTGGAATCTTTTGAATGCTGTGATGAACCTTGGATGCGTGAAAGTTGGAAGTTTTTTTTCCAGCTAAATGAAGATGAATGTCTGAAGGAATATTTTGTATGACTGAGTACGTGACTGGGGGGTTATTATGTGCATAAATGTTTCTGTATGATGGTAGTCCACATGTGTAGTATAAATAAAAATTTAGTTTTTGTGAGTAACAACAATATAGAATTTGGGCATTACTGAATGGAAAACAAGTTACAAAATGTACACAAACTTCCATAAGGATTTTGTCACATATATTTTATTTTGTTGATTTGTCTAGAAAATTGTAAGACCTGGACAGAAAGGGTACTGGGCGTAAAGTGCATGTCTTTTCTCCACAGCTTACGTTCAGAACGTGTCTTGTGTGTATAAATGTTCACCAAGTTGCATTTGAAATGTCTGCAAAAACACACATGGGTCTTCATTTAATTTTTTTTTGGGCCCAATTTAATTTTAATGTGCCTGAACGTGACATTATGCTTACATTAGAGGGTATTTTATTGCCACATATTTCTTATTCAAGACTCTGTGCTTTTTTGTTAATTCTTGGTTGCTGCATTGGTCATCCAGGCTTCACCTCTAGTTTAAGGAATGTTCATTATGCCACAGCACTTGAAATGTGGAATTTAATCTTGGAGAAAATTTAGGTTATTTTTCTTAAATATGTTCCCTGCGTATTCCAAATGCTGTAGGATAGAGTTTATTTTCAGCATATAAATGTGCTTGTGTAAATACATCATTAAACTTCACTCAGTTCTGCACGTCATGCAGCAAAGATGACAGAATATGTAGAGAAATTGACATTGTTAATTACTCTTTCAGATTTAAATGTTCCCACATCACAATGTATTTCATAATTAATGCTTCAGACCTGGCATGTACCAAAATTATCCCTAAAAAGTGTGCAATATTTGATGATGCATAAAGCTCAGGAAATGTTGCATTAGTTTCTTGACAGCTTGTAACATGAAATTTGCTTGGCTTCAAAATGGAAAGCTGAGTTCCAGTGTATTAAATGTTAACATATGTCAGCAGTCACTTTACACAGTTAACTTTCAAGAAGTCTGCCTATCTGTGAAGTATCTTTTTCTCCCCTCAGTTTTCTTGAATTGGGTGTTGACACATTGTTAACTGAAAAATAGTAAGTTGAAGTAGCTCCTGTGATATGAAAGTTGACCAACACCTGTCATTAAGAGTATGACATATACATATTAAGATTATGCGTAGGTATGCCAGCAGAGGTTCCTGCTGCCCCCCCC
>Ga0123352_10017880_pt1 | contig 11294 bp, 4 predicted proteins | sample TergutLab28metaG_FD_89700 | JGI IMG/M metagenome (GOLD analysis project Ga0123352, IMG submission 89700) | Labiotermes labralis P1 segment gut microbial communities from Petit-Saut dam, French Guiana - Lab288 P1 | ecosystem: Host-associated > Arthropoda: Insects > Digestive system > Gut ... | reverse complement strand
TTAGTCATCCTCAGGCCTATTTTGTCAATTGTGTCACAAGATGCTATGCACACTTTGGGATCCCATCGTGTTTACATCCATGGAATACATCAAATTAAATCGTTTGTCTCTAAGGGCGTGACGCACGTGATTGTGCTGACTTACACTATTTAGTATTATATTACATACTTTCATTGTGTGAGGAGACTAACATGGAAATTCTGAACGGTAAACCTGTTGGTACACATGTCTACTAACCACTAGGCTTTAAATGGTTAAAGTAGTCGGTTTCAAGTGCCTTAATAACCCTGTTATGTCATTTAAAATTTTAAACAGAGAAAGCGGTAACTTTTTAATGCGTTGTTACCGTTTACTTCAATTAACGAACAGTATAACCAACAAAGTACACTTTATACAAATACATAAAATATTTATTTTGGAACAATTATAATGATGCACGGAACAATGAATGTAAAATGAATGTAAAACATAAACTATTTACTTGAACAGTGTAACATGTTTTGACCTGTCGGCCATCTTCAGCGTTGCAGAAAGACGGCAGACAGTCGATAGGCCAAATTTGTTGCATTTTTTAAGTGAACAAATTATATATTTTTATAAAGTATGTGTTTTTCGTTACACTGTTTGATGAAAGTAGAGGTCTTCTTTATTTTGGGATTTGGTCCCACGTCTCTGGGATGATGGTGTGGTGTGCGACATTTCGAGACGGCATAGTGATTTTATCTTGAAGAGTTGAACTTCCAATGAAGATTTAGAATCCTTGAAACGTCGGAACACACTCCAATCACCCAGCCACGCGGCGCCGTAATCCAGGATAACAAAGACCTCATCTACACCGCTACGAGGGTAACAAGTGATGTGACGTACGTGAAAGGCTTCAAGCAGTATTTAAAATGGAATTTTTTTTCTCATATTGCGCTTACGGCCGGCTCAATTCTGTGGTGCACCGAATTTAATGATTGTCCAACAAGATGCGACTTATTCAGTTTATTACATTTCTGTAGGCAGCTCTACATGTTTCGGGTGCTGACACCCATCATCAGGAGCTCGTACAGCTGTAATTACAGCTTCTGATATTGATTAACTGCAATGAGTAAAATACGCTGCTGTTAATACTAACGTATAATTTAAAATTCTGGATTGGTCATATTGAATGTTACTAGCCTTGACGAATATGATATATAAAATAATGGTGGATGGTTAAGAGCAGTATTTTTAAATTATGTACAACAAAATATAAAATATACAACAATATATATATAAAATTTAGGTTATGTTGAAGTTATACCGGAAAATTCTGTAAACAAAGTCAGTTAATACTATCGTGTGTATACCTGATAGTATTAACTGATTTTGTTTATTGAATTTTCCGATAGAACTTCAACATAACGTAAATGATATATATATATATAGTTGTATATTTTATATTTTGTTCTACATAATTTAAAAATACTGCTTTTAACCATCCACCATTAATTTACATATCATATTCGTCAAGGCTAGTAACATTCAATATAACCAATCTAGAATTTTAAATGTTGTATTAGTATTAATAGCAGCGTATTTTACTCATTACAGTTAATCAATACCAGAAGCTGTAATTACAGCTGTACCAGCTGCTGATGATGGGTGTCAACACCCGAAACTTGTAGAGCTGCCTACAGAAATGTAATAAACTGAATAAGTCACATCTTGTTGGACAATCATTAAATTCGATTCACGATGCACGGACCCATGTATATAAAATTCTGTGACGCACGTTTCGACTTCCGTGCGGACCGCTCCGCCGGCGCCTGCACATAAATCACAACGACATGTTTGAGCAAAGGTGGAATTCAAACACTTTGCAGAATCATGTGTTTCCTATTGGTCATTTCGGTTAGTTCTTCCTCTTGTAATCGTGCAAGAATGTTGCTACTGCGGAGGAACAAATGTTGATTTAGGTGTTTATTGTAAACCTTCTCCAAATTTGGTAGCTGAAATATTTTTATTTTCATATTAGGTAAAATTTCAGCCTCTAACAGGAATGAGTACCAGGAGCATTTCCTGTGGGTAAAGGCAGCCTTTGCGTGAGGCTGACAACCTTACCACCATCCTGTGCCGTTTTCATGAAATCTGGGAAACTTAACTTCCTGGAACCCTCTGGGGCACTCCAGGCCTGTAACGGGACTTCTTTATTAGGTAAAATTAACTGCCATTGTATAATACATTATATGTATTGAAATTAATGTATTTTCTCGTTAAAATACTCAAATTTCGGGAAATTTATTCCCTTAATTATACAAAATTCTCATGTAAGTACGTTTATTGAAAGATCATGTTGTTCAGAATAACAACTGCTTATGCCAAAAGTTTTAACATTGCAGATATTTCAGTGTTGCTTACATCCATGTGTTTCACGTGGTACTCACAATAAACTTTTGTCGTTTTCCTGAATCAGGTCTTTATTTCTTTTCCTGTGAGGTTGGGACTCTGTTTTAAACGTTTGCAACATGAGTGTTGTGCTGCAAGCCGCTATGTAACAAACACGCCAAACATGGCAGCGACGGCATTGCTGCTGACTCGTGATGTCACCAAGCAACTATAGCTGTAGATGAGAGTCCTTGGGAAGATGATAGATATTTTCTCATGTATTCAAAAGAAATGTTATTCCTTTTTATATGAATCTCTAAAGTTCATTTCCTTACAAGAGCCCTGCTTTAGTCTATAATCCAGTCCAAAACCTCGCATCATATTTTTTCAAGATGCATTTTAATACTGTCATATCGTTGCTTGTCTCAAGTAGTCTCTTCAGGTTTTCCGACTAAAGTTTATCCACATTTCTCAGCCCCATGATGCATGCCAAACGTCCTAGCCTCCGTGGCGTGCTAAGTTTGATCTCACTAGTAATGTTGGTGACGAGTAGATTTTAGCTTGTTAAAAACGCGTATTTGTGACTGAAGACTTAACGTTAAGCAGACATCATTGTAACTACATTTATTTTTCAAATATGCACGTATAATTTCTTTCTTACTGTTAATACACGAGTAACGCGCCTTAGAGGTAGAACTATGAAGAAGGATTCTAGAGAGTTATTTCTTTTACTGGGAATGTAATTTGACAAATCGTAAAATTTGTGACGTCAGATACATTAAATGCACGCAGACTGCTACAGCCCAACAACCTTCTTGAGGACATCTTCGCTCTTCTGGGATGTAACCCATCGTATATCGATAGTTACCGGCGTTTCGGACAACCTATATTTACCATGTTTAAAGGTCAGGAGGTCTGACTGCTTGACCCTGTAAGATGGGACAGATGGGTTGTCCCGAAACGTCGGTAACTACCGATTTACGCTGCATAACATCCCAGAAAGACGATCTCATTTACGTTGTGGTGGAAGCCTGAAATTACGAAACTTTCCTGATCTTTGCTTGTAACATAATTTCATTTTATGTAGAAAAATTTCCAGCTGATGAACAGTGATAACACAGATTGAGTTTCAAAGGGAAGCAGGCGCAGAGAGGTACATCACACGATACACGGCTACATCACTGTGACTCGGCACATGTCTGGTGAAGAGGCGTCGTATCCATTAATTGTATTAGGGTCGACAGCAGGTGAAGTTATTTCGTACTCTGATTATAGTGTCAGTGTCAACAGCCGTAACAGGACAAAGAATATGTACCTAGAGAGTACTTGCAGTTAAATTGTTCCTGTGTGGAAACTTCCAATTACTGCTGTGGTAATACATTTGTAACTTCCAAAATTGATGTCAAGGCTGTAGTGAACTTGACTTAATTCATGTACCTCAAGCATTCCAAGCACTGCATACAACGTTCCAGACACGGTATCTGCGTCGCAAAGCATTACATGAATTCCCTCCACCGAACACGTGCTTACGTTTATTCAAAGCCTCTCAGAGCAATGTTATTTGTTCCAGTAAAATTACAATCCTTCTTTTCGTTCAGAAAAAACATCGTTTTCCTGCGAACTAGTGCAAAATAAGACATATTTTATATTCCACTAATTTCTGACGGAACCGCGGTAGCACAGTGATAAAGGCGCTGTGCTACAAATCGGAAGGTCGCGGGTTCGATCTCAGCTGGTGTCAGTGGATTATTCATTGATATAAAATTATTTCGATCGCACCATGGCCCTGGGGCCGACTCAACCTCTAACAGAAATGAGTACCAGGAGTATTTCCTGGGGGTAAAGGCGGCCGGTGCGTAAGGCTGACAACCTACCACCATCCTGTGCCGTTGTCACGAAATCTGGGAACATTAACTTCCTGGAACCTTCTGGGCCACTGCAGGCCTGTAACGGAACTGCTTTAACTTTACTAGTTGTTGACGCGTTTTAGAGAAGATACCGGAAGTAGGAAAGTTTATGGGTCGACTGAGGAGAAAACAAATGTTACATCCCAAGGCACCATCCATTACCCTTTCAAAGGCCTAGATTAACCTGAATTTAATTCAGTTTTATTTCTTACCACAAGGTAAAAAACACTTCATTTCCATTACAAAACATCAGTTGATGCTGTGCAGAGAAGAAATCCCCCCCCCCCTTTTTCGAGAGGTCTACATAGAACACAAATGCAGTCCGTAGTTAGAATGTTCAATTTTAGATGCTGAATCTGGCGGTACGTTAATAAACACTAAGTTTGAAAGCGTTAATTACATGGAGACCTATACGCTTTAGTGCTGTCGTAGATTAGTTTAAGGAAAATTAGAATGAAAATTAACTGCTGTTATCCTGGTCAGGTATCACTGAAGCCGCTGAAAGCACTGACGCTTGGTCACATATTCCAGAAGTTAGAGCTAGCTCAATACGTAGGTAGACGTTTTGTGTGCTTTAAGTTTTTTCGAGTATAATCTCCAAGTTTCGCATCGTCGCCATATTTGTAATATATACGCGTGCGTGTAGTCTAGCTCCGTACCAAAATGCACTTGCCTAGCTCCAGGTTTGCTTAGTTATTGCTATAAAACCGCAAGCTACAGACAAATTTTGCACTGTAACCATCTTGTTATTTTAAACTTAAAAAATGATTTTTCGACAAATTTGCCCTTTTTTTTCCAAGATTTTTTCCCTTCATTTCAGGATCTGGATGTAAGGTACGTTAGTGTCATTTCCGCGACACAAATTCGCGCGTCCGCCATGTTGTTGTTGTTTGTAAGAAATTGAAAAGAACGGCATATGGGTGACCTCCATTGGCACTATTATACACGTGGTGATTCGAAATTTGATCTACGGGACACACGAACACAAATTTTTTGGCGATTTTAATGTCTTTTCTTTTCCTCTCGGGTAGGAAAGTAAAGTAATAACAAACCAGTCATGCGGAAGCCCTGCCTTCTACGTCCAGAATATTTTATGTCCGAAAGAGCCCGATAGATCTCAACAAAATTTGGAATTGGCGTCTAACTAAAACTGTAGATGAATTTAATTTTGTAGTTTTTCTGCATGAAAACAACATTACAGAACAATGAAGCACAAGTTTCTCGGGTTCATTAATGGTTCACGTTACAGGTGTAGGATCTGTAATATGACAGAAAAAACTTCTGAATGTCTACAAGTGCTGATACTGAAATGCTTTGTCCAGGAAAAATAATTTCCGGTTTATGCAATGTGATTTACCTAGTGCAATTACTTTCGCAACAACGGGACTCTGCTAGTAACAACAATATCATGTCTAAAATAAGTCATTTGATTCCGAAATGCAGTAAGTGATTTGTTTTTCACCGGACAGGAGGCTTGGAGCTTTACTCTGGTAATAAATTCCTACTGAATAGGATTCCTGTAGCAGTCACCCCTACACTAACGTTATGAAGTTCACAGGCTATTTGGGGAATTCGCTGAATGTGCTTATAAGCATCCCCGACAGCTGCTCATGTCTGACAATGTGACATTCACAATAATTCAGTTGTGATTACTAAACTACTTCACCGTGTTTTTAAAAAAAAAAGTATGCCGGACTGTGATAAAATCGCTAGAAGTCTAATATAAACTGCACCATACAGTAAATGTGTCTTGGGCCCGTCACCTGAAGTGAAGGTTTTATTTTCTTATTAATTATATATACTATGATGCTGTCGGCGCGGGGGGGAATGGGTTTCGTGCTGGACGAGGTAATCGTGATTACATTCTTAGCTGGGACAAGAATTTTTCTCTCCTTCAGATTTTACAGACTGGTTCTGGTGCCACCGTCTGCCTATCCCTAGGGCGCCGGCGGATCTTTCCACGCACCGTTTAATATCTAAATTTGCAGCGTAAATGTGCAAGTGTTACTTTTCCTTGACGCATGATTTACATAATCCACACTCCAATTATCCGTTACGTAACACACAACATTATTAACATTTCATCAGGAAAGTTTTGAAACGCTTACAACGAAACTGTGCAGTCACGCAATTAAACTAATTTGTAAGGTACGAACTATCTTTATCGTTGCACCGTGCATTTTGTAGTTTATTTCAGTAACACACCAACAGATGCACATATATAGTCTTTAATAATCTAAAATTTGCATTGAAACACTTAAGACGCTCCTAAATGTTTCGATCGTACGATCATCCTCAGGGAGCATACTTTGTTCCTTGCTAAAGTTACAGTTTAAAACACTCAGTGATTTACTTCGTTATATTAATTTGGTGCTATGGCAGCATGTCGTGCGTTATGTGGGAGAGTTTTAAGTGTTTTAATGCAAATTTTAGATTATTAAAGACTATATATGTGCATTTGTTGGTGTGTTACTTACAAATTTGTAAGGCTGCATTGATACATGTCATTTACATCTGTTGTATGACCTACCTTGTCTATGCCCATGCTTGTGAGTATTGGATAACTTGATTATTGAACATCCACACACAAACTAATAGTAGCAATACGACTGCATTTACATTTATATACTTTCTAGATCCCGTTTTGTGTCTTTTATCACAACCCCCCTTGATACCCCCTCCATTTTACAAAAATTCTTCATATGGCAGCTGCAGAAGTAACCTGTGAGTGGTAATAGTAGGATAGGAGAGTAATATTAGCGACGAGAGGTAGAGAGAGAGAGAGAGAGAGAGAGAGAGAAAGAGGTGTTGGAACCGCTCTAGATTCAGTACATACTGTGATACACAGGTGAAAGATGGTGGACAGTGAGACTGAGCCAGGTTCTGGTCCATTACTGGGTGGAACAGAAAGAGAGTAACAGAGGTGGCGAGAGGAGAGGGGATGAGGAGAGAGGGGTGGGAACCGATCACTAGAATTGCATTACTTTTGGTAACTTTTCAAAATAGTTTGAACACAAAATGACAGAGTTTTTTATGTCTTACTAAGCACTTGTTATTTTAATATTTAACGAAAATGACAGATTTAGCTCGCGTGGGACAGGTGAATACCATAAAACTGTAGTCTAAAAATCTGAAAGTAAGACATGGGTGGAGATGTTTCTCAGGTCACAGGGTGTGCGGATTTTGACCGGATTTTTCTGGTGAGCCACTGACAAATTTTAGCGAGAAAGGTACTAATCCAGGATTTTAGGATACAGCGCCTTGCATTTTCGTAGGTGGATTGACACCAATTTACAAGGCGCCACATGGTACCTATCTCTCAAACTATGCGGTTGACATCTCAGAACCGACAATGAGTTACTGAGAGTGTCATTGAATAAAAATAATTAAGTGCACAACTCTTAACCAAGATGTCGGTAATCTTGGTTTTCACTGACAGCGAAAAGTCAGATTTCATGATAGTGGACCTGAAATTTTATGAAGAGCGGAAAATTTTATAACTATCTTATCGCCTTTTAACTTCACGAGTCGGACTCTGATTTTCTGCTTACTTATTTAGGAAAGACCGCGGTGGCACAGTGGTTAAGGTGCTGTGCTACAAATCGGAAGGTCGCTGGTTCGATCCCAGCTGGTGTCAGTGGATTTTTCATTGACATAACATCCTTCCGATCGCACTATGTCCCTGGGGTCGACTCAGCCTCCAACAGAAATGAGTACCAGGAGTATTTCCTGGAGGTAAAGGCGGCCGTTGCGTAAAGCTGACAACCTACCACCATCCTGTGGCGTTGTCACGAAATCTGGGAACCTTAACTTCCTGGAACCCTCTGGGCCTTTCCAGGCCTGTAATGGGACTGCTTTATTTAGGAAAGAATAATGTGAATTTGTGGGCCGGGTAGCTCAGTCGGTATAGCGACTGACTACGGGCTGGACGGTCCGAGATCGAATCCCGGTGGGGATGAGATTTTCCGTCCGTCCAGACCGGCCCTGGGGCCCACCCAGCCTCCTGTTAAATGGGTATCGTGTCTTTCCCGGGAGTAAAGTGCGGCCCGGGCGTGCTGCTGACCACTCACCCCCTTCTAGTGCCGCGGTCATGGAACAGCAGAGCTATACCTGTACCCACCCTCTGGGCCACACCGGGCCTGTAACGGTATCACTTTACCCTTACTTAATATAAACTTAGAGGTACAATATGACACGAACTTTGCGAAGAAATATGTATCAACTGAGGAGGCGTTCTTTCCTGCAGTTTGTCTAAGCGAATTTCATGCACGTAATTCCAGGCTTCCGCCGCTCGTCGGGGATTTTACGCAGCGTAGAATTGTAATTCCATACCGACGTTTCGGGACCTAACTGTCGTTCCAATCTTCAGTGATCAAGCAGTCGATAAGACTGCTTGACTACTTCGAATGCCTGACCCTTGAAGATGGGGCCGATAGGTTACACAGAAAGGTCGGGTCGGTATTACCATTCTAAGCTGCGTAAATTTCCAGAAGAGCGCAGATCTCGAATTTCCCACGGTCGATGGGCTGCACACAGACACAATTGAACAGCGAAGACCAGAAACTGCAGGGGATAGACGGAATTTATATAGAAATGCCGCAATAATGGCAGCAGAAAATTTTATTCGTGTCTGATTTATTGTTTCACTATTTAGAGAATTATATAATACGACTTTAGTCCCTACCTCGCAGGTTTCACCAGAAAATCCTAACGGGGTTTCGTGCTCTTCCGAAGCAACAAAATTTTTCTCCGCGGTGTAATGAGTGCGACTCAGGTATCTTTACCTCCACCCAGTGCCAGCGTCTGCAATGGGCGTTGATTTACCTCAGCGTATGCCGTTTAGAAACACCGTACGTCGACTGTGAAACTCCTTTGGACCGCAATGTTGCGTAACATATGCATCTTTGGAGCCTAGTTGTAAACCATGTAAAGCCAGTTACAGTTAACAGGATCATATCAATCTAAATGTTCTACAATATACGTAAGAGTGGGTGGTGGAGCAGTTGGTTGAGGTATTATGCTACAAGTCGGAATGTCACGGGTTCGATTCCCGATGGGGGTCATTGAGATTTTTAATTGACTTCATCTATGGTCTACTCAGTTTCTAACAGAAATTAGTATCAGGAATGTTTTCCGGGGGTAAAGGCGGCCGGTACCACCCTGCTACCTTCGTTTGTCTTCTGTCTAGAAATTCTTGGAGCCTGAACCACCTGGATCCCAAAGGGACTGCACAGGCCTGCGAATGGACAGCTTAACTTTACAATGCAGCTCTTCTATTATTTCGAATTGTTGTCGTAAAGTGTGCGTGTTTTGGTTCGTGCTGTTATTTATTTATCTAAGCCTACTGCACTGTGTGTTTATGTTATGGCCTAAAAATAACAATTATGTTTATTTGGTGTCTAATTAATTTTAAGGTTCTTCTTACTTTAGTTTAACTGGTGTTATAAACAGTAAAAAAGTCAAGAGAAGAGCTTTAAAAACCTAGATACGCATAAGACAGTCTTACATCCCGTTGCTAATTAGTAGACCTGAAGTTTGAATTTTTATGTAGCTACTTATCACTGCCGTTTCATTTGACCTAAAACAATGTAACATTATGAAATTATCAGTGAATCATGTAAAGCCATATACGTCACGGACACTGCCCTTGTTTTGTTCTGTCGAAGTTAGAGGTCTGTTGCTTTAGTAATAGAAGGAACTAGGGTTAGAGGCTGTATGCCGCTGTTCTCTGCACAGTATTGTCTTGTTGAAGATCTAGTGAGCCAGAAAATCCTTGCCTAAAATTACCGGGGTGCTGATAAGTCCTTAACCCGACCAGGAAGGGAACAATTTCGGAAGCATGTCAGGGACGCGCGCGATTTCAACAATATCGAGACGCGAGCTGTCATCAAGTTTCTTTTCCCCCCTGCAAGGCAAGGCGCCGAAGGAAATTCACGCCATTCTGACAGAAACGTTAGCTTGTTTCCTTCCTGGTCGGGCTAAAGACTTATCAACACCCCTGTAAACTGTTAGATATTGCGTGGATTAATTGCCTCTGAACATACCTTTAGCAGTGAATATAGAAATTTGACATTTGTCTACGAAAAAGTTTACCAGTTAACATATTTTTTTCGATACTCTGAATTTTAACGTAAATATATTCCAAATGAAAGATTCAATCCGTCGATTCGTTGAATGCTGCTGAGATATTGTCATGCCGGTTCTTTGTTTTAATTTGAACGTATTGTATAATTACTTAGAAAATAGACGCTTTCGACTTAGAAGAATCCCTTGCCTGCCCTCCCATGTGTTTGCAGTATTGCCAAGGGCGGTGTTCGTAGTCACGTTCCCATCGTTTTTGCGTACAAACTGAAAAAAAAATTGGTGGTACTCTGATGAAGGGATCCATATTTGCTGGAGGCAGGGTTGTAATGCATGAAACCAGTTTCCCAGCTTACAGATTAAGAAATGCTCCGGACATATTTTTGACACTCTTTTTTATTTCGTCTTACCTTTAAGAGCGTTATAGTGCAGTGTTCTCAACTTTAACAATTCGAAATTCTATTGCGGAAGAAATTAAGAGCAGATTGAGGTCAGGAAATGCTTGCTCTCATTCGGTGGAGAATCTTTTGTCTTCCAGGTTGATATCCAAAAATTTAAAGATCAAGATATGTAGAACTATAATTTTGCATGTTTTTTTTGGATGGGTGTGAAACTCGGTCGCTGACATTGCGGGAGGAAAGGAAGCTGAAGGTGTTTGAGAACATGATGTTGAGGACAATATTTGGACCTAGGAGAGAGGAGGTAACGGGGGAATGGAGGATATTACATAACGAGGAGCTAAATGATCTGTACTCCTCACCAAATATTGTGCGGGTGATAAAATCTAGAAGAATGAGATGGGCTGGACATGTGGCGCGTATGGGTGTGGAGAGGGGGTGTATAGGGCCTTGGTGGGGAAACCGGAGGGAAGGAGACCACTGAGGAGACCTAGGCGTAGATGGGTGGATAATATTAGGATGGATCTCCAGGAGGTGGGATGTGGGTATATGGACT
>Ga0123352_10017878_pt1 | contig 11294 bp, 10 predicted proteins | sample TergutLab28metaG_FD_89700 | JGI IMG/M metagenome (GOLD analysis project Ga0123352, IMG submission 89700) | Labiotermes labralis P1 segment gut microbial communities from Petit-Saut dam, French Guiana - Lab288 P1 | ecosystem: Host-associated > Arthropoda: Insects > Digestive system > Gut ... | reverse complement strand
TGACGCTGTATGTGCAGTTTTGAGCTCCTGATGATGGACGGAAAACCCGTCTGAAACATGTAGAGCGTCTTACAGAAATAAATAAATTGTGAAACGTTGCATCGGGTTGGTTGTACTCTGCGAATATATTAGCGATGCACGGACCTATGCATGTTAAATCTTAGGACCAAATTCTCAGCATTCAAAAGAACATCACTTCGCGCTTTGTGGCTTCTGAGGTGACCGGACTTGCTTTCAGTAACGTTTGCGATCTGTTTTGAATGTTCAGTTACTGGGACTACCGAACCGTTGGTACTTTGTTTCGGCGCAATCCAACCTTTAATAAGGTACCTTGTTGGTTGTATTCTGCGAATATAGTAGCGATGCACGGACTTTTGAATGTTAAATTTACGGAAGGTGTGTTGTCAGCTTTACGACCCAGCTGCTGTTTTCCCTTAGAAGGAACGCGGTACCCTTTGAATAGGAGGCTGGGTGGGCCCCTGAGCCGGCGTGGACGTTTTGATAAGGGAAAAATCTTTTATACAGCTTGGATTAAAGTAAGGATATGCCAGACATTTATTCTGATAAGCAGAAAAAGAATATGATTGCATCCTTGGCCAGAACGCACAGACTTTTAATGCTAGTGGTGGTGGTGCTTGTAGCTACAGCTGTGCTGTAAAGGGTTAGTAATTAAACTGAAATTATATCGTGAAAATGACACCTGATTGTACATTATACATTATGAACTACACCACTGGACCAAACCTTTCCTACTTTTTTCATTACCCGTTACTGAACGTCGAAGTGGATATTAAATTTTTACTGTAAGAACGGTACAAACATAAACCGCGTGGACAATTCAAAATTTTAGTGTTATGCCTGGTGGTACGTACAGCAACCACCGTACTTTTGGGGGTTAATAATTTGCCACATACTTCTGTGGGGCTTCTGTTCACTTTAAGATACAAGACTTTTTCAAATTTTGTTATATAGGATATGTAGACAAGGACACACAAATCCTGGGCGCGAGGTCGCCTTGGCGACTGAATGTTGTAGGATGGGTCCTAATATTCATGGGCCCTGAACTTGGAACTTGCTTTACGTCACCCTTCTAGGTCCTAGAATTTTGAGGATTTTGTTAGGTTTTTGAAAAATTACTGCCCCCTGATGTAGATTATATTCGTAAATATATTCTTTCAAAATGTGACAAAAGTTGAAGTAAATCTTGAAACACACATCAAAAAGTTAGGATTATATTCATAGTAAAACCAAGAGCAGATTTAACAGTTTCGAAATAGACGTGTTATTCAGTTCCGTTACGAGAGTGCCAGAAAATAAGTTTAAGTTGCTTATAATTTTGTGAATAAAGAACCTTCGAATATCTCGCCACATAGCCCTGACCTTGCGCCGAGCGATTATCAACTGTTTCCAACGCTGACAGCAAATTATGGGCGGCCACAAATTTAGATGGTCGCGAGATGAAAGCAGTTGTGACACGCCAAGCACAGGACACGGGATGATATCAACAGGGGAGAGGAAAAGCTCGTCTGGCGGTACGAAAAAGTCTAAATTTTGACGGAACTATGTGGAAAAGTAAAGTGACAGTCGTAAAATTAAATCTGAATTGTTCTTATGGCTGAAATGTAAGAACTCATAATTCATGCGCTTTAAAATTATTTCCTTACGACCCTGTATATATCCTATTAACAGCTGAAATGTAATGAAAGCTGGCATGCTGGCTGTTTTATTTCTGTTTGCAAGAAAATGTTGCAGATGGACATAGAGTAAACAATTCCAGAACAATAAGTATATCATCGTGTTTAATGCAGCCCCACTGGGGCCATTAGATGAAGGTGCTGAAGAAACTATTTATACCGAATAAAGGACAATTGGGGTAAGCTGTGGTGCCGCTGGTTGAGGCTCCGCGGATACAAGCTGGCAGGTCGCGGGTTCGATTTCCAATGGCCTCGGGGTCGTTCCAGCCTCTAACATAAATGAGTACCTGGGTCATCTGCCGTGCGGTAAAGGTGGCCGGTGCGTTGAACTGACCTTACAAATTTCTTGTGCCGATTATCTAGAAAATCTGTGAACCTCAGCCTCCTAGACTGCTAAAGGACAAATAACAATATGCAGTCCTGCTTACAGTAGGTAGCATGATATTTTCCCTACTTAATGGTAAATTGGAAAGGATTTGAAATGAAGGGACTATGCCCTCTTTCAAAGTACGTTCCAAACATAAGGTCTTAAGGACACATTTTCGAACTGGGACCTCTCAGACAATTCGAGTGTTGGCCTGTTAATGAGAGCACTATGTGTTCTCTGTGAGGTACTTGATGTCACTGAAGTTAATTTTACCCTTCAACAACAGTTCCATGGCTTATGCGGTCAGTCACCGCCCTTTCATCGTAGAGGCCAGGGTTCGACTGCAGGTAATTCCACATAAGATTTGTGATGGAAGATGCGGCACTGTGACATGTCTTTCTAAGAGCAATTCCGTTTTCCCTGTAAGTATAATTCTACCAATACTCCACATTCATCCTATTATTTACTTATTTATCGGAAGAACAGCCGGCGGAAGCCTGGGAACCTTCAAAACAAAGCAGCATTGGATAGAGAACTACTTTAACGCACTTTTCCGTCCCGGGGGAGGGATCCCTTTATTTTACGTTTGTTCAATCATTAATGGTCTGCAGCAAAGTGTACTGCATCACAGCAGAGTATGACTGAAAATCATAATTTCCCGACAATCTTAAGAAAAGCATTTCATATAGATAGAACGAGAAATATTCAGCAGATTCGGCGCTGATTTTTTTACTGACAGACTAACAGTTGCAAGGATAGGCACTTTGCTTTGTGAACAAGTACTGGACATCCAAAAGGAACTACAGAAGACAGCCATACTGTGCACTGCATGTCGTAAAGTAAAGGTAAAGTTTACACTAGAACAGGCCACGAAGGCCCAGGGCGGGAGTAGAGGTATAACGCTACTCTTTCCTTAACCTCGGCGCTAGATGGGAGTGGTTGGTCAACACCACGCCCCGGTACCCATTGTATAGGAGGTTGGGTGGTCCTCACAGTCGGTCTGGACAAGTGCGGAAAATCTCGCCTCCACCGAAATTCGGTCCCAGGACCGTGCAGCCCGTAGCGAGTCCTTATACGTACTGCGCTATTCCGGCTCCACACTTCGCAAAGTACTAAGGTTGATAAACAAAGCGTTTTTCATGGGAAATATCACGGCAGGTACCAAAAACTGTAACAACAGAACAGCTGCAACTTCATATACCCTAGTGATACGGCTTGTTTCATGTGCATAAGGTTATAAATAATAGCAGCATCATCATCATCTTCCTCCATGCATTAGATCGTTTGACCTGTTCCGGCATCGACGCATTGCCATCGTTTCCTGGGGCGTCCACGGTCTCTTCTTCCTCGAGGTTTGTAGTTGAGGGCGTGTTTCGGGAGACTAAAGGTGGCAAACATCACGTGCAAACATACGAGTTCATTTTGTTATTAAAATAAATGCGACTAAGCACAAACATAATTTATGTTGTTACATAAATTGTGCGGTCGGGGCGTGGGGCTGACCCCCCCACCCCCATCTAGTGCCGAGGTCCTAGAAAGAGTAGAGCTATACCTGTTCTCACCCTAAGGGCCTTCGTGGCCTGTAAAAAGGGTGAAACCTTCATAAATTGTGACGTGGGAGGGCTAGAGGTAACTAAACCCTTCAACAATGACTGGCAATGCAATAATGCACTGACCGGTGGAAGCTGCTAGCTGACGCTATAATCGACCCATTTTCCTTGTAATGAAAATTTATTACATTCACCGAGAAAGGGATTTTAACGTCTAATGCTGTGGGGCGAAAGTTCGTTAGTTACATTTCATAAGATAAAAAGTTTGTTTTCTGTATAGTTTGAAACATTTTACACGTATCTTGAAAGTCAGGGCGCGAAAGAAGTACGACAATTTCAGGCCAGGTTATAAGTTGCCATATGAAGATGGCGGTAGTGTCTTCTGAAAGGTCTGTAAATTTTACCAGACTATATGGCGTCACATCGCGGAGGACAGTGATTGCTGCCGTAAGAAAACTGAGATCCCGCATCAGCATATTAGCTATTTGTTTAACATGCATCTCAAATACAAGAAAGGCACAAATTCAACAGAAGAGTTTTAAGTCTGAGCACTAATACGAAAAGTTCCCTTCCTTCCATGGCTGCGTGGCCGTTGGTGCATCTGAAAGAGGTGATCTGAGCTGCATGAGGGAGACGTAAACAGCGTATCACCCGCGGTGCTCACCAGTTTGAACAACGTACCAAATTAAATGTTTCCCAATTTGAACAGAGAAACAACCAAAGCGCTCACAAATTTCAACAGTGTAACAACCGAAGTGCTCACCAGGCTGAACAGAGTAACAACCGCAGAACTCACTAGTTCAGACAGTGCATCAACCAAACTACTCACCGGTTTGAAAAGTGCATCAACCGAAGCGTTCACAAATTTGAGTAGTTTTTATAGTACAACACTACAAGGTTTTGACGATGGTGTATAACACATAGACACAATTTTCTTCTCTTGGACCTTATCCATAATCTGACCTTTTAAAGCACAATAACACTACACTTCGGAAGTAGGCTCTGCTTCTCTCTTCAGACACGAAGCACATAACCTGTTGGACCTCCTAAGATAAAGCTTACAGGTGTAGATAAGCTCATGAGAACAGAACTGGTCTGCGGGTTACAACAGGAATAACGTTATAGAAAAATTAAAAACAACGAAGAGACGGAATGAATAGCGCCTGAAACACAACACAAATTGAAACCATCGAAACCATAATAAGAGCTACGAACTCAAACTGATCAGACCATCGACACACCACACAGAACCATAACGAAACCTACACTTTTAGTGTTTTAAAATAACGGTTTGACGACGGACAAGGTCCAAGAGAAGAAGATTGCATCTATAATTTTTCAAAAGCAGCACAGTTGTTAACGTGCTGTGCTACAAATCCGAAGGTCGCTGGTTCGATCCCAGCTGGTGTCACTGGAATTTTTCATTGACATAATCCTTCCGATCGCATTATGGCCCTGGGCTCGACTCAGCCTCTAACAGAAATAAGTACCAGGAGCATTTCCTGGGGGTAAAAACGGCCGGTGCGTAAGGCTGACAAACTTACCACCATCCTGTGCCGTTGTCATGAAATCTGAGAACCTTAACTTCCTGGAACCCTGTGGACCACTCCATGCCTGTAACGGGACTGCTTTACCTTGCTTTACCACACAATATTATGTTGACAATCAAACCGTTGCGGTACTTCTGCGTCACTTGCATATATCGATATCGTAAAAGGTGCTACGTGTAACGAATGTAGCAAAGAATAATCAGCGAAGAATCAGTGGCAAGCTGAATAAACATTTTGGGATTTCAGGAGCCTACTTTCACTTGTCTTTTGATGTAAGGATGTGTTGGAAAGGTGCAATGAAAGAACGACACAGGCTCCTTGAACAATGTCCATATTATAATTACCACATACACACGGCACGTCGTGACTGTTATGTACATGGTACAGCATCAGACACTTACACCCTTTTATTATTATTAGTAATAATTATATTTAAATTCAGGGCACACCACAGCAGCATTCCCCCTTGAATATAGGCTACACAGAATTATTCTGCTCGGCAGACACAACGTGTGTGTATCCATTAAATTATAGTTCTGTCACACAAAACTCAATCTGTACATCCATCTCAATACCACCATCATCATTATATCAGCCATTATGAATCCTCACTACACAATAGTCATTCCTTTGTTCGAGAAGCATCACCCATAATAACAGTATGGTTTATTGCTTTCTTATTGCAAGAAGCCATTTCATCTTGGCTGTAAAATGGGCAAAATAAAGGAACGACCAGGCCACACATAATATATTACTGATCCCACAGTGATCAGGTTTCTTACTATTTAAAAAAAAAGCTTACAAATATAATATTCTGCACGTAATTTAATGACAATTATGCGACATTTACAAGTGAAACAGGGGTAGAGATCACGGAGGACACAGTTCGTGGTTGGGTGTATACATAAACTAGCTTCCTCTGCAGAAAAAGAGCCAAAAAAATTGGAAAATAGGAAGTGACGTAATAAGAAATGGACGCAAAACAAAGTGGACGTGACATTAAAACAGGAATTGGTTAACTGAAACGTCACTGATGTCCTCTTCTCTTAATTCGTGCTTAAACACCAATGGGAGAAAGGAACCTAGCTACGTCACGTGGAGGCCACACCATAACAAGGTAAATCGACAAAACTATGACTTTTTTTTTTAAATATACACACCCCGTGTAACAAATAATGACGAAAATAAATTTAAACAGTTCATATTTTCAGTTTAAACTTTTATTAAGGCCCACATTCATGTATGAATTAACTGAAAATAGCTTCTCACTGTAAATGCATATTGTCAAGACAAATAACACGTAGAGAACTCCAGTGAAGGTACGAGATGGGAAACGGATCTGATGAGATTCCTCGTCGCCTCTACTTTTTATACTAAAACTTCTTCGCACTACAAATTCCCTAGTATTTTGGTGTTCAGCTTCACATAATCGTTTCCTCATAAGTTTGAATTATGCCTAGTTCTTTCCTTCAGTAAGAGACTGGACGGGTTTCAGAGTCACACTTTCATAACCCCGCTAATATTTAACGTTTTAGTTTCTGAGGCGAGATGTGTCTCGCGAACCGAGATCAATGCATTATATATCCATATAACACCTCCACATAGCTTCAATGCAGTACGAAAGATCAAAATGTTCTGGCAGTTAAAATGAAGCACAACTTACCACGTTTCAATTCCACACTGTTACAAATAATTTACATTATTATAAATTATATTCGGTGATCTACTGGACATGGATTTTTTCCACATTATGAACTTCCTGGCAATCTACCGTCTAGTGTATTACCAAAGACCACAAAATGTCAGCAGTTGCGGGTTCCCTTCCAGTCACTCTTTCATTAGAATACCCCCTAAGTTGTGGTTACCGAGTAACACACATGTACCACAAGCAGACATCGCTATTCTACTGCGTGTCACTGTCTGCCCCACACTCTCTGCAGCGATCACGCAATCCCACTATTTTGATTTTACTTCCGTAAGAACTACAAGAAAAAAGAAATAAGATATTAATCATTAAACAAATGTTCGTAAATGTTGTTTACTTGGACCGATACGCGGTCGACCATGGGTAACCAACAAACCACGATGAACCAGTACATAAATTTCAACAGTACAAAGGCGAATCCTTTAAAATTTCAACAGCAGAAGCAAAGTTGCACCATGCGTTGTTTGTTTATTTGTTTCAAAGGACGATAACCGCAAAAAATAACACAAACTCACCCTAAACTACCGGGTGTTCTTCCTGTTTCACGAGTCAGAAATCTGTATCTCCTCTTGACGACCAACGACACGGTGAGTACAGCAGTGGACGGTATCGCCACAAGATACACGATACCTATTGTAATGTCGTAATTTTGGAAATTTTTTCGGCTTATTCTGTGTCAGTGCAAAGAAAAAATTAATTTCCCTAAGTCTAAGGTCCACCACTTCTAGGAGCTTACACAATTTAGTTCCATAAAGTTTATGTTTTGGTAAGTTAACACCCGGTTAATTCAGATCGACTTTTAAAGTTAAAAATGGAAGTAAGATAACGGATAGGATAGTAGTGGCCCTAGATTCGCTGCCAGTTAATAGCACAACTGCTAACTTCTTTGGTACATTCTACATATTTTCGGATACGTCAATTTAGGTATGGTATTAACACGCACATGGAATTTCAGTATTTTAAAATAAGTGTGAATGTATTTATTATCGGAAGAGCTTCCTTAAATAACGGTCGCCATTTTTTATCCCTCCTTTCGGGAAATGGTTATTCTGCTGAAGAAAAGTTCTGCCTTTAGTGTAACTAACAATTCCACTAACAAAAACGTACTTAATTACACACCCTCTGTGTTTATGGATACAACGTGGCGAGGGGTGGACAGTTCTTGTGACATCACTGTTCTGTACTTTCCGTACAGACCGAAACACTGTATTGAGGGAACTAGGGTGCGCTTTGAAAGTGACAAGATGAATTCTGATATGTTTTAACATCTCATTTTAAACTTAGTCTTTAACTACCTTTAAAAAGAGCTACACTTTATGATACGGTTCTATATACGTACAGGGGATATCAGTGTTACCAACTAAACCAGAGTGTATGCAGTGGATACCATGCTATGGTACAAACAATTTGTTATGTTTATAGACACAGTTTGTGAGCAGTGAGAAAGGACGAAAGCAGTCCTGTTTTGTCTCGGATTTATAAGAAGTTCTGATGATTATTCTCTGTCACCTGTTATGCAATGGGAATGAACGTTTTATTACATTGATATTATTGATATCTTTATACTTAAAACTATGCTGATATCACCATGTAACAGCTAGTCGTTAGGGACATTATCATAGTAGTACAAGAACAGAAATGCTATTAAAGAAATGTGTGCATCTTACTCAACAAGCTTCATAATAACATGACGCACGTCACTGTCAAATAAAATATTCATCTCGTGGACAATACCCATACAGAAAAACTATAATTTCATAACGTTAGTAGTTTTTTAATGTCCTTGAAAACAATTTGTTCGCTAAGACAACGAAACAAATTATTTGAACACATGTTATGAATTTGTAAAGCTACTCCCTTGCTGTTTCAATTCAAATCACAGAATATAGCAGGAAAACTTGGTGGCGGGGAAGGGAAGTGCTGACTGATTAATCCTCCGCCTTTAAAATTGGAATTACGATGGATAAATAGGGTGGCAAAGATAGTGGACAGCACAGTCGCTATAACAACATGTCTAACGCAATTCTACGTCTATGTATATTTCACAATGGCAGGTGATCTCTCTTGTTCAACACATAAGCCTTTACAGGGGGATACCAGAAACGGTCACTAGCGGCCTACACCTGCCGTGGGGGTAAGACGCACGTAACTGGAGATGGAAGCCATATCTAATTACACATTACAAGCAATTTTAAAGTATTTCCTGTAGTCATAAGAACTTAACTTCAATTGCTAGACAAAATATAAATTCCATCTCAAGTTCAGTGTTTCTTCAGAACGCGAATTGTAGAACAGAATGCCACAACTTGTCTCATCATGTCAGAAGGAACACTGGTTGAAGGTTCAAGCACTGGAACACTGACGTGAATAATACTTCAAGAGTTACAAGTGGTCGTCACGTAACACAGGATTCTTTAATCTGGCTCAAGATTATCCATCATTTCGATAATTCAGCAGTCAATATAGAATTTTGTAACGGAGGAATCCTTAATAGTTTAAAGGAAAAGATAAATAAACTATTTTTGTGTTTACGATTTTACAGACGCATACTGAATGCCCGCAACATTGCGTACACAGCTCCCACATCAGACCACTTAATCTGACGATGCTGTGTTATCAAAATGATGCGTATATTGGACACTGTCCACCTTCTCGATTTTGTTATAAATACACAACCTCTCGGAAAATGGTTCAATCTCCCATCAGCAGGTGACAACAGAAGCCTAATCAGTTTGGGCCCATTAGACGGGGCTAATACCTACGTATGGAACAAAAAATGTGTAGGTTTACATAATATGACCTCGTGATGGAGGCAGGACCAGTGTCCGTGACCTTGTGTTTCTGTTGCCAGAGCAAGACGGACAGTGTCCAACATAACCTATGGGTCGGTTTATTTCAACAGGTCATCCGCATGAGACACCCTCACGGCAGGCGATATCTCGCATCACTGTATAATTCAATGCACCGGCACAGTGACAAGAGCGCATGTCCACAGCGAAATCACAGGCCACTTGAAGACATCACTTGGCCTCCGTGGACAGAGGCTGTCACCCACCAACAATGGAACTTAACCAAAAATAATAATAAAAATACACATTGTTATGCAAATGGATGTGATTAAAAGTAATGTAAGAATGTATAGATATTACAATATTACTGAGCTTCTAAAACGAATATAATAATAATAATAATAAACATCACTTGTTTGCATTATGAGGCATAAAAGATACATAAGATATTAATGATGACGTAATCAGCCTTGACGTCATATGACACAACAATGAGAGGAACAAAAATTACTGATAACAATAAATTACTAGGACAGTAATGTAAAGTAATGTATGTAGATGATGATCTTGCTGCATTCCTTTCTGAACTTTGGCTATCCTACTGAAAATCCTGTAACAACTGTGTGAGGTGCTGGAGACATATCCAGGCAGGATGATACACCAATACCAACTCTCTGTGTATTAACTGTCTACATATATTGTTTATCATTCCTTATTGATAACTTTAAAATGATTTTCTTCTGTCTGGGACTTGTTCGTTCATACACTACATGTCATTTTGACAGCTTCTATAATAAGAAGCTATTTCAACATAAACACTGACAACTATTATTTTGTTCTGCTATAATGTATGACAAATGCACACACAAAAAACACAAGCATACATTTTTTTCGCTTATTTGTTATGTTTCCGTTTGTGGTTATTATTACATTATTATTATTTTCCATAACAAAGAGGTAACGGTTCCTATCCACTGTTGAACAATTAATAACATACATTTTACATATTACCATATTGTGAACAGTACATTAACCACAATAACACGTGTTAGTTAAACTGGATATATAACATATACTGCATGCCTACCAAGGAAGACATGCCCAGCACGGACAAATGTGTGTGTTTCTGTGTGTATGTATGTGTGTGTGTGTATGTGTGTCTATGTATGTGAACTGTGTTTTAAAATATTCTGCCGAATGCTGATCGCTTGGTTCTCATTTAATTTAAGAAAAAACGTTCTCTTGTGAACTAGCTAGTGAACTTGAACCTTTGTCCAGAAAACAAACCATTTTAAAAATTGCGTTTGAAGGCAATCAAGCATGCCACGGACACAACCTAACTTGTTTATGGTTCAACAGAATCTTTTACAATCATACGAAAATGAACAAATCTCTCTTGACGTAGGGATCACGGGCCCTGACAATAGTCTTAAAACACTTTTTCATGTCTTTGTATCTTATAATGTTCTGGTACAAATTACATAAAACAATCTTATGTTTTTTGGACCGTGCATAATCTTGATAGTTGAATAAAGATAAACCAGCTTGATGTCACTTGCTTTATTATTTCATTATTTAATGCTCAGCATGTTTCAAATGTTAGTACATCCATCCTCAGGAGCTTGCGACTTATTTGTTG
>Ga0123352_10017877_pt1 | contig 11294 bp, 8 predicted proteins | sample TergutLab28metaG_FD_89700 | JGI IMG/M metagenome (GOLD analysis project Ga0123352, IMG submission 89700) | Labiotermes labralis P1 segment gut microbial communities from Petit-Saut dam, French Guiana - Lab288 P1 | ecosystem: Host-associated > Arthropoda: Insects > Digestive system > Gut ... | reverse complement strand
TGTTTTGTAAAACGTGGCTAACTCCATATTACAAATATCGCCCCTGTTTTGTAAAACGTGGCTAACTCCATATTACAAATATCGCCCCTGTTTTGTAAAACGTGGCTAACTCCATATTTGATACAGTGTGCGTTAACACCTTCTTTTGGAAATAGGGACGGTATCTTACAAACCATGTACTTCTGTCTCGTAGAGGTTTCCACGTTGCTTGTGCTTATACGAAGCAATAAAATATTACCTATGGCTTTTCAGTAACGTGCCCGCGATGTATTTTTGTAGTGATATTTATTTAGAATAATGTATTTATGCATATAATAAATAAATATATGTAATATATATATATAGAGGGTTATTCGAAATGATTGTCGGGGTTTTAACATCTTGTCAGTTTGGAACGAACTCGATTATCGTATTGATGTTTGTAGAATCACAAATGGTGCACACATAGAGCACCTGTAAGGTATGTAGCAAAGACTTGGAGTGTTGTTCTATTAAATAAAAAATACATATACTGCTATCTCAAGTGTATTGTTTATGACAAGTTGTTAAAACCCCGATAATCATTTCGAATAACCCTGTGTGTGTGTGTGTGTGTATATATATATATATAGGTTAAGAAGATTAGTAAACCTCTGTGTATATTCACTTTAATTATTAACCAACAAATGCACTATATAAAATTTCACATTAAAACACTTAAAATCGCTCCTACATGTTTCGATCCTAAGATCATTCTCAGGGAGCTACGTTGTTCCTGGCTAACGTCATTTTAAAAACATTCACAAAATAATTCCATTATATTAACAGGGTGTTGTGGCAGCATATCGGTAATATAAATTATATTTATTCTCGTTGTTATTGTGTTTAGTGCTTGTTTGGTTTGTGTATGTTACTTACATGACCGTAAGCAGAAAATAATTTTGTAATAATATAATCCCTTATATTAATTTGAAAGATTCTCATGCACCACCATTTGACGGAAGACACTGGGGCCTACGATAATCAGTTTGGGTAGACGGACGGAATCAAATACCCTCTCAACATGCTCGTGTGTTTGTTGGTAATCCTATTACAGGCACAAAATCTGCAGCGTTTGTCAAAGAGTGGGATTTGCCACTAACAGGATATAAAGTGCTTGGCAGAAAGTGTTGCCTTTTTCACACATCGGCCAAGTAAACAAAGACGTGGCCTCGAAATCAGCTGTTAAAAGTACGCTCTTGGTTTTAGGACTGCACTAAATTCAGCCATCTTATATAATAACACGAATTCTTACCTTGCTGCACAATATGGATCAGTTTATGTTCTTTTATCATAATCCTAATCTTTGCCGGCAGTGTTAGAATCTCTTACTCAGTTCCAGTTATCCTGAAGTCTATCAATTTTTCTTTCGTCCTTTCTTCTCACTTTACAGGCTCCATCTTCGAACAAGGCACAATGAGTCTCTTTCCTTCCATAGGGTTTTTCGGTATTTTCAGACATTTCCGACACTAACTTTCCAAAATTGTAAGCTTATCTCTTCTCATATCTTTGTAACATATCATCAGTTATTAATTGTTTGTGTCGTTTGACTTAAGCACTAGCAACTTTGTTGTCAACCAATGTGAAAAAAATTAACATACAGCCTATTCTTATTACAAGTGACATTAATTTGAAAAATTCAAACAAATGTACTAAATTTATCTATCCATATTAAATAAATAGTTTTTAACATTTGAAATTATCGATTAAATTGCACCCAGAAAGATGGTAAGTCTGATGTGTGTTGGACCGTGCATCATTGTGATAACTGAAGAATAAAAACCAACTAGATGCCACTTATTATTTTATTGTACTTCTTATAGGCTCAACATCTTGGTTTCCCTGTGTCTATAAGCAAATGCTGAGATGGTTCCCAAGATTCCAAGTTGCCACTACATGCTTCTCATGTAGCTCTCCCGACTTAAATCTAATAGTAACCAATTTCATGTTTTGTTTACATGTAAAGTAACCACTGCCACCGGGTGACAACCCAATTGCAGTTAATACATATTATTATGTTTCGGGCATTATTATGCCCATTAACAGGAGCTCGCGACTATAATGTTTATTACCACATTGGTCGTTTTGTTCTTGGTTTGCTGTAGGTTGGAGGTTAGGTGCAGGTAGGCCGGAATAGTGTCCTGACTGCAAGCAGTTGTGCTATAACCTGCAGCCCGGACATTACTCCAGCCTACCCGCACCTAACTTCCAACCTACAGCAAACCAAGAACAAAAAGACCAATGTGGTAAACAACATCATAGTCGCAAGCTCCTGATGATGGGCGTAGTAATGCCCGAAACATGTTGAGCCTATAAGAAGTACAATAAAATAATAAGTGGCATCTAGTTGGTTTTTTTTTATTCTTCAAAAGAAGGTAAGGTTATGGTATGCCCTATTGTGTGGGTTCCACAATTGATTTTTAGTAGGGCGACCGATTTTGCTACTTTTTATATGAACATTTTACCACCAGGGGGGGGGGCTCTTCCCCGTGGATTGCAATTTCCTATGTAAGTAAGAGAAATATGGCAGAAGCGCGAACGCGTGACATGAAAACGGAATTTAATGTTGCAACATTTGTCTCTTTGTAATACAATGTTTATGTACGATCTGGAAGTAACAAGCCGCGAGTAAAGCCCTTTAAGTTTCGATATCGATAATGAATGAAACGTTGGAAAATTTGGCCTGAAAGTATATGTTAAATATAATCATATGCTGTCATATTTATAAACATGGCTAAGATCCCAAACTCTGGGGTTACACTTATCAAAATTAGCATATAGCAAATGTGTTTGTGTGGGCCCGGTAGCCAAGTCGTTATGGCGATTGGCTACGGGCAGGACGGTCCGGGGATCAAATCCCGGTGGGGCCGAGACTTTCCGCACCTGTCCAGACCGGTCCTGGGGCCCACCCAGCCTCCTGTACAATGGGTACCGGCTCTTTCCCGGGGGTAAAGAGCGGCCGGGGCGTGACGCTGACCCCTCACCCCCTTCTAGTGCCGCGGTCAAGAAAGAGTAGAGCTATACCTCTACTCCCCTTTTGTGCCGTACGGCCTGTACAGAGCTTCAGTGCCTGTACGAGGGTGCACTTTACTTTTTTACCTAATTGTGTTTGTAAACCCCAAAATAGCATAGAATAACACAACTTAATATTGACGTTGGTACATGCTACTTTAATATCTGTGCGGTAAGGAATCGGATATATGTGTTGTGTCTGTACATCCATCTTATGTATAAAATACATATATTTTATGCTTCGCTAGTTGTATAGATCAGCATGTTGTGTGTCTTCTAATTTGATTAACTTAGACAAAATTTGCTTTTTTCTTACTTTGTAACAAACTTCCTTGTAAATATCACACCTACGGTTTTCCTGATCACATGACTTTCTGTCATTTTATGCCAGTCAATCCATATAAAGATATTAGCTGAATTTAACAGAATGTCAAATGGCACGATGGAAACAGGGCAAGGACTTTTTTATATCCTCTGTTTTAAAGACGTGACTTTTGATGACTCGCTCTTTCTCAACAAAAAGTTAGGAACTGTGTCCCTCGTTAAGCCAAGAAGACTGAGTGATAGTTCTGTGCTAATTAAAACAAACAACATTCATAGAATAGGCCCTATGTATCACTTTAATTTCGTGTTTGAAAACCTGATTTGTGAACTGCATTTGTTATCTAGGCATATGTCAGGCGTTGGTTGAAGTTAAGACGATGAAGAGTGTGGCTTTAATTCACACACGTGACGTCATGTGGTTTGGAAGATGTACAGATTACTGGGATGAAGTTTTACTGTACTGCACTAGACGGGGTTCTAACACAGAATTAGTTCGAAACTTTTGAAGTTACTGTAAATATAGCTCCACACATTTACAGCGGCGGTTACACAAAATATGCTGGTTTGAAGCAATTAAATTCATGCAAGTGTAGTGTCAAGTTGCATGGATCTAATTGCTTGAAATTAGTTTCTTCGGTGCCAGCCCCAAGTTTGATTTAATGAGTTTTAATTCCTTTTCCTCTTGTTCCTCACAAATCCTCCTTCAAATTTATCAATATTACTTACTTATACCTGCTGAGGGGATGTATAGCGACTGGCTACAGGATGGACGGTCCGGGATCGAATCCCGGTGGGGACGAGATTTTCCGCCCGTTCAGACCGGCCCTGGGGCCCATCCAGCCTCCTGTACAATGGGTACTGGGTCTTTCCCGGGGGTAAAGTGCGGCCGGGGCGTACTGCTGACCACTCACACCCTTCTAGTGTCACGGTCATGGAGGAGTAGAGCTATACCTCTACCCACCCTCTGGGCCACACCGGGCCTGTAATGGAATCATTGCTTCCGACCTTGTTTCCTTCCTGGTCGGGCTAAGGACTTATCAGCACCCCGGTAGATATGCTGTTGCAGTACATAACCATATCCTGCGCTTATTTCACACGAATTTATTTCTGCCTACTTCACTGGTATTCCAAGAGACAGGGTGGGTGTGACGTTGCTTGTGGGAGTAACGTTGTAGCTAGCAGAAACTTTGGGCTTATTAACGGCTGCAAAGATGTGGTTACAGGTTCCGCTAAGTTTGTTTGTTTCTGGTGCAACCGGCCTCCCCTCCCCCCCCCCCCATTGGGCCACGGCCTCCTCATTGACGAGGTTTCTAGTTTACACATGACGGCACATTACATCCGGTAGGACTCAATCTGGACGAGTGATCAACTCGTCGCAGAGAACTCTACCTGACAACACACAACACTCACAACAGCCAGTGTCCCCCCCCCCACCGTGGGATTCGAACCCGCATTCCCAAAAAGCGAGCGGCCCCAGACCTACGCCTTAGACCTCGTGGCCAATAGAATCGGCTTCCCCTAAGTACGCGCGTGAAAGAAGTTGCCGCAAGGTCAGTGTGATCATCACGAAGCGTTTCTAACTCTCTGTATTGCTTTCAAAATGCTGTAGGGTTACCACGAGGCGCTACACAAATTATAGGACGCACCCTGAAATAAGGCCACTAACAATGTTCATGAAGTGGGCCGGGTAACGTAACCGGTATAGCAACTGACTACGGGCTGGACTGTCCGGGGATTGAATCCCGGTGGGGGCGAGATTTTCCTCACCTCTCCAGACCGGCCCTGGGGCCCACCCAGCCTCCTGTACAATGGGTACCGGAACTTCCCCAGGGGTAAAGATCGGCCGGGGAGTGACGCTGACCACTTACCCCCTTCTACTACCGTGGTCAAGAAAGAGTAGAGCTATACCTCTACTCCACCTATGTGCCCTAGAGCCTGTACAGAGCCTCAGTGCCTGTATAAGGGTGCCCTTTACTTTACCTTTATTTTCATAAAAGAGTTACAGGAATTCATAAGTCAGTAAGTGTACGAAATGTAAAGGGGTTCAGAAGCACAGCTGCATTCACTATAAACGTAAGTGCCGGATGCAGGTAAGTGACGAATTTCACGCTCCGGCAACTTTACCCCCGGAAAAGGACTCCGGAACCCATTGAAAAGGATACTGTGTGGGCTCTAGGGCCTGTCTGGGCGAAATAAAACAAAATTTTCCTACCCCTGCAGGATTTCGGTCATAACTTAAAGATCAAGTTTAATCGAAATTGTACGATGCTGCAATACCGACTGAAACACAGTTGTCTGTCGACTACTTTACAGTAACATTTTTTTTGGCAATCACAGCCACGTGGCCTACGTTTTTGTGCTCTAATAATGGGATGTCCCCACAAAAGCAATGTTTCTCTATGACAAGGACGCCATGCTTAGTGACACGATAAAAGGGACTTGAAGATCTCTTTCTACCTCCTCTTTCCATCTTTTCCTGGGTCTTCCCCTTCTTCTTCTTCCATTGGCACTACAGCCCACTGTGGGCTTTGGCCTGTCTAACAATGTCCTTCCATTTATTCCCATCTGCCGCCAACTCTCTCCATCTTCTCACTCCCAGCACTTGAAGATCTCTTTCTACATCCTCTCTCCATCTTTTCCTGGGTCTTCCCCTTCTTCTTCTTCCATTGGCACTACAGCCCACTGTGGGCTTTGGCCTGTAGAAAAATATCCTTCCATTTTTTCCTATCTGCCACCAACTCTCTCCATCTTCTCATTCCCAGCATTTGAAGATCTCTTTCTGCTTCCTCATTCCATCTTTTCCTGGGTCTTCCCCTTCTTCTCATCCCTTCCAGTTCTTGAGTGAAGATCTTTTTGGGCATCCTATCCTCCTCCGTTCTCTCCAGGTAACCTAACCAAATTATCATTTGCCCTTTTATACATTTTACTATATTTTTTCTCCTTTGCTCATCTCTTCTTGCTCTCGATTCGTCTGACATTTCCGCGCCCCGTTTTCATATTTAGGACCATATATTCTTCCAAATATTTTCCATTTAAAAATTAGCAGAGCTTCTTCTTCTTTCTTCTTCAACGTCCATGCTTCCGCTCCATACGACACTACCGGTCTAATTAGTGTATTATATAATATAATTTTAGTTGCTGTGGATAAAATTCAACTCCTGAAGGGACTTCTAGCGAGCTGACAGAGCAGGCCGACGTAAATTGGAATATATTTAAGGGATTTGTGTTCTCCAAGACATGTTATTGCAGTACATGGATTTGTGTAAATAAAGAATTGCAGCTCAAGTAACAATGGAGAAATGGTACTCGTCAATCATGGCTGTGTTTGTAATGCTTGATTTTATATCGCTTTGTTACACATTTCGACTTTTTTTAGAAAGCTATTACCATGTAATATAAACGAAATATTACCACATGCAGAACAGTAAAATTTTTTTCGTGTAGTTTAGATCTAGACTTTAAGGCATTACTTGTGTTGTAAGAAGCGAAACCTTTTAAAATCTAAAAAGAAATGTATGTGTAATTATACCAAAATAATTAACGAATACTTCGAATGCGAAGAAAATTCCGCGTTACGAATGTTTCTCTGCGGTTTCAATCTGGAATTTGAATAAATTTCATCTAGTTCAATAGTTCTACGTTATTGTTTAAGTGACTATATACTTAAACATTACAATCTGCATATCCGACGATAAAATTACATTTAACGCCATGAACACAGTTGTGGCTAACAACTCCCATGTCTACATTTCTGCTTGTATGTCACAAAGGGATGTCCCACAGAAATGTACAAATCAAGTACACAAATAACAATAAACATTTATTTCTTATTCAAAACCGCAATTGACCCCCCCCCCCCGCACATCTCATCAGAAATGTCGCCGTATCCAGTAAAATAAAAAAAAGTTAAATCATTCCCGTCACACGCCTGGAGTGGCCCACAGGGTTCCAGGAAGTTAGGGTTCGCAGAGCTCATAACAACTGCACAGGATGGTGGTAGGTTGTCAGTCTTACGCACCGGCCGCCCTTACCCCCAGGAAATGCTCCTGGTACTCATTTCTGTTAGAGGCTGGGTCGACCCCGGGGCCATAGTGCGATCGGAGGGATTTTATGTCAATGAAAAATTCCATTGACACCAGCTGGGATCGAGCCAGCGACCTTCCGATTTGTAGCACAGCGCCTTAACCACTGTGATACCGCGGTCCCTCCGCCGTACCCAGTAAAATAAGAAAATTTAAATGAGAGAACTTCTTGCGATGCTGTCTGTTTCCCACTTCGTTCGAGAGCGCCTGCCTGTTGCTAGCTTCCTAGTGACGTCTGGATTCTGTAACGTAACGTATATTCACGACTGGCAGACTCGTTTCAGAAACTTAAAATGGGTGATGAACTTTCCATATAATACATAAGTTACAACTCGGAGATATCCACAAACTGTTAAAGGCCCTCCGACAATTTATTAAAGACCCATATGTCGATTTTTATCAATATTTGGATGGAATCAAAGTTTTATTTATTCACCAACTCATACACCAGTGAGTTGTCTTAAAAAACAATATTAAAATTTACATTAAAAGTTACACTAAAACAGCTCCGACATGTTTCGGTGTTACAGTTACACCATCATCAGGGAGCGCATTAATTTGTGCTTACTAAAGTTACAGTTGTTAAAATAGTTCATTAAAATACATCGGTGTGTGGTTAATACGGTGGTGGTGTGGCTGCACATATTAGGTCCTTATTGGTGTATGTGTGTTGCACTGTTCGACAGTAGACTTGTTTAGAATTTTATAATAACATAAATGAGGACAGACAGACAGACAGATAAGTAATATCTCCTCCTTATGTACGTGCGTTCAGGAGGGTCGTATAAGGATGACATAAATATTGTTGAATAATTAATGCTTAAAAATAAATTTAGAAAAAAATTGCGAAAATAATACCCGGCAGATTCCCAGTCCGTAAAACTATAGCGACTTTTCCTTGTAAGCTGCCGTAACACCATGCATTGTGTAATGCACCCTGTAGTTTTTTCCGAGATCGAATCCCGGTGAGGATGAGATTTTCCGCCCGTCCAGACCGGCCTGGGGCCCACCCAGCCTCCTGTAAAATGGGTACAATGTCTTTCCCAGGGGTAAAATGCGACCGGGGCGTGCTGCTGACCACTCACCCCCTTCTAGTGCCGCGGTCATGGAAGAGTAGAGCTATACCTCTACCCACTCTCTGGGCCACACCGGGCATGTAACGGGAACACACACACATACACAAACACCCTGTAGTTTTTATTTCTGACCTGTGAATTGTGTACTGTTTTAATTTTGAGCTATATTTCCCTCTCCACCAACATTTGTAGCCATATTCATTTGAGCTGCTGTCATGTACAGCTGTTGCTCTGGCCAGGAGTGCCAGGATCGATCCATGTTCAGGATATGTGTCGCCCGGGGCGGGTCTGTCTTTGAAGTCTAGGGGTTGCATAAGTCGAGACAAAGAGAAAAGTTTCTCGCAAGGCACTTCGAATCAGCATTCACAACAACTTGTTATTTCAACATGCCTTAACAGGACGTCAGATACACAATATTTGACACGCAGTTTACGAGTAGAATATTCAGTCACTGCAAAATGTGTATAAGAATGAAAAGTACTAGTTGTCAGTTTATTTTCGAGACTTCAGTCTGTTGTCGCGGTCTAATTGAGGTCTGTCGCCCTTCAGGTATGTTGTGCGGCCTACGTAGGCGGCTTGTTACCGATGTTTCGGGGACAACATTGTGTCCTGTCGTCAAGGATCGTAAATTCAAAAAAGAATTTACGTTTTGATGTGTGTTGGACCGTGTATCATTGTGATAACTAAAGAATAAAAACCAACTAGATGCCACTTATTATTTTATTGTACTTCTTATAGGCTCAACATGTTTCGGGCACTACTATGCCCATCATCAGGAACTCACGACTATAATGTTGATTACCACATTGGTCGTCTCATTCTGTAAACAGAACCAACTAGATGCTACTTATTGTTTTTTTGTACTTCTTATAGGCTCAACATGTTTCGGGCACTACTATGCCCATCATCAGGTTACAGCACGAATCAGGCGTGCTATAACCTGCAGCCCGGACACTACTCCAGCCTGCCCGCACCTAACTTCCAACCTACAGCAAACCAAGAACGAAACGACCAATGTGGTAATCAACATTATAGTCGTGAGCTCCTAATGATGGGCATAGTAATGCCCGAAATATGTTGAGCCTATAAGAAGTACAATAAAATAATAAATGGTATCTAGTTGGTTCTTATTTTTCAAGAATTTATGTGTTGAGCCTTGACAATGTGACCGAAATGTTCCGAGACGTCTTTTATCAACTTACCTACGCCGTTGGTCATCCCACAAAAACGAAGCCGTCTTAAATACTCGTATGTTTGTTTATCTTTCAGTAATGCTAAGTGTGTTCGTGAAACTGTGTGTACCATGCGTTTTGTGGGTATTTACACCGTTTGGCCAGCAAATAAAACATACATTTAGTGTCTTATAATAAAACCAACTAGATTCACTAATTTCTCAAATTTATTTTTGGAATAAAATTCTACATGTTTCGGACAGTTCCTCTGTCCATCATGAGGAGTTTTTCACTGTACACACAGCAGTGGTATATGTCATACAGGTTTGGTGTTTGTACAGTGAAAAACTCCTGATGATGGACAGAGGAACTGTCCGAAACATGTACAGTTTTATTCCAAAAATAAATTTCAGAAATTAGTGCATCTAGTTGGTTTTATTATAATAATTTATCACGATGCACGGCCACCTGAACATCAGATATATTTAATGTTCAATTGTATCTAAAGTCTCTTACCTGTTTCGATGCCTCAATGCATCATCATTATCATCATCATCACGGAGTTCTGCTGTTAACAATGGACAACACTGTAACTGGCATGTAACTTTGGTACAACAGAAAATCTGCCTGATGATGATGATGATGATGATGATGATGATGATGAATTGAGGCACCCAAACATGTAGGAGTTATTAGACACAATTAGGTATTAAATATATTGTGTATTTGTTGGTTAGATGGTGTAAATAAATAGCAATGTGTATTATTACCTTGGCACTGAAATCGTATCCTTGTCCACACCATGAAGGACTACACGGGGAGTAGAGGTATTGCTCCACTAATTCTTAACCTCGATTCTAGATGGGCATGAGTGATCAGTCTCACGCCCCGGCCATTTTAAACGGAGGCACGTTAAATAGGATACAGGATGGGCCCCAGAGAACGTATAGGAGTTTTGGAGAAAATTGCAGCTGGACTTCGTCCACTGTTTGATTAAAACACATTTTAACGCTCGGTTTCAGAGATTAATTTCCGCTTTTCCTCACATCGTCGATACTTGAAATTATGACGTCAGAGCAACACTAAGTTTAATAAAATTAGGAATTTCATGATCTGTGCTTCTCGCCAAACAAGTAGGATGGGTGGGAGAGGAGAAAGAGAAATGCGTAATGGCCTTTGGTTGGAAAACCTGAAAGTAAGAGCCCAATTGGATGATCTAAGCGTAGATGGAAGGATAATATTAAAATATATCTTCAAGAAACATAATGTGAGTGCGTAAAATGAATTTATGTGGTTCTGGAGAGGGAAAAGTGGCGGGAATTTGTGAATATGGTAATGGACTTTCGGTTTCTGTAGAGCAATGGGAATCTATTGACCAGCCGAGGAACTGTTACGTTACTATGAAGTACAGGGTTATTCGAAATGATTGTCGGGGGTTTAACAACTTGTCATACACAATGCACTTGAGATAGGAGTATATGTATTTTTTTATTTAATGGAAAAACATTCCAAGTTTTTGTTACATACCTTACAGGTGCTCTATATGTACACCCTTTGTGATTCTACAAACATCAACACGATAATCGAGTTCGTTCCAAACTGTTTGTAGC
>Ga0123352_10017876_pt1 | contig 11295 bp, 7 predicted proteins | sample TergutLab28metaG_FD_89700 | JGI IMG/M metagenome (GOLD analysis project Ga0123352, IMG submission 89700) | Labiotermes labralis P1 segment gut microbial communities from Petit-Saut dam, French Guiana - Lab288 P1 | ecosystem: Host-associated > Arthropoda: Insects > Digestive system > Gut ... | reverse complement strand
CATGACCCTTCAAGTAATGTTATCTGTAACATACAGCACAACTCACATCTTTTAGGATGACGTCAACTGCCTCCTCTGTGCGTCCAGATGCAACAACAAGTCGAGGAATGGGGTCAACAGGTGCACCACCATTTACTTTCTCCTTTTCATTTCTCTGTAGCAGAATGTGCGCATTTGCTCCACCAAATCCAAATGAGTTCACTCCTGCAAGACATCCGTTCCAGGGATGCTTCTCTGTCACAACCTATAGCATGTGACGTTCATATAGATATTTTCCAGCCAGAATTTTCCAGCTTTTGCTGCTGGTTTTCAATAGAAATTTAATTTTGTATGATGCCTTTATACACAGATTAACCAACTCCAATGGCCAGACTCCTCACAAAACTAAACTGTCTCAGTTAGTCAATCATCTTCAAAATTTACAGAAAACAAATGAGTGTTATTGAGCGTTTTTGGATTCTATCCTAAGCCAGATTCAATGCCAATCTAACATTGCCTAGTTAGAAGATTAAATCCAAGCCTGATTTATGCAGCAGTTATGTATTTACATGAAGAAGAAATACATTTCATTAATCCAGCTAAACGTTTGCATCAAAAATAAATAAACATCAGGATCAATTACATATGCACAAATGTCTGAATTCCAACTAGTCTATGGTTTGCCACTCTTATCATTCTAATAAAATAAGTACCTTAAAACGTCCTGCATGCAAGCCTTCCACATCTTCTCTTGGGTTGGAAAAGTGCAGGTTAGGTGGAATACGTCCATGTTGCATGGCAATGAGAACCTTCACAACAGAACACAGCCCAGATGCTGGTTCAGAATGTCCCATGTTGGACTTGACTGACCCTATCAAAAGTGGTGTCTGCCTTCCTTTACAAAAAACTTGGTCCAATGTAGCCAGTTCTACAGGATCACCAACCTGCATTCAGTTACAATGTTTCATTAACTAGACCGTAATTAACGTAATTCATGGTTTTTTCAGGATTTTAGTGAGGTAACCGTAACTTTCAAAATATCACAGATTTTCACATTTCATGTGTAAGAGTGTTTTAATTTACTCTAATACAAAATATGACCTTCCTTCTGCAGATTTTCATGAACAACATAAATCCTCAACAGCATTATCCGCAAGTTTAAATGGACATCACAAATCTTCAACAGCATTATGTACATTATCTCTTACAACGAATTTCACCTAGAAGTGAACAATAAATGTAAAAGAAATGAGATGAATTCATTCACATACCATTTCATATTATTTGTTTTCAATCCATGGATATTTACAGGCTTACAAAATCCACATGGAAATAGTCATATTTGCTTAAGAAGTCAAGAAGTGAAAACTCTATAAAATTGTACACCAATTTAGTTACTAAGCCTAATTCAATATTTGAGGATTTAACATAACACAAAATATTTTAATATAACAAATAATAACATGAAAACACCGATTAAAAGAATACAATACTTACTGGACAACACATAATTTAGTACATCACTGCATAACAGATGAAGATCGGTACATTCATTTAGTTATGTTAAATACAAAACCAGATCTAAAATACAAAGTTGTAGTTGTGGAAAAAGAAACATAAATGTATATCTATTTTATGTGCCAAAATTCCAAATATTAATTTAGGTCATGTATAAATACATTTAACTTTTGAAGTTCAAAATATTGTAGTTCCTTGTAGAGAACACTTAATTTTATTGTATTTCATTTCATTTTATATATTTCATATATGTTGTTAGCATTTTAAGGATGACTGAGTGCATTTCCCAGTCGAACAAACAGGAAGGCCACATCACCTGTCACTCACATAGCAACAGCAAACATTTGAAGCTGCAGAAAACTGTTGCTAGATGAATGCAGGAAATGCTGACTTTGGCTGAGGGGCGTGGTGTGGTTTTGTAAAGGGACAAGTGAGATGTTTGTTGAACCTTCGGTAACGACAGACACCTGGGGGAACAGAGAAGGAGCAAAATTTATAAGATATTGGCTTTGTTGCTAATTATTGTGCCAGGTAAACGTGGTTAAGTTGTTCCATACCAAATTGAAGTGCGGAAATGATTTGGATTGTATTTGGTTTTATTTGAGGTGATCAAAGTTTCCTTATGGAAATTCCTTTATAGGAAATTGTAATCTTTGTTTTGGAGAAGTACCCTATGCCATGCCTTAGATTTTGATTGGGTTATGGTACTTTATTTTGTGTGGTATATTTATGTATTATTTTTTAGTATCGTAGAATATATTATATAGTATAAATGCGTCATATTAATGTCCAAAGTGGTGTCAGCATACACCCATTCTAGGTAATGGTGTCAGTGGTTAGGATGACCGAAGCACCACATTCCAAAATTCATCCCAAGAATAAAAGGAATTTTCAGGAAATAATTTCTGTAAAATCAATTTGAATTTCTTGGGATTATCAGGCTCTATTTTAATATAAAAAGGAAGCATATTAAACACCTTAACACCTAAATATTACACTCCCTTCTGGTATTTAGTCAGATTCATTGAAGGTTGGTGAAAATTAGCATGTTGCCTAGTGTCAATATAATATATCTCAGAACTGACCAGCAATTGATTCCTGTTTCTTATCATAAACAAAAGAAGAGGAAGAATTTACTGGGAAGGGAGTGGTAAGATTTATAAATTATAAAACAATTTTCTACAAGAGTGACTACTTCTACAACCCATCATGATTCCAATAAACTTTTGTAGCAACCTGAATATCTTTACACAATCTGAAGAGTGCCCCCACTATATAAAGTATATCTTTCACTTCACCTATATTCATAAAGCCCACAATACCTCAGTTCCACTATGAGAGATATTCTATGCTTAATCACACCTAAATCAGTCAAGAAAATTGGGAAGTACAGGCAGAAATTTATGCATTCACTTAAGTAAAATATGAATGTCAATGAGCCAAATGTCATACAAATCGCACTTGCTATACAAACAAGTCTTAACAAGTATAATAGAGAACGTCACGAAAATCCAACAAACAGTGGTGTTACTGATACCAGGCCACAGACAGAAGGACAAACAATATGGCCTCCACATAAAAAATTCCTTGTTAAACTATAAAGAATAAATAAATGCAGTGAAACCTGCCTACAACAAAACCACAAGGGACTGGAAAATTTTTTTCATTGCAGGGAGTTTACATTTAATACGGGTACTTGAAGTTTCGATACTCTGGACTCCAGATCTGTGGGATTGCATAAAAGTTTTTCATGAAAGACAATTTTTCGTTTTGCCTAAATTTCTTTTAAGAGGGGTTTCAATGTACTAAATATTTAAAGGAAATTTTGTGGGGGACAAATCGTTATAATTCAGATAATCATCTTGTTCAACTTACACCCATTTGGAAATTGCTCTAGGCAAAGAAGGAAAGACCATTAGTGATATTTCCATTACAACTGAGATCAGCATTCCATTGACACACTAGTGCATGGAATTCCTCCCCAAAAAACTCCTGGGTCTTCTCCCAGGATTATTGCAGTACCTTTCTGACTTCATCTGACTAAAATATGGTCGTTTTTAAAGGGGCTGAAGAAATGGAAGTCATAAGGGCACTGGTCCATATGAACCAGAGGATGAGTTAGCAAAATTCAGTGCATATAGCACAGTGTGGCCTGAACAGTCCAGGTCACATGTGGACTTGCAATATTGTGACACCTGACATTTATCATTTTCAGAGTGGTGTTGATGAGAATTCAAGTCTTTCAGGTTGTTAACACTGTGTCTCTGCATTGTTGGTTCCCTAAAATTTGAATGTGACAGGAACCCTCGAAACCACAGGAAGTGCTTACACTGTGGCACAGCATCACATCCCATAAGACTCAAATTCTCACTATGACAGATGTTGTGAGCACATTGGGATAGGTTTCTATAAAAGTGGTATCAAGAGCTCAAGAGGATTTAACAATAGTGCAGTTCTCTAATTGTAATATTAGGGTCCTTGAACATTGCACAAGAATGTGACCTGCAATTATTATCATATACTCTCAGCACCATGAATGAGTCTATAAACAACCCTGTTATATAATGCTGAAATATGGATTCTTGAAAAGGGAAACAATGACAACATCCAATTAAGAGAATATTTTCAGGCGCAGTAAGGAAAATCAAAAGGGATCAAGACAACTTCTGATGTTTTCATAGCAGAATAATTTAGGGTCCATGTCTTATGGGATCCAAAAGAAAAGAAAGAATTAGAAATTAAATTTGTAGTGACAAGGCAGAAGTCAAAATTTACTAAAACACTTTGAAAAAAACAATTGCAATAAATTCAAAAGAAAGCAGCCATCACTAATTCTCCCAACAATTTATCATTCTAAGTCATGATATATCTTCCAAGTATCAATAAGCTCACCTTATTGCCAGTTGCATGTGCTTCAATAAAATCCACCGATGCTGGATTAATATCACATTCTTCATAAAACTGCTCCAATAACTGGGTCTGCAGTAACCAAGATGGGAATGTGATGCCTTCTTCCTTGTAACCATCACAATTAGTCTTGGCATGCACCAACTTTGCATATACACGCTTTGCATCACGGGCCTTCTGCAGGAATATTACACAAACAGCTTCACTCCGTGCATAGCCATCAGCTGTACAAACAGCACAAATAACAAATTAAGAGACTTCCTTCTGTTCAGCCCGTTACACAATACCTCAACTGAGTAACTGAGACATTGAAGATTATCTGCCTCTGAGGTATGATGCCAAGTACTTTAGTAGACATGTGTCGTCACTTGTAAGGGAATTGCTGCCTCAATATACTTGAAATTTACTAAGGAGGCACTGTAGGGTTGGTTTGGATTGACAACTACAGTACCACACACACACACACACACACACACACACACACACACACACACGTATGTATATATATACACATTTATGTCAGGAGTTGGTTGTACAGTCTGGAGACGACGTAATGGTCCGGATATAGTTCAGGTCTGCAGCTGGGCGTGTAGTGTGAAAAACTTCCTGCCGGATGTGAAGTAACTGTTCCGCTCGGACGACGTATCTGCGGTGTGATAACGTGGAGGAGCGACGGTGATGGTGTACCGCTTGATGCATGGCTGGGCTTGACCTGAGAGCCATGGTGAACCTCAGCAGCTAGTGGATGGTGTTGTTGCAGGGCGAGGGCTGCTTGCTGAGTACCCGGATGAGCGGTGTTTTTTCAGGTCAACGAGGCATCGTGGCCAGGCAGTCAGGCGTCGTGTCTCCTGTCGGGTTGTTGTCTTGCTGAGCTTCCTTCTCGATGTGTTGTGGACAGTTACTCCTTTCCGAATGAACTGCCTCTCGTGCCGTGCCGTGCTGAGCCGAGCCGAGGCAAGCCAAACCAAACCAAACCAAGCCAAAGTGTTAAATGGGGGCGGAGAGTTGTGCGAAATGCTAGTCGACGTCCCCCTGTCTGTTAGCCATTCCTGCGTTCGACCGCATTGTTAGACTCAGTAATAGACACCTAAACATTAACAGAGGAATAGGCTTGCGCTAACGATTTTGAAGTCAGGCTGAGGGTTTTGACTGATTGTGCGAAAGTCTAAGGCCTATGTTGCCCTGTACTAAGTGTGGGAGGGATAAGCTTTGGTTTGTTGACTGTCTGGGTTCCGAGCCCCGACTGTCTCTCTCACATACTGGAGTTATGCGACGTTTGTCAGGCGCTTGGGTGAAGCCGCCGCGACTGGGGGAGGGGAGTGAGGGTCGTGCCCCGACTTTGCATCGAATACCCTTTCATTTGGCTTTCAACTGAGGAAAATCACAGAAAACCTCAGTCAGGGTAACAAAATGGCGATCGGCTGTTCAGTGCAGAACGCGATTAATTTTGTCGACATGGCCATCGCAGGCGATGGCCTCGACTGGGCTGCTGTCCCCTGAAGCCCTTCGCTTTTGCGTCAGGTGATGGGGTCAACCCTCGGTCAGCTTTAGTATCAGCCGAGTTTCCGTACTAGGCGATTCCCCACTGCTTCTCGTTGGTCAGATGGCTTCTTTTTATACAGGTCACTGCTGGTCAGCCTGCTCTGTCATTACTTGGTTGCAAAAGCTCTTAGGCGTGACTCGTTAGATGTAGTTCCGCTTGCCAGGGGCCGTTTTGTTTGTTCGTGGAATTAGACAGAGAAGGGGGGAGTGAGGGAATGGTTTGCTGTGGTGGTTAAGCTGCTATTGTCTTGGTCGGTATGTGGATTGATTTGCAGACACAGAAAAGACAACTGCAATGTGGGTGTCCCCACATTACCTTGTACACCACAGATGGCATCAGCAGTTTCCTCTAAAATAAAAGATTTTAGTTTCTTGCACATGTGTTGCTAATGGTTCAAGGCTGCTGGGATGCGACACAGCAGTCACTAATAGTGTAGTTACAAGTGTTTCAAAAGATCATAGTGCCTTCATCTACAATGTCAGGCAGTCCCTGAACTCACAGACATGATGATCCTTTGAAAACCTGGGAAATACACAAATAACTATGGCAGAATATTCCACGTGATTTAAATATTCTTCCACCATTTTGTTACCTTTTTATCAAGTTTCATGGCATCATGTGCCAGACAGCTGTACACTGGACACTCACAATGGTGAGAAACTTGAATTTAATTTATGTGAATAATATTTATATCCAGCACTTCTGTCAACTGAACTTGCATGTTATGAGTTGGTCTATAGTGGAGAATCCAACTCTTCTTCCCAAGCATTCATGGACAATAAAGCTCACTGCAGTTAACTCACAATGGTTACTTAAGTCTGTTTGGACAGTAATTCCACGGTGCAGTCTTCATTACAACTTCACTGCTGCTAACCTGGTCTAGAAATTTCCTACATTTATGGAAACTTAAGTCCTTTACCATTTTGTCATATCATAATTTTCTAAGATCAATTATAATATTTTCTCCCAATATATGTGTGGGTAACCTAATTTGTCTCTTCTATTCAGCTTCTTAAAACATTTTACGTTTTCACTCAAGTACATACTGTGCTAGCAAAAAAATTTTAACAGTCTGCCATGAAGACTCACAAGTCTAACATATGAGAAGCAGCTTTATGAAAAACTCAATGAATACAGCGGCGACACTGTCAATATATTTATGAAGGTTAAAGTGTCTCACATTCTTACTATTTTCTGTATGTATAGGATTCAGTGTAACATTTGAACATCCTAAATCAAAATGTTATAACTTATATGTGCACTGTACTAGTTCAGCGTATTACTTAATTGATGACTTCTCCCATTTCGCAATGTCACTCTGATTATATTTTGTACATACTGAAATACTAACCTGCCGTAAAATATGTATACATAAAATGGCAGCTGAAAAGTATTTCTTTAGTTAATGATTTTGTTCTATTTTATACTATTCTATTGCCACTTCACAGAGACGGCAGCTACATTTTGTGTGTTACAGAATAAATGTTTGTGTGACAATATGTGTGGGGAAAATATGATACGATGTTCACAGTTCAGTTCAGTGATGACATTATTTGACATAAAGTGAAATATTATACCATCACTACATGAAGATAAACCACCCACAGCAACAGTATGTTTTTATCATAAGTGTGGCAGACTGTAGTCCTAAAACAGTGGTTCAAGAATGAGGTGTAGTTGTAGGTCACCTGATCTAATTTCCCATCATCTTCAGCGAACAGACTGAAATCACAATTCTGCACTATTTCCTGAATTTATACTTTCCACCCATTCATGCAAAACGTCCTTCCCATCACAGTTCCATTGATTTCTATTATCCTCAAAATACCTGGAACGCAGTTAAAGTTATAAGCTACCCATAATGCAATTTTCACCAACTTCTCATCAGTTCCCTACTAGTAGGTCCAAATAATCTCACCAGCACACTGTTCTGCAACACCTACAGTCTACATCCTACTTATATACAGTTAACAAGACAAAGTTTACACCAGATTCGTTACAATAAGAATGTACATGTCACATCATACAGATGAAAAGTACATACCATCTCGGTCAAACGACCTGCAGGCACCTTGACGGCTGAGGACACCGAGACGGAAGAAGTTGAGAGAAGTATATGGATGCAGACAGAGGTTGCTACCTCCTACAATGGCGGAGTCACACTGCCCATTCTGTATTGCTCTATATGCATGCTCAATTGCGGTCAGTGATGATGAGCACACTGTATCCAACGTATAACTGGGCCCTGAAACCAGGTAAACTTCAAGGTTACACCTGTATAACGTCACAATAATGAAATGGCTACATCTTTCAGTACAAAGTATCTTGAATTTGCAGACCAGTAACAATGCCGTCAACATTCTTATACAAAAATGGCATAATGCTTGAAATTCCCTTTGCTACTGTCAATTCAAATATCAGTACATGTCCATATTCAAATTTCAGCATTTAACTGAACATTTATGATGTCATAATTTGGCACAGATGTACCCACAAATATTAACTGTGTGACTGTGAGTTTCACTGAAATCAGTACTGTGAAAAACCATATGGGATCAAACGTTGTACAAATTGCTACACAAACTTTCCACATTTACTGTCTAATTTGTGTGACATTTGTTACAAGAGTTGTGCAAAAAATGCTGCGTACATTTGAGAGTTCCTTGAAGACGGTATATGGCAAACTGTCATTTTTCCACAGGCAAAAATGTATTTATATTTATACATTTCACAAACAACAACATTTTCTAAAGTAAAGAATGACACTTCACACAGTGCAAATTTTGTGATTCCGATTTCTTAAAATAATCCGAATTGTATGGCAGTTCTGTGCACAGATTATAAATGTTTATGTGTTAAAAGTAATGATCTCTTAATTCAATAAACTGACTCAATTACCAATTTTATTGGCTACTGCATTGGTGCATGTGAACCGTACAGCTGGCTGAACTTTGTTTTTTATGATGTTACTTGTAATGCAAAATCCTGCCAAACTCCTCTTTGTACCAGTATATTAAATATTTCACATTCTTAGACAATAAGCATTAAAAATCAGGTTGAATGCATTAAAATTCTGACAACAATCTTAACAACTGGAGGTTGTTATGCCCACACTTAAGCTTACCGTTTGCGCCAAGCCAGTAAGACAGACGGTTTGAAAACAAGGCTCGACTGTAACCTGTGAGACCAAGTCCATCGTTCTGTACCTTCTCGTAATACAGACATTTCTCTGACTCACCCACAGATGTACCAATGAACACTCCTGTATTCTGCCCCTTTAGAAGACAGGGATTTACACCTTAACATAAAAATTAATTCACACTGTCAAATAGTTCTGCTGGTCACACATTGCACATAAATATGATGAACCACAACAACCAAGAAGTACTGAATTATCAAAATAAAAATTCCTTCCATCTGAAGATTCACAACTTCTGGTATCCTATGCTGTATCACCGAGCACACAGTTCACAATGCCTCAAAAGGATTATGATCTTTTGAAGCATGGGAACTATTTGTCCAGTGACACGGTGTAATATCAGAACACGAACTGAATCTTTGGTAATATCATAATACCCAAAACTTACACAATTCCTGACTCCACACAATACCCCATGTTAATATTCAGTGGCACTCACAGATAAATATAAAACCAAATAAATGCATGTAACAGAGTTTTTCCTGAGAAACTGACAGTTCCTCAGCTAGTCCAGAACTTCCCCACATTTTATGGTACCCAGTGTTTTGTTACCGCATTCACAAGCATCTGCCACCCCCCCCCCCCCCCATCCTGAGCCTGATCAATGCCTGCCCATCCCACTTCTTGAAGATCCATTTTAATTTTTTCCTCCCACCTATGCTCAGGTCTTCTAAGTAGTCCCTTTCCCTCAGGTCTGTCTACTAACATCCTGCATGCACCTCTCCTCTCTCCCACACATACCACATGACCCACCCGTCCCGTTCTACTATACAAAACACAGCAAAATTTAAAAACATTTTGTCTCAGTAGAACTTCAGCATTGCCATGATACATCATGTAGCATGGTAGAAAGTTACTGAGATTGTGGACCAACATGTGGACTCTGCCATCAAGTCAAAATGAATGAATTTAGCAATTAATCTAGACAAAGCGCAGTATCCCACACCAATTTCAGCTCTGAACTTGATGCTACCAGTTTAGTGCTCTGATATATTGTGTATATTGAACTAACTTGCCTCTGCCTACGCAGGCAAGCAAGTAGAACGCCTTTCAAGTGGAAGTGCCCTTACAGGACATTCTCTTATTTGAAGCATTAGTGTGATCACAAATATGACTGTCAGAGTACAGTATCTATAGCTTAGCATGTGAAGAGAATAAAAGGGGAGGACCTGGTATTCTTCACATTCTCCAACTCTTATTCTACAGAGTTCTGACTGTGAGGTATTACACAATTGTTAGTTTATTTATGGACTCTGTTGCTCCTTTCAGACCCAACAGACAATCACTGGGAAACAAAACCTGATCACAGGTGGATATGTGTATATATATATATATATATATATACGAGTATATAGGGATAGTCAATTGACATGTATAGTTCAGTCACTGACAGTAACTCTTTCTCACAGATAAAAGTTAGTGTATTATGCCCACTAGCTTACATACTGCCATATTGGTGGAGTGGAGGTCGTATTGTGGGTGCTCGGAGGGAGCAAATATGACTGAAGTAGTGCCACCTACATTTCTAAGAATATCTACTTTTGTTATTATATCAGTACATAATTTCTTCAGCTTGGGCCCAATTATAATGAACGCTTCTGGTATGTGTGATGCATAGTGCCAATTGAGAGTGAGTATGCTATGAAGAACAATCCTTTTTATCCAATTAACAGTAAGTAATGCACAATAATATGTGCTCCATAACCGCTTGTAACCAAACTAACCCAACATCCTTCCAGTACCTCTCTGCAAACATGTTCAAGGAGTTCAACTCAAATTAGTTCTTCGTTCAGTGTCACCAGACTGCAATAAAACTTTGCCTGTCTATGCAAAAGGACCAGTTACAAAAAAGTTATATTTTTTATTTTTAATAAAACACCATGTACAGATTCTAGATAATCGGTATTACTAAGTGTAATATACCACAGACTGAACCCTGCACTATTCACCAGAACAGCAGTAACTTGGCTATTAATTCTGATCTACAATACTTCAACACTTTCTGGAAGATTCTTTTATCAAACTACAGTGTGATGTGCTGCAAAAAACGAATATATATAACTAACAATTTTTATCAATAAAATCATGATGCTACAACGAGTGCGGAGGAACATCACTGGCTGACGAAGCACGCTCGTGCGCATGAAGT